>JAABUW010003604.1_pt1 | contig 21911 bp, 26 predicted proteins | sample 5560081 | NCBI WGS metagenome assembly JAABUW01 (sample SAMN10711882, study PRJNA513363) | rock metagenome | isolation source: Antarctica rocks | place: Antarctica: Victoria Land, Knobhead sud
CACGTTGCGCAGCAGGTCCAGGATGCGCCGGGCCTCGGGGTCCGTGACCCCGCTCAGATCCACCTCATCCAGCATACGCACGCTCCGTCAGGCCCCGACTCAGTGGCCTCAGTATACCTGCCCCCCCGACTTTTTGAGAGGATACCCCTTTGCCGATGTAACGGTACCACTGGGCGAGTGGCTGCACTTGCCGCCGACGGTCGCGCAATCGACGTTTCTTATCGACGGTTTCCGCTTATCTCCCAAGCTAGTGAACGCGCTTAAGCGCAACGCCGTTAACACGCTCGAGCAGTTGAGCGCTCTTACTCCGCGTGACCTGCTCGCCATGCGTAACGTTGGACCTGGGTACGTTAAGGAAATCGTGGATACGCTGACGGATCTAACCTCAGCCGCGGCATGCCTGTCAGATGCGCGGTGGCCGCCGCTTGATGGATGTCTTACCATGATGCATGGCGAACCAGCGCAGGCGCCGGCAGGACCATCTGGTTTAGGCAGGATAACAGATCAGGAACAACCCGATCCCGTGACCGTACCCATAGCGCTATCAGCATGGCTAACGCTGCCGCCTTCTGTTGCGCAATCGACGTTACCACTTAAACGGCTGCACCTATCCGCGCTGGTAGCGAATGCGCTGGAATTCAACCGCGTGGAAACAGTGGCCCAACTGAGTTCCCTCTCTCCATCCGCACTCTTTGGCATGCCTAGAATCGGGCGGGAATCGATCAAGGAGATAATGGCTATGCTGACCCGACTCTCCGCGCAAACGCCGGAGTCGTTGGACCCCGATGCAATCATTTTCGGAGATTTGTATCGAGAAGACATGGCCGTCGCATCATTACTAACGTCAGAGGCGGGACCCGATGATGTCAACGTTGGACAGTCGGCGCGCATAGCCGCCGTGCGCCACATGCTCTCCGACACGCGGTTCGCGGACAACCTACTGGCGCGTGGCGTCCTGGTCGATATGTTACCGTTGCCACGGCTCTCCGGTACATGGGCTACTGGCAGCGGGAGTCAGGAGCGAGTGACGACGCTGGGCGATGTCGCGGTTCGTGTGACACGGCTTTTAGCGAACATGCTCCCTCATTCGGAGATAACCGCCGCCGATAAAGCGATTGTTGAGCTACGCGGAACCTGCCAGGCATTTCTGCAAGACATGCTGGCCGCGACGACGGCGCTATACCACGACCGCGACACAAATGACCTGCCCTCCGGATTACGTCTATGCGACCTTCTCGCTCTACTCTTGCTTAATGCACCGGAGCGGGCCATAGACGTCGTTTCTCTCCATTATGGGCTTCGCGATGGGCAAACGCACACCCTACAGAATATTGCTGTCGCCAAAGGATTGTCCCGCGGGCGTATCCATCAAGTGGAGTCACGCGGTCTCGACTTTACGTGGCGCAAACGCGCTATCTCTCTAGCTGTGGCGGGACAATTGCTGCGGGCTCTCGTCGAACCGTTCATGGCACAACGCTCTGGCGTGGCAACGGTCGACGAGCTCGTCGAGGACGTGACGCAGCGTGGGCTGGCAGGGCCGGTCTCGGCTCCGCATGCCTTGCGCTTTCTCCTCGATCGTACAAAAGTGCTCGCCCCGCTTGGCGGTGACGTCTATGCGCTGCCTCAATCGGGCATCTCAAGCACTCTTTTGGACACAGTTCGGCAAGCCGTGATAGCGCGGTTGGAAAGCGCGGTTACCTCCATCGAGTTTGCCGCGTTAATCGGCGACGCGGGAGTGAGGCGCGCGCTAAACGACTACTCCGGCGCCGGCGCCGACCGCCTTATTACGGTAGCTATTCGGAGCGACGATCGAGTCGTGTGCGAAGGTAGCCGTCTCGACCTACGCCGACGTGAGTGGCGCTGGACCGATGAGTTGATCCGCGCCCTTCGCGAATTAAAGCAGCCAGCTCACTTTACCCGCATTGCTGAAGCTACCAATGCGTTGCTGCCTTCTGATCGCCAGGTACATGTGCGCAACGTGCATGCGATGATGCATCGGCGTGATGATCTTTTCGTGCGAACAGGAATGGGTGTATATGGATTGGCCGAGTGGGGAATCGCCAAGGAGTGGACGATCGCCGATACGGTGTATCGCATCCTATCGGAGAGCGGACAACCGTTGCCGATGCGCGAACTGACCGCGCGTGTACTCGAATATCGTCAGGCCAGGCCGACGTCCGTAGGCGTTATGGTCGGCGCCGACAAACGTTTCTGTCGGGTCGGTCCAAAAATCGGGCTGTGTGAGTGGAGGAAATGAGGAGTTGTCCATTAGGGGTCGATGCGGAACCTGTAGCCTACCCCTGGCTCGGTCACGATGTGCGCCGGCCGCGCCGGATCGCGCTCGATTTTGCGACGCAGTTGACCGATAAAGACGCGGACGAGTTGGCTCTCGCCATCGTATTGTGGACCCCAGACGGCGCGGAGCAAGTACCCGTGGGTGAGGACCCGGCCCGCGTTGGCGACGAGCGTCTTGAGGAGATCGAATTCGGTGGGCGTCAGCCGGATGTCATCACCACCACGGGTGACGACGCGCCGGTCGACGTCGATACGCAGGTCGCCCGACTCCACCACTGTGGACGGGCCACGAGCGCCCGCCGCCCGTCGGAGCGCGGCCCGTATCCGCGCTAGCAGTTCGTTGACCCCAAACGGTTTGGTCAGGTAATCATCCGCGCCGGCGTCGAGCGCGGCCACCTTGTCGCGTTCGTCGCCACGCGCTGATAGGATCAAGATGGGTACGGGCGACCGCGCGCGCAACTCCTGGCACACCGCGAGGCCGGAGAGCCCTGGTAAGACAAGGTCGAGCACGACGAGGTCGGGTAGGCGCGCAGCGAGTAGGTCCAGGGCTTCCTCCCCGGTGGTCGCCGTCTGCACATCGTACCCATGGGCCGCGAGCGTCGTTCGTAACGAGCGCAGTAGCTGCGGCTCATCGTCGACGACCAGGATGCGCGCCCCGTGGCTCATGACGGGACCAACTCCCGCGCCCGCGCCACGTCCTCTGCTACCGGCGGGGCGTCCGGCAGCCACACCGCGAAGCTCACGCCGGGCCCATCCACAGCCTCGATCCGGATGGAGCCGCCGTGAGCGTCGACGATGCCGCGGCAAATTGCCAGCCCCAATCCGCTGCCGGACGCCAGCCCCTCCGTCGCCGCGCCGCGATAGAACGGCTCGAAGACGCGCTCGCGCTCCGCGAACGAGATGCCCGGCCCCTGATCACGCACGCGCACGCTGATCCCGGCGCGCTCCGCCCACACGGTCACCTTGATCGGGGTAGCAGGGGGAGCGTACGCCGCGGCGTTCTCGATCAGGTTGCTCAACACCTGGTCGATGCGCGCGTAATCGGCGGGAATCAGGGGTAGGTCATCGGGCGTGTCGACGGTGATAGGGCGCCCCGGCAGACGGGACGCCAGCCGGTCGACGACACCCGCGGCGATCTCGGACACATCCACCCATTCCTTGCGCGGGCGCAGGGCGCCACCCTGAAGACGCGACAAGTCGAGAAGGTTGGCGACGAGGCGCGTCAGGCGGTCCGTCTCCACATCGATGGCCTCGAGCAGTTCACTATGTCCGCGCGCGTCGAGGGCGTCGCCAGGCTCGAGCAGCCCAGTGACGGCCGTCTTGATCGCCGCCAGTGGACTGCGCAAGTCGTGGGATACGGCGGAGAGCAGCGCCGTCTTGACCCGATCGGCCTCTTCGAGCGCCGCTGTCTGCGCCCGCTGGCGCCGCGCCCGCTCGGACAAACGCATCTTGTCGATAGCCAGGGCGGCCTGCTGCGTAAAGGTCACCAGGAGCCGTTCGTCTTCGGCGTCGAACGGCGTGGCGCCGCCAGCGCGCGCCACACGCATGACCCCCACGACAGTCCCCGCGACCGTGAGCGGCAAGTAGAGCGCGCCCCAGGCCGCCCCCACCCGGCGGCGTATCGTCGGCGTGCGGGGATATGCCCCGTTCGCGCTCACCGGCTCGTACACCGTGGCGACGTGGCCTGAGGTGATGACCTGGCGCACGATCGCTTGCGCCCCCCGCCCCTCGACCTCGTCCCATGGACCGAACTCCGCGACGACGCGGAGACGGTCGTTTGTATCGGGGAGCAGGATGTGGCAGGCGTCGAGCCCGAAGGCGGCGGCCGCGCGCCGCGCGATGGCAGGCAACGTAACCGCCAGGTCGTCCTCGCCGATCAGCGCCGTGCCCAGGTCATAGAGCACGGCCATAGCGCGTTCGCGCCGTTGCGCGTCATCGGCGCGCGCGCGCGCGCCCGCGGCGAGTCGTCCGGTGAGCGCCGCGATGGCGAGGAAAAAGAGAATGGTGAGCCAATCACCGGGGTTGGCGACGGTGAGCTTACCCACGGGAGGCACGACGAGGAGATCGAGCGCGAGCGCGGCCAGTAGGGAGGCGAAGAGGGCGGGCCACAGGCCCCAGACCGTGGCCACCGCGACGACGACGATCAGATACACGAGCGAGATATTGACGATGCCAAGGACAGGACGCACGGCCTCAGCGCCCACGCTGGCCAGGAGCACGGCGAGGGCGCTGACGGCGAAGCGCATCCAGCGCGAACTCATCATCAACCTTTGCAGTCTGTTCATGCTTGTAGCATAGCGCGCCCGACCAAAGATAGCGGTCACGGCGCTTCCGATAGACTATCCGCTGTTCTACTGTATTAACTGTATTAACGCGGAAACGCGCCGCACGTACCAGTGCGCCCGTTTCACGCATTCCTGAGTTGGTTCCTCCCATGTATGCCATGTCGCGGCTATGATAGGGTGTACGAACAGGGAGGAGGCGCTATTATGGACGACTCACAAGCGTTGACGGTTGAGGAAGTCCGTGTTGTCGAGGGGGTGGCGCGCGAGGATGGGCGTGCGCCGTGTCCGGCCTGCGGCCGAGTGATCACGGCAGGCGACGAGGTCGTTATGCCGCTTGGCGATGTGCGGCGCGGCGCCATCGGCGTGACCGTGCACGCGCCCTGTTTCAGGGCAATCGGCCGCGCTGGCTTGCTGGAGTTGATGGTCGCGGCCCACCACCAATAGGAGCATAACTGGTATGACGTTGGTTAATCAATTCGGGCAGGTCAGCTTGCTCCATGAACTAACCGGGGGACAGCGCTACCGCCGCTACCGCTACACGTCCTATCTCGCGCTGTTCTCGGCTGGTGATCAGTTTCCGAACAGTGCCCAGTACATACCAGCCAGCACGCACATGACGATTGAAGGTTCGCCATGGCGACTCCGGGCCGCCTGTGCTGCTGCTGCACGGCCACCCGCGCACTCATGCGACCTGGCATCGCGTCGCCCCCTTGCTCGCGCGCCACTATACCGTAGTCTGTCCAGACCTGCGTGGCTACGGGGCGTCCTCGAAGCCGCCGACGCCCCCCGACCATGAGCCGTACTGCAAGCGCGCCATGGCACGCGACGGGCTGGCCTTGAGCGGCTGATCTAATAGGAGGGACCATTGTGGAGAGTCCGCGAGATCTGGCCTCGGACGCACGCGTTGCCGAGGTTGAACGGGTCGTGCGGCAGGCGTCGCACTGGGCGGCAACACGGCTGGACGTTCGGGCGCTGCTCTTGGTCGGGTCGTGGGCACGGCAGGCCGCGCGGCCTGATTCGGATGTCGATCTCGTTGTCCTGACCACGACGCCGGACGTCTATACCCCTGATGGCGCCTGGACGCGCGCGCTAGATGCGGTGGAAATCAGCCGTGTACAGCAATGGGGACCTATCGCCGAACGGCGGCTGGTCCTCCCCTCGGGCCTAGAGGTTGAGATAGACATCGGACCGCTCTCGTGGGCACAGGCAGACCCGGTTGACGCGGGGACGCGCCGCGTCGTCACTGACGGCTGCCGCATCCTCTACGATCCCGATGGTCAACTACAGCGGCTTATCGTGGCTTGTGGCGCCGACGGGCCATCGTAGACCATCGAGTTGCCATGTGGGATAATCCTCACCACGACATAAACGTGTTAGGGACAAACAGCACGGGGGAAGGCAGCGTATGGGGAAACGACGCCATGTATAATGGGGCCGTGAGTAGAGATGTATAATGGGGCCGTGAGTAGAGAATGAGCGGAGGACGATCTACGGAGGCTTTCCCATGATTTTCATCGTTGCCAAGTTTACGGTCCGTCCTGAGTACAGCGACGCGTGGCTGGAGCGCGTGAGCGCCTTCACGCGGTCAACGCGGCAGGAACCAGGCAATTTATGGTTCGAGTGGTCGCGGAGCGTGGAGAATCTCCATCAGTTTGTCTTGCTCGAAGCATTCCGTGACGCGGAGGCGGGCACCGCGCATGTCACATCCGACCACTTCAAGACGGCCACACGCGACCTGCCCCCGCTGTTGATGGAAACCCCGGATATCGTCAACGTCGAAGTTCTGGGAACCGCCTGGTCCAAGCTGGGGGAGTTGGCCATCCCGGACAGCGCCTCCGGTTAAGGGCTGGGGGCGCCGGCGCGTTGGGGTGAGCCGCGAGCCCAACGATGACAAGTCTTGGACGCAAAGCTTCTGGGATTAAGATACGGAGGGATATGGCGCCATGCGCGGCTTGCTTACAGAGGGACGACTCCTCATGGCGATGCTGACGACGGGGACGTTGGCGCCGGCGCCGGGCAGGCGCCGGGGGCGTCACGATCGCCTGGTGAGTGTCTATGTAGCGGGTCGGCGGGAGGACGTATGAGCGAGAAGCGGGCAACCGCGATCATTGGCGTGGGGAGAGGCCGGCGCTGTGGACGGGCGAACACGGCGATCACCGCGTTAGCATGGCTGGGCTTGGTGAATATCATGAGTATACGATGGATTGTCTGTGCTCAGGCGGCTTGCGCGTGAGATGATGGAACGACGCCCTGCGCGTTGGGGCGAGCATCGGGCGCGCAGGTCACATGTTGCCGTCATCGGGCCTCGCGCAAGGGGCGGAAGAACGCGCGCAGGTCCTCGACCAGCAGAGCGGGTTCTTCCATCGCGGCGAAATGGCCGCCGCGCGGCATCTCCGTCCAGCGCTCCACGCGCAGGCTCCGCTCCGCCCACTCACGCGGCGGGAGCGCCAAATCCTTGGGGAAGATGGCCACGCCCGCGGGGACATTGATGCGTTGCTCCGGCGCCAGCGGCGGTATGCCCCTGTTCTCGTAGTACAGGCGCACTGAGGAGTTGATGGTCTCGGTCACCCAGTAGATCATGATCGTGGTGAGCAACTCGTCCTTGCTGAACCGCCGCTCCACGTCGCCGGCGCAGTCGCTCCACGCGCGGAACTTCTCCACGATCCACGCGGCCAGGCCGACCGGCGAGTCGGTGAGCCCGTAGGCGAGTGTCTGCGGCTTGATCGATTGCAGCATCATGTAGGCGCCCTCGTGCGCGGACCAGTCCCGGACGGCGTCCAGGTAGCGCCGCTCGGCGGCGGAGAAGTCGGGCCGATCGGCCGTGGGATAGCCGACGTCGGTGAGGTGCATGCCGACGACCAGGTCGGGGTGCGCCAGCGCCAACCGCCGCGTGACCGGGCTGCCGAGGTCCCCACCCGCGGCGGCGAAGCGCCGGTAACCGAGCGTGTCTGCCATCAACCGCGCCCACAACGTGGCGATGCGCTGTCCGTTCATGCCGCGCGCGCGTGGACGATCCGAGAAGCCGAACCCCGGCAGCGACGGCACAACCACGTCGAACGCGTCGGCGGGGTCGCCGCCGTACCGCGCTGGGTCGGTGAGTAGCGGGACGATCTTGAGCATCTGGGCGAACGAACTGGGCCAGCCGTGCGTGATGATGAGCGGCAGCGGGTGCGGCCCGCGCCCGCGCTCGTGGACGAAGTGGACGCCGACGCCATCGATGTCGGCGCGGTACTGGGCGTATTGGTTGAGCGTGGCCTCCTGCGCCCGCCAGTCGAACCCGTCGCGCCAGTAGGCTACCAGGCCCTTCAGATAGGCCAGGTTCGCGCCGTAGTCCCACCCCGCGTCGTCGACCTCATCCGGCCAGCGCGTGGCGGCGAGCCGTCGGCGCAGGTCGGCCAGCACGTCATCAGCCACCGCAATCGTAAATGGTTGAATGCCCATGATCATCTCCCGTCCTCCACGACACCGCTGTTTCTTTATAGTGGTGTTATACCAGCGCCGCGCCCAACATGCAACCATCGATCGTGTATACTGGTGTCGTGAGCGATAGCAATGAGGATCGCGTCGGCGCGGCGACCCCGCCCGTGCTGACCCGTGTCGAGGGCTTCCTCAACACCCTTGATGAGCGGCGTTTCGCACGGCACGGCCAGCGACACGCGGGCGAGGACCTGCTGGCGAGGGAGGCGGATCTGGTCGTGTGGCTGGCGCGGCATGGCCTGTTGCAGCCGGGCGAACAGGTGGACGGCGAGAGCTTCGCGCTGGCCCTGGCGCTGCGGCGCGCCCTACGCGCGGCGCTCGCGGCCAGGGCTGGCCAGGAGACCGACCCCGGCGCACTCGCCGCCTTCCCGTCGCTCCCCCTGCGACTCGCTGTCGACGGTGGGGGTGGGGCCGCGCTCCTGCCGGCAGAGGATGGCGCGCGCGGGGCCATCGCGGCCCTGGCGGCGGATGTCGCCGTTGCCGCGGCAGGGGGGGTATGGCCGCGGCTGAAGATGTGCGCCCACGGCGACTGCCGCTGGGTCTTCTACGACGGCTCGCGCAACGGGCGCGGTCGTTGGTGCACGATGGACGTCTGCGGCAATAGGGCCAAGACCCACGCCTACCGCCAGCGACACGCCGTCCAGCCCGGATCATGAGTGCGCGGAACTCTCGCATGTGAGGTGGGGTCGTCGACATCGCGTGGCGGCCATGGTCGGGCATGAGCGCGTTTCCGTAGCACCATGCGTCTTCGATTGACGGTCCAGTCGACACGCCGTTACACTGTCAACAAGGTCGTGTCGTTAGGACTAAGATGTAGGAGGGATAGCCACATGCCCAAAGCCGCACGAGTCCTGGCCGCGCTCAAGCGCGACGGGTGGGTGCAAGTCCGATAAAAGGGATCGCATCGCCAGCTAGTCAAGGACGACAGGCGTGCGACATTCGCCTACCATGATGTGCGCGACCTGGGGAATACGCAACTGCGGGACATCGCCGATGATTTCGGTTACGCGTTGGATGAGTTGCGGCGGCTGATCTAAAGGGGGGGGGGCAATGGACCTGCGGGTGGAATACTACTACTACGACGAGGAGTCAAGCAACTGGGGCTTTCGCGTCCCGGCGCTCACTATTGTCGGCGGCGGCGACGACACGCTCGCGGAGGCTGAGGAACACGCGCGCGCGGCGATCTTGTTTACGCTCGGCGGCGACACACGCGATCGCGATGAGCCCGGCCGGCGCGTCGGCTACTTTCGTGTCACGCTCGATCCGATCCCGGTCGCCCAAGCCGTGTAGGGTTGGGCCATGTGGGGACGATAGGCGCATATTCGACCGCTGATCCACCCCCTCTGCTTTATGGTAGACTGCCTGTACTCCGACGACCCCCACATCAGATGATGGGGCGGCGTCGGCGCGTTCGGGTGAACAGTGAGCCCAAGGATAACGTCCTGCGGTCTCACAACGTGACGCGAGTTTGGTAAGGTCCTGGCATGCCGGCGCGCGGCGTGTCAGCAAGAGCATAGACAACGAGGATGGGCGTCGGATGGTCATTTTCGATAGGGGATATCATGCCGCTTGAGCGCATTCAGCCCCACGGACTACAGGACTCGCCCCTCTTCACGCATGTGGTCAAAGCCGGGCACACGGTCTACATCGCCGGCCAGGTCGCGGTAAGCCAGGAGGGCCACGTCGTGGGTCAAGGTGACATCACAGCCCAGGCCACCCAGGTCTTCGAGAACCTGCGGACAGCCGTGGCCGCCGCCGGGGCCGATCTGTCGCACCTCGTGAAGATCACGATCTACGCCACGGACGCCGCGTTCCGCGACCCGATCAGGGACGTGCGCCAGCGGTACCTCGGCAGCCCGGACCCCGTGGCGAGCACCTTCGTTGTGGTCGCGGGGTTGGCGCGGCCGGAGTTGTTGGTCGAGATCGACGCTGTCGCCGTCCTGGACTAGCCTGTGCGCTGCCATGCGCTCCTCGGGGACGAGGGTAACGCCCTAAGGCAGGTATAACGATTGGGGGCGAGTAGCACGGAGGGAGGCGGCGTATCAGGCGTCACCTCCCTCTCTATTACGGGTGACTACTGGCTACTGACCACTTCGCTTGCGCCAGCGCAGGTCGGGCTGGCGGGCGGCGCGGGTCTCGTCGATGCGGCCGACGAGCGTTTCGTGCGGCGCCCCTTTGACGAGGGCAGGGTCCGCGTCGTCCGGCGGCCTCAGGACCTTTCGCCGACCCTGCGTGCACAGATCAAGCCATAACGTGTTGGCGCCTGCATGTGTTACCATAATGGCAGGAAAGGAGACATATCTCATGCCACGCACCTCATCCACTACCCCCGCGCGCCGAAACTTTCACGTTCCGCTGCCTGACGATCTCTACCACGCCCTCCAAACGGAGGCTGCGCAGGCCCGGCAGCCCGCGAACGCCCTGGCGCGTGACGCCATTGCGTCCTGGGTTGAGCAGCGCCGGCAAGCGCGCATCGATCAGGCTATCCTGGCCTATGCGCAGGAGATAGCCGGGACGCCGGACGATCTTGATCCGGCCCTGGAGGCGGCCAGCGCAGAGGTGTTGGAGCGCGAGGGGTGACGCGTGGGGAGGTCTACTGGGCCACCCTGGCGCCGCGCTCAGGGTCCGAGCAGGCCGGGCGGCGCCCCGTGATCGTCGTGTCGCGGGATGCGTTCAACCAGGCGCCGGGGTGGCGCTCCGTGATCGTCGTGCCGGTGTCAACGTCCGCGTCCCAAGCGCGCCGTGGACCCACAGCCGTCGCGCTCCCGACTGGGGCGGGGGGATTGGCGCAAGAGAGTGTCGCGTTGTGCCACCAAGTGACCACCCTAGATCGTGCTAAACTCGCCGCTTTACTTGGCAGCCTGACCACGGCTCACCTGCGCGAAGTGGAGGAAGGCTTGCGGATCGCGCTGGGTATGGGGTGACTGGCGATGCCACATGGGGACGATAGGCGCGTATCCGACCACTAACCCACCCACTCCACTTTATGGTGGGCTGCCTGTGCTCCGGCGACCCGCGCATGAGATGATGGGACGGCGTCGGCGCGTTCGGGCGAACAGTGAGCCCGATGATTACTTGCGTTGGGCGCAAGACTAACATCGGCAACCAACCTTGAGTGATCCAGGCTGTCGATAAAGCCTGCCGCATAGGCTCCTCAGTCGCTAGCGCAAGGATTGCCTAAGCATGCAGGCCAGCGTCGTACCGCCACCCGGTGAGGACGGCGGATAGGCTACATGGCTAGACCGACATGGCGTGTGGTGGGTGTGCATATCTCTCTTTTGGACAGCGGTGCTACGCTCCGGGACGTACTTTTCGGCCACCACAACCCATCGTTACCCTCTGACGCGCCCACTCGTCTATGATAGTAGATAAGGTAGCGTCTAGTACACGGGAGGAACAACGATGTATCGTTTGATCATGACACGGGGTCTAGGTGTGACCGGGATGGTGGCCCTACTTGCCGCAAGCGGCGGCGTTACACAGCGTGCGCCAGCGTGGGCACGCGGCGGCCTGCCACAGGCCGCATGTGCCGCGCTCGGCGCCTATCAGATTGGCCCGCGCAACGTGCCGCAACGCTCGGGCGCGCGACCGGGTGCGGCATCCCGCACGGGAGGTCTCACCCATGCCACCGTCGCCATCGTGCCGCGCCCGTCGGTGCTGCGTGGGACGCTCACCCTCTCCGGCTATAGCGGCTGTGGCCAACCTACCGTAGGCACGTTCTCGATCCAGCGCGGTGTCGTCGGGCCACCCATCGAGCAATCGCGCGGCGGAGGGGCGGCTATGATATGTCCGATGGAGGGGTCGTGTGGGTTCCCCGTGACCGGGGTCATCAGCGCCACTGGCGCCTTCGCGCAAGATGCCGCGCACGCCAGCGATCCCCTGTACGTCACGGTGAGCGCGGTGATGATCATGGCTCGGCCCGGCCTGCCGCAGGGGCGGCCGTGCGCGCCGGGCACGGAAACGGGGTGCCCAGCGGCCACCGTCATCACGTCGACGGTCACGCTGACGAACGTGACGGGTTACCTCCAGGTGGTACCGGCGGACGGACAGCGTGTGGTCTTGGCGTTCCTGCCGCCTCCGACGTCGGCCAGCGGCGCGGCCCCCACCGCTCTAGTGCTCGACGGCTGGCGCGGTGTGCCTCCTCTACCATCCCCACCGTGCTAAGGACATCCCCGTGAGTGGCGAGCAGGCGCGCCTAGCGGTCATAGACCGAGTATGGACGAGTGGACGTGGCCGCGACAGAGCGGCATGATGCGAGACGACGCAACGAGAGGCCGAGAGGGGCGCCGAGGTCAATCCGGAGCCCCTCCCGGCCGCCCAAGGACGGACGTTACCCTGTCACAGCCACCGTGCCAGTCTCCTTACGGGTGCGCGTGGCACGGGTTATTCGGCAGCACTTGCCGGAAGTCGTTGTAGCGCTGAAGGGTCGCGCCTCCTTCGCCAAAGGCCAGATAGGTCAACGAGAGCAGGCTCCCGTACTGGCTATTCCGGCCGAAGTCGTTGGTGGTCACGCCCGGAATGTCGTTGCCAAGCGCCCACATGCAGGCGCCCTCATCGCGACTGGCGCTGAAGAACGGGTAGAAATTGGCGGGCGTGCCGTCGTCGGTCACGGGGATGAGCGTACAGTTGGCGCCGGTCGTGCGGTCGCAGGCCGGCGTGGACGTGACCTCAATGCGTGGCAAGTCCGCCTCGAGGGCCACGCGGTTGTAGTTGGTCGTGTAGTTCTGACCGGTCAGGGGACTGCTGAATAGGATCGGCGTCGGGTGCAGAGCCGTATTGCCGTCCGGCCATACCGGCTGGTACGAGGCGCCGTCGAACCCGGTGTTGGTCCCTAAGCACCCCGTAATGTGTACCAGCGTCGAGGCCGCCGCCGGGAGGCAGTACTGGTCATCGCCATCCACCGCCTCGCTATCGCTGGCCGGACCCTCCGTCCCGGAGGCACAGTTGCCCGTGTTCGGGTCGATGGCGCCGTTGCAGTAGTCGAAGTGACCGATCTCGTCGGCGAAGGCGATGTTGTAGGAGTGGGCTGCCCAGATCACACGCGTCTGCTCGGACGACGTACTGTACATGGGGTGGAAGTTGTAGGGAATATTGGCGCATGTTGTCACGGGGTTGGGCGCGTACTGCACCTGGCCGAAGCCATTCGCCGCGCTCGATGTCATCGAGCCGGATTGTCCCGTGGTGAGGTCGTTGATATCGATGCGCAGGCCATCGGGCGTATCATGCATCGTTACCGTGAGGTGATCACCTGAGTTCATGAACAGGTCACGCGACGGGTCAGGGGTGAACGTCGCGAGTGTGGCCTGCACCGGATTGGCCGGCGCCTGCGTCTGGCCGTCGTGCGTGATGAACGCAAAATTGACGGGCTCGATGCCAACCTGGGCCTGACACGCGTCGTTGAGCACGGTGCCGTGGACCGGGTCCTCGGACAAGCTGTCGATGTTCAGAGCCGCGCACCATTTGGTCGCGTCGCAACTATTGCCCGCCGGCCACGGCGCCCAGCCGGGCGGGTAGAACTGCATCTCCATGAAGGCGGTACCGGGGTGTTGCGCCTGGGCCGTGATGTTGCTGTCGCTGTCCGGCGTACAGGTACTGACCTGCTCAGGATAGGATTGCGTGTCGCACATGGCCATACCGAACCAGAACGCCGGGTGGAGCTGGAAGTTCCAGGTGCCACCGGTCCCCGCCTGATTGGGCAACGTCGCCGGATCCGTGGGCAACGTCAGACGATACTGCATCTGATTGCCGGAGCCAGGCTTGTCGGAGTAGAAGAGGGTCGAGGGCTCGTCGTGGCCCGTATACTGGCCCTGGTAGTTCCAGGGATCCATCGTCTCGGTGCATAGCTGCGGGTGCACCGCGCACAACTGCTTGGCGGGCGCTGCGTTCGCGCTGGGTGTTGGACTCGCCATAGTCACCAGCGCCAGGCTCAACGCGGCGATTCCAGCCGCTATCAAGCGTACATGCTTGTCGAACTGAAAAGACATGACCGTTCCTCCTTGCGTGGGCATAGGGGGCGTCTGGACACGCGTGGTCCAGCGCGCCTGCGGGCTGTCACCCCGCGCGCTCACGTCCCTATAGTCGTCCGCGCGACGATGGGACTCACCGAGGCTGCGGGCTGTGGACCTAATCATTTGACGAGCCGCGTCGGGGCACGTTTGTGCTGTCGCTGGTATCTCCTCCTCCCTGGCCATCCACACATCTACCCATACCCCAGTCGTCCGCGCTGTAAAGCCCTTGGAATCGCCAGTACGCTATAATACCACGACGCACGTCCCGTCTGTCAAACCGGACTCGCCCAGGCGCCGAGCGTGCCTGAGGGCGTTGTGATGCGCGCGGAGGAGACAGACAGGAGCGGGCACGGCCATACGGCTATACGTGGGACGGTTGACAGGTCGGAGGACGCTCGGTACAGTGAGCATACTGTACGGCGACAGACGAGGGGAGGCGGCGGCGTGGCGGATGAGACGCGCGCTCAGGGAGCACCGATGGAAACGGCCGGCGCCGACGGGCCTGCGGCGTGGACACGCCGGCGCTTCCTGGCCGTGGCGGGGGGCGGCGCGACCGCGGCGGGGGCGCTCTACGCTGGTCTGGCCCTGGTCGAGCGACCGGCGCGCCCTGTCATCGCTCCCCCTCCGCACGGCTATCCGGACGGCCAGTACCAGATCCTCGACTACGGCGTGCGCGTCCAGTCGGCCCCGGAGTCGGCCGTGGAGGTCATCGTCCCGCCGGCCTGGAACGTCGTTATCACCGCGCGGCTCAGGAGGCGACCCGATCGGCAGGCCCAGGGTCGTCTCGAGGCGGCCCTGCGCGCCGTCGAGTCCGCGTATCCGTATGCGCCCACGGGTGTGTTCGCCCTCGTCGCCTACGGGCTGCCGTATTTCCGGTCGTACGTACGGTCAAGCGTCGTCGCCGCGCACCTGCCACGCATGGCAGAGACCGGAGCGCCGGTCCTGCTCGACGCGGTCCGCTTCGCCGGCGACCCTCCCGCGACGCGGCTGGAGGCCAACGATGTGGCCGTCCACCTGCGTTCGGACAGCCTCGCCACCCTGCGCGACGTCCAACAAGCCCTGTTCCACCAGTCCGGCCTGTTGGCCGGTCAGCCCATGTCAACGGTTGATGTATCAGACCTATTCCACGTCACCTCGATCCGCACGGGATTCGTCGGGCCCGGCCTGCCGCGCCAGATGGCCGAGAAGGCCGGCCTGGCCGTCGCGTCGCACATCCCTCCCGACGCCCCGATCTTCATGGGCTTCGCGTCGACGCAGCGTCTGGGACAGGCGTCCGAGTCCGCGGTTGCCTTCGATCGGCCACCCGATCCCTTGCTCAAGCCGCTCACGACGGCGCGGCCCGGTGACTACTTCGCGGGCGGTACCGCGCTGCACCTCTCACATGTACTCGAAGACCTTGATACCTGGTACGCATTGCCCTACGAGCAGCGCGTGGCGCGCATGTTCCATCTGAATGCGACCGCGCCGCCGGGTCGAGCGGCGGTGGAAACGTTGTGGTTGAACCCCAATCCGGCGGCCTTTGATGCGGCGCAGCGGCACATCGTGGGCCACAACGAGGCAGTGCAGCGGGGTAGCCGCACGCCCGAGGGGCAAGCTCTGCAGTTGCGGGTCGATTTCAACACAATGGACGCGCTCGATACCCCGCGCCCGCACCCGGGGGTGCACTTCCTCGCGTTCACCCCTGGCTCGGAGATCTTCCATCGCAGTCGACGGGCGATGGATGCGACCGACCTGGTGGGCACGTACCGGGTCCCAGCGCCCGCCAATGGCATCAACAGTTTCATTCGCGCCACCCGGCGACAGAACTTCCTCGTACCGCCCCGCCGTCACCGCGCCTTTCCGCTCATCGAGCACAGCGCCTGAGTCGCCCATGGCCCGACGCAAGGCGTCGAGCCATAACACGTCAGCGCCCCGGTGATAACACGGAGATCACGTACGCATTCGCGGCAATGTTTACCGCGTTGCGGCGAGTGATATTGGCGCATAGCTCCTGCATAGCATCGCTAAACAATCACGTAGGACAGGCTATATACGCGACTGGTAGCCGCACCATGCGTTCTTGGTTGGTTGCATGGTCATGCACACCCTTGCATGCCGATGCAGTTTTTGGCGCTCCCCCCATCGACGACAGAGGTGACCCCATGCTACAAGCAGGGGTCTTGTGTGCCTTCCGTGTCGCCGCGACTCGTGGCGTAATCCTTCAGGGCAGGTATAACGGCAGCACGGAGGGAGGCGGCGCATCAGGCGTCGCCTCCCTCTCTATTACGGGCGACTACTGACAACCGGCTACTGGCTACTCTCCTTGCGCCAGCGCAGGTCGGGCTGGCGGGCGGCGCGCGTCTCGTCGATGCGGCCGACGAGCGTCTCATGCGGCGCGCCTTTGACGCGGGCGGGGTCCGCCTCGATCTCGCGCGCGATGGCGTGCAGCGCGGCGGCGAAATGGTCCAGCGTTTCCTTGTCCTCCGTTTCGGTCGGCTCGGCCATCAAGCACTCGTCCACCACCTGCGGCCAGTACACCGTCGGCGGGTAGAAGCCGTCGTCGATCAGGCGCTTGGCGCTGTCGAGCGTGCGCACGCGCCCCGTTCGCGCTTGTAGCGCCGGGTCGTTGGTTGACGGCCTGATTGCCGTGTCGGTACACTGGGAGCAATGGTGTGTTGTCAGGCGATGTGCGCGACGCGCGGAGGTTATGAGTGATGGCCATAGCGGTCTATTCGCGGGTGGGTAGCGTGCTTCAGGCGGCTGGGTTGGGCCTGGAGGACCTGCGCGACCACATTGCCGTGCGGTACGGTCTGGCCGTTGATAATCAGGTCCTCGCCGCGCTCGCGCAAGACGGCCGCGTGCAGCGCCCCGACATCGAGATACTCGAAGCGGTCGCGCTGACCTTGGAGGTGCGCGTAGACGACTTGCTCGACGTGCGTGATGTGGAGACAGCCGGCGCAGGGACTGTTTCCTCCGACGACGACATCCTCCTTGATCCCGACCGTGATGCGCGTTTGCGCGAGCTTACCGCAGTGCGCGATTGGGGTGACCGCCCCCTCACCGAGGCGGAGACGGGTGAACTGGAAACGCTGATCGTGGCGATGAGGCGCGCCCTGGTTGAGCATCACATCCACGCCGCCGCGCGGCATCTGGGTGTCCCGGTCGAGGTGGCGCGCGAGCGGACCATGGCCCAGGTCAAGGATGCCGCGGATTACTATGCGGCCCTCGAGGCGGACCCCGACCTCATGGCGGCTGAGGTCAAAGCGGCCAAGGATCACCGCCGGGCGCGAGTCAGATAAACAGTGCCCGCCCCGTACCCACCTGCGTTGCGCGTCCGTATCGCCGCACTCAATCGCTTTTCTCGCCACGACCCGCATGACCCTCTCGTGCGCGATGTCGTGCGACAGCGCGCCGTCGACGCCTGCGAGTATTGCTTAATGCCGACCAACGGCAAGTTCGAGATCGAGCATATCGTCCCGAAGCGGCGCTGGAACGATTACTTGAACAATGCATATCCCGGCCTGCGGCGCGCCGAGCGACTCGCATTACCTACATATGATCACATCCTCAACTTCGCGTGGTCGTGCTCTTATTGCAACGACGCGAAGGGCGGCCGTCCGCGTCCACGAATTCACACGCGCGTGTTCGACCCTCGTTTTGACCACTGGCCCGACCACTTCGCCTTCTCGTCCACGAAAGGCTATATCGTGATCGTAGGGCTCACGGCCGTAGGTCATGAGACTGTGCGCACAATGGGTTTCCATGCCGGTGGTGAGGAAGGGGCACTGGTTGAGCGATCCACAGCAATTCAGCGCGGCTTGTATCCCCCGTCCTGGTTACGCATTGCGTACAATCTATGAAACACGGCGCCCCTACGCTATCGAGGAAGGCGACGTGGACGACCTGGCGCCCCTGTTGGGTACGGCCGTGCGGGAGAGTTAGACACCGTGCGCGCGGCGGTGGGAGCGTACCGACTGACCGCATCCGCCGACTTGGAACGCCTCATTGTAGCGGGCTGGCGCGAGGACGCATGAACGAGAAGCGTGCAGTCGCGATCATTGGCGTGGGGAAAGGGTGGCGCCGTGGACGAGCGAACACGGCGATCAGTGCGCACGCGGCCGGACTGGGTGAATATCGCGAATATACGGTGAGTTGTCCGCGCTCCGCCGATCCGCACGTGAGATGATAGGACGGCGCCGGCGCCAGCGCCGGCGCGTTCGCGTGAGCCGCGAGCCCAGTCGGTACACCGCCGCGCACATAATGAGGTCAAGCGAGTGCTAGCGAAAGACGCTTCCAACGAGTTGTAACAGAAAACGGCGCAGGTGACGGATGAGGCCCGCCGCCAGTTTAGAGCGAGGACTGCCTATGAAGGATCTCCAACGCACCTACCTCGACCTGCTCCATGTCGCCCGCCGCCTGATCGCCTCGCCGGAGGTTGAAGCGCGCTGGAACCAACCGAGTGCCCTCCAGGAGTACCGCATGGATGCGCTGGCGGGGCGCCTGCTGAACGCTGCGGTGGTGTCGGTGATTGCAGGGCTTGAAACACCGGCGCCGACGGGGAGCGAGCCGCTCTCCGCAACGGACTACTGGGTGTCAACCCTCCGCAACCCGCAATGGAACGACGTGAAGTGGGATGTCCATGTGCGGCTCCGTGAAACGGGGCAGCGGCAGGCCGCAGACGGCTACGGCGCTTTCTTGGAGGAGTTTGATCGTCTCGTCCAGGAGGTCACAGCTTACCTGGAGACGGAGCCGGACGATCGCCTGGTGAGTGTCTATGCGGGGAGCGCCGCCACACGCCTTGACGAGTACCTGAAGTCGCGCGTCATTGAGTGCGTCGTCCATATCGATGATCTGGCCGTGAGTGTCGCGGTGGAGACGCCAGCCTTGCCCGCATTTGCCACGACGTTGACGATCTATGAGCTGGTCGAGATGGCGCGATCGTACCGCGGTGACCTGGCGGTCGTGCGCGCACTGTCTCGCGGGGAACGGGACGCGGTTAACGCGCTCCGCGTGCTTTGAGTCTCTGCAGGGCGAGGGTAACGCAGCGGGGCAAGTATAACGATCTGGGCAAACAGCACGGAGGGAGGCGGCGCATCACGCGTCGCCTCCCCCGCACACTGACTACTGACTACGCGCGCTTGCGCCAGCGCAGGTCGGGTTGGCGGGCGGCGCGCGTCTCGTCGATGCGGCCGACGAGCGTTTCGTGCGGCGCGCCTTTGACGAGGGCGGGGTCCGCCTCGATTTCGCGCGCGATGGCATGTAGCGCGGCAGCGAAGCGGTCCAGCGTCTCTTTGTCCTCCGTCTCGGTCGGCTCGGCCATCAAGCACTCTTCCACTACCTGCGGCCAGTAGACCGTCGGCGGGTAGAAGCCGTAGTCGATCAGGCGCTTGGCGATGTCGAGCGTACGCACGCCTTTCTCGCGCTTGTATTGGCGCGCCGAGGCCACGAACTCGTGCATGCACGGCCCCTCGTACGGCAATTCCAGCACATCGGCCACCAACGCGCGCAGGTAGTTCGCGTTGAGCACCGCGTCGCGGCTGGCCTCGGTCAGGCCGTCCGGCCCCAGCGTGCGCACGTAGGTGTAGGCGCGCACCAGTAGCCCCACGTTGCCCCAGAACGAGCGCATCTTGCCGATCGACTGGGGGTAGTCGTATGACAGATAGTACGAGTCGTCGTCGCGCCTGTCCACGATCGGCACGGGTAGGAACGGCGCGAGGTGGTTCTTGACGCCGACCGGGCCGGTGCCGGGACCGCCGCCGCCGTGCGGCGTGGTCATGGTCTTGTGCAGGTTGAAGTGCACCACGTCGAAGCCCATATCGCCGGGACGCGCGATGCCCATGATGGCGTTGAGGTTGGCGCCGTCGTAGTACAATTGCGCGCCGGCCGCGTGCACGATCGCGGCAATCTCCGCGATGTCCCGCTCGAACAGGCCGAGCGTGTTAGGGTTGGTCAGCATCAGCGCCGCCGTGCGCGGGCCCACCAGACGGCGCAGGTCCACCACGTCGACGCGCCCCTGGGCGTTGCTCTTGACCTCGACCGTGGCGTAGCCCGCCGCCGCCGCGCTGGCCGGGTTGGTGCCGTGCGCGCTGTCGGGCACGATGACCTCGCGCCGCTGGTCGCCCTCGCCACGGCTCTCATGGTAGGCCCGGATCATGGCGATGCCGGTGAACTCGCCGTGCGCGCCGGCCGCCGGCTGCAGCGTGAAGGCGTCCATGCCGCCCACCTCGCACAGGTACTGCTGCAACTCGTAGAGCAGTTGCAGCGTGCCCTGCGCCGTCGCGTCGGGTTGCCACGGGTGTACCGCCGCCCAGCCGGGCTCGGCCGCGACTTTCTCGTGCAGCTTGGGGTTGTACTTCATGGTGCAGGAGCCGAGCGGGTACATGCCGCCGTCAATGCTGTAGTTGCGCTGCGAGAGGCGCGTGAAGTGGCGCACCACCTGTAGCTCCGAGAGTTCGGGCAGCTCCGGTGCACTTTGCCGGCGATACTTCGCGGGGATCAACGCGTCGAGTTCTTTGGCCGGGACATCGAGCGTCGCGACCGGCGCGGTACGCCGCCCCGGCACACTGAGGTCGAAGATGGTGGACTCCTCCGCGCCGGGTGAACCGGGCGGGGCCGCCTGCGGTGAGGGCTGTACCACACCCGCGTCCAGGAGCGCGGCCACGGCCGCCGGGACGCGCCGCTCCTCCGGCGCGGTTTGCATGTGAGTCTGGGTTGGTTCGAGGGTACTGGTCATATTACGCCGCCGCCTTTGCTAGACCGGCCACGAGCCGGTCAATGTCGTCTTTGCTGTTGACTTCGGTTACACACACGAGGAGGCAGTTCGCCAGGTCCGTATCCGCGTTATTATTCTTGTCGTCGCCCATGCGGCGCTCTCGCGCCACGATGCTGCCGCTCGATCCGCTGCCGTCGAGCGGGACGCCGCCCAGGATGCCCTCGTCGAGCAGGGCGTGGGCGACCTCGGCCGCCGGCCTGGGGCAGCGCACGACGAATTCGTGGAAGAAGGGGCCATCGAAGCGCAGGCTGTAACCGGGCAGCGCGGCGATGCGCTCGGCCGCGTAGTGGGCCTTCTGCACGCATAGGGTCGCGGTGTCGCGCAGACCGGCCTTGCCCTGATGCGCCAGATAGATCGTGGCGATGGTGGCGCAGAGGGCATGGTTGGAGCAGATGTTGGAGGTCGCTTTGTCGCGCTTGATGTGCTGCTCGCGCGTCTGTAGCGTCAGTACATAGGCGCGGTGGCCGTGGCTGTCCAGGCTCGCGCCGGTGATGCGGCCGGGCATGCGGCGCAGCAGCGCCTCGCGCGCGGACAGGAAGCCGGCGTAGGGGCCGCCGTATTGCAAGGCGACGCCGAACGGCTGCGCGTCGCCCGTGGCGATGTCGGCGCCTACCTCGCCAGGCGAGGCCAGCAGCGCCAACGAGAGCGGGTTGACGCACGACACGTAGAGCGCGCCGCGCGCGTGCGCGGCCGCGGCCAGCGCCGCCTGATCCTCGATCAGCCCGTAGAAGTTGGGCGACTGCGCGATCACGACGGCCGTGTCGTCGTCCAGAGCAGCCTCAAGCGCGCCCGGTTCGACCACACCGTCGGGGGCGGGGACTACACGCAGGGTCAGGCTCTGCGTGGTGAGGTAGGTGCGCAGCACGGCCAGGTAGTCGGGGTTTATCGAGCCGGCCACAACGACCGTGCCGCGCCCCGTGGCGTTGACGGACATGGCGGCGGCCTCGGCGCAGCCGGTCGCGGCGTCGTAGAGCGAGGCGTTGGAGATGTCCAGGCCGGTCAGTTCGCAGATGAGCGACTGCCACTCGTAGATGACCTGTAGCGTGCCCTGCGAGAACTCGGGCTGGTAGGGTGTGTAGGCGGTCACGAACTCGC
>JAABUW010003606.1_pt1 | contig 21906 bp, 19 predicted proteins | sample 5560081 | NCBI WGS metagenome assembly JAABUW01 (sample SAMN10711882, study PRJNA513363) | rock metagenome | isolation source: Antarctica rocks | place: Antarctica: Victoria Land, Knobhead sud
CAGCCACCTCGAGCCCTTCAAGACGCCGGATTTGATCGAGGATACCTTCGATCTGCCCCAAGCTCTCCTGGCTGACCCCATGTGCCCGCGTCATCAGGTTCTTCACCCTCGTGTCGCGCATCGCCACCAGTGTGGCCAGCTGTTGGTTGACTTCCCGTTCCCGCTCCTCGTCGAAAAAGTAGGCGATCGGTACCCCGAACAGCCGCGCCAAACCGGCCAGCAGTTTCGCGCTGGGGTTGTCCCGCCGCCCGGCCCGCAGATGCGACAAGTGCGTCTTGGTTACCCCGATCCCGTACTTCTCCAGGGCCATGGCTGCGGTCTCGTTCGTGTGCAGCTGTGATGTGTTCACGGCGCGCGGCACCGTCGCGAACAGATAGTTGAGCTTGTCCGCCAAGCCCGGAATACCGTCGCCAGACAAGTCGCCTCCGTCACCCCGTTCTTCAGCCCACGAACCGGTTACCTCTTGTTGCACCTGATCGACGAGGGTAGTGGAGCTGCTTCGTTGAAGTGCTGCGGTGACCACCTGCTCCGATACTCCAAGAGCCGCCGCAAGACGAGGCACCGCTAGTGCGTGGCGGGGGATAGACCGCTCCCCCGACTCGTACCGCAGGTAGGTGTTCCGGGAGACGTGCAATGCCGCGCCCAACTCGCGGGCCGTCAACCCGGCCGTCCACCGCAGCTCGCGAAGGGCTGACTGCGGCCGTCCCAGCAGAGCCGCCGGTTCCACCCCGAGGGCCGACGCCAGCACCGGGACTAGTCGAACGTCGGGGTGGTTCACCCCCCGCTCCCAGGCCGAAACTCGCTCCCCTCCCGCAACCCCAAGGATATTGGCCAGCTCCGCCTGAGTTAGGCCCCGTTCGGTACGGGCCCGGCGCAGCGCCGCAGCGTCCACCTGAGCCCGCACCGCCAGAACACTACTCGCGCGACCGGTCCGTCACTGTTGACACGGCGAGGCTCTTAGGCATCGTCGGTCTTCCACGGCAGCCCGTTCACGACGCGTATGACGCGTGACCCTCTGAGCGGCGCCCCACAAGTCGAGGGTGGCGCGCTAGTGGCCTTAGTCACTCGATGGGGCTGGAGTCTCGGGTTGTGGCCTCAAGGGCGGCTTCCAGCCCGGGCAGACGGATGCCCAAGGCCTTCGCCAGACTGCGCCGAACGGCTGGATCTGGGGTCGCCCGAGATCTGCCGGACTCCCAGCGCAGGTATGTTGCCGACGAGACCTGGGTCTGCTAGGCGATCTCCGTCGACGTCTTGCCGGACGCGAGCCTGAGCGCCTTCAGGTCGACGCCGTTCGGCATAGCGCAGAACTCCAAGGCCGTGACCCCGAGAGCGGCCGCCACCGCCGGAATCAACCAGACGGCGGGGGTTCGGACGCCTCGCTCGCACTCTGAGACGCGTTCCCGCCCGAGACGTCGATGATCTGGGCCAGTTGGCTGTGCGTCAGGCCACGCGCGGAACGGGCCCGGTGCAGGGCGTCACCGCCGACCCGAGTTGGCACGGCGCAACCCTAGACACCGGCCGGCAGTCAGAGCAGGGCCGGCCGCGCCTCACCGACCCGCCCGGCACGACGTAGCTATCGTCCAGCCGACCCGCGTAGGCCGCACCTGGAGCGGGCCAGCTCTCGTAGTCGGGGGCAGCACCTTGACGAACCGATGGTGCTCGTCGACCCGCGCGTCAAGGATCTCGTAGACCTGGGCCTCGAGACGGGCGAGACCCGCGAGCTGCTACCGCCTGGTCGTGGACGAGGGAAATCAGGTCGCGGAGGAACAGGACCATTCCTCCTGCCAGGATGGTCTGGAACAGGTGCTCGCGCTCGAGGGTCACGATCATGGGCGTCAAGGCGGTGTTGTCTATCAGGGTGGCTCTTCTTGCCAACGGTCAGGCGTCCCGTCGAGCGGCAACGGCCTGCTGGGGCTTCGAGCGTTCGTGAAGTTACAAAAGCGGCCGGACTGGTGCGGACGTGGGTGACCCGACTTGGTTTCGTCAAGATGTCTGGCCCCACCCGCAAGCGCCCCGCCTCGCTCAGACAACAATCGGCCTGTCTCGGATGGTGAGACGTTCAGGATCAGGATGTCGAGCCCAAACGGTCCCCGGTGCTTACCGGCATGTAGGGCTTCACCTTCTTGAGAGGCGAGAACATGCACCGACAACCAGCCAGCAAGGCTTCAGGAACCAACAGCCCACGGGACGTCGAGGGTGCGATCGACCTCGATCTGCGACCCCTCCTAGGGGTCAACGAGGTGGCGTACCTCCTCGGCGTCCCGAGGGCCACCTTGTACCGGTGGCAGTCCCTGTCATCCCCAGGGGCTCCGCAGGGACCAACGGCCTTCCGGGTGGGGCGATATCTCCGCTACACACTGAACGACGTCCAGAGCTACATCGACCAGCTGCAGAACGTCGCCCGAGTTCAGGAGGAACCATGACCATCCACCCCGAGCGCATCGTCCTCACCGTCGAGGAAGCAGCAGAACGCCTCGGAGTAGGCCGCACCCTGCTGTACGCCTTGGTCCGCAGCGGGGACATCGAGTCCATTGCGATCGGGCGGCTTCGCAGGATCCCGCTCGACGCTCTGGACGAGTTCGTCGGCCGGCTCCGTGCGGTCGCCCGAAACCATGACACGGCCGACCGCGACTGATGGGTGCCACGGGGAGGACCCGACAACCCAGCGGCAGGTCTTCGATCTACAAGGGGTCTGACGGGTACTGGCACGGTCGAGTCACTGTGGGTGTGCGTGCCGACGGGGCCACCGATCGCCGCCACGTTCGAGGCCTCACCAAGTCGGTCGTCACGGACAAAGTCCGCCGTATCGAAAAGCTCCGCGATGCTAACTCGGTCCCCACCGCTGGCAAGAGATGGACCGTCGAGGGTTGGCTCAACCACTGGCTGGACAACATAGCTGCTGGCCGCGTCAAACCCACTTCATGGTCCGCGTACCGGGTGGCCGTTCACCATCATCTAATTCCGGGGATCGGGAAGCACAAGCTCGACAAGCTCGAGCCCGAGCACCTTGAGGCGCTCTACAACAGGACGCTCGCCAAGCCCACCAGGATGGGCCCTGAGACGAAGGCCGCCACAGTTCACCAAGTGCACCGAACGATCCGTACGGCACTCAACGAGGCGGTGCGGCGCGGGCACCTCGCTCGCAACCCGGCGGTGGTCGCGCGTGCGCCACGAGTCGAGGTACACGAAGTCGATCCGTTCACGGTCGACGAGATCAAGAGGATCTTCCTGACGGCGGCCCGGCAGCGCAACGGCGTCCGGTGGGTCCTGGCACTTGCCCTCGGACTCAGGCAAGGCGAAGCGCTCGGGCTCCAGTGGTCCGACATCGACGCTGAGCGCCAGGTGCTAACGATCCGCCGGAGCAAGACACGGCCGAGGTACAAGCACGGGTGCGAGCTGAGTTGTGGCAAGCCGTTTGCCGGCTACTGCCCGGAAAGGGTGCGTGTCAACCCCGAGACAGACACCACCAAGTCGAGTGCCGGGCGCCGCCAGATCGGGCTGCCGCAGCAGCTCGCGTCCCTCCTGGCCCAACATCGAGAAGCCCAATACGCCGAGCGCCTCCATGCAGGCTCCACGTGGCACGAGGGCGGTTGGATCTTCACGACCGAGACCGGAGGGCCGATCAACCCACGGACGGACTGGACACACTGGAAGGAACTCCTCAAGGAGGCCGGGATCCGTGACAGCCGGTTGCACGATGCTCGGCATACCGCCGCGACCGTCCTGCTCCTCCTCGGCGTGAGCCAGCCGACGATCATGAGCGTGATGGGCTGGTCCAATCCCGCGATGACCCAGCGGTACGCACACGTCGTTGCCCCCATCCGGCTGGACGTTGCCCGACAGGTCGGCGGCCTCCTCTGGGAGGTCCGGGATGAAGCCGACTGAGACCACAAATGAGACCACAAGGGGAGACGCCGGTTCGGGGCGCTGAGCCTCCGACCGGCGTTTCCGCTGGTCAAGGGCGGTGGCGGTGGGATTTGAACCCACGGTGGAGTTTCCCCCACACACGCTTTCGAGGCGTGCTCCTTTGGCCGCTCGGACACGCCACCGCCCCGCACGTTACCGGAGGCGCCGCTCCGCGAAGAAATCGAGCAGCAGCCGCCCGCACTCCTGCTCCCGCACCCCACCGAGCACCTCGACCCTGTGGTTCGCCCGGCGGTCGCGGGCCAGGTCCCACACCGAGCCGCAGGCGCCGGCCTTGCGGTCCCAAGCGCCGAACACCACCGTGGCCACCCTCGCGAGCAGCATCGCCCCGGCGCACATGGGACAGGGCTCCAGGGTGACCACCAGCGTGCAGTCCACGAGTCGCCAGGACCCCGTATGCCGTGCGGCCGCCCGGAGCGCCACGACCTCGGCGTGGCCGGTCGGGTCACTCTGCGCCTCACGGATGTTGGCGCCCTCGCCGATGACCTCACCCGCCCCGGACATGACCACCGCGCCGACGGGGACATCGCCCGCCTGGCCGGCGGCGGCGGCGAGGTCGAGGGCCCGAGCCATCCACCCGGCATACCGGGGGTCGACGGGGAGCTCGAAGGGCGGCGGCACGCGCTAAGTTTCGCCCATGCGCGTGCACATCGCCGACCACCAGCTGATCTCCCACAAGCTGACCTACCTGCGCGACAAACGCACCGACTCCCCGACCTTCCGCCGACTCGTCGACGAGCTCGTCACCCTCCTTGCCTACGAGGCGACCCGTGACGTGCGCGTCGAGCCGTTCGACATCGAGACCCCGGTGGCGCCGACGACGGGCATCCGGCTCGCCCAGCCGAAGCCGCTCGTCGTGCCGATCCTGCGCGCGGGTCTCGGGATGCTCGACGGGATGGTCCGGCTGCTGCCGACGGCCGAGGTCGGCTTTCTCGGGATGATGCGCAACGAGGAGACGCTCCAGGCGGTCACCTACGCTAACCGGCTCCCGGACGACCTGCGCGGCCGCCAGTGCTACGTCCTCGACCCCATGCTCGCGACGGGTGGCACGCTCGCGATGGCGATCCACTACCTCGTCGACCGGGGCGCCGACGACATCACGGCGATCACCTTGCTCGCGGCGCCGGAGGGCATCGCCCACGTCGAGAGCGAGCTGGCTGACCTCGAGGTGCCGGTCACCCTCGTCACGGGCGCCCTCGACGAGCGGCTCAACGACCAGGGCTACATCGTCCCGGGGCTCGGCGACGCCGGCGACCGCCTCTACGGTCTGGTCTGACCGCAGCCTCCCTTCAAGCGGAGCGACACGCCGCCGGCGGCGTGGCAGCCCGTCCGCGGGGCCGACCTTTGGCACACTGCGAGGGAGAGCGGGCCGGCGCCCGGCCGCCTACCGAGGAGTCATGTCGATGAAGCGCGTCAAGACGATCAGCGGCTGGGTGCTGCTGGCGTTCCTGGTGTATGCCGTCGTCAAGTCCCCGACGCAGGCGGCGGACATGATCCGCACGGCCTTCGACATCATCGGCCAGGGCTTCTCGAGCATCTTCGCGTTCTTCGACGCGCTGCTCGGACGGGGCTAGCCGGAGTCCGGCATGGTCACCCGCCGCGAACCGGCACTGCATCGCTACCTCCTTGACGGCGAGCGCGTCGTCGTCGCGATCCACCAGCACTGGGGCAAGGTCTCCGCGCCCGTGGCTGCAGCGGTGGCCGGCCTGGTCGCCGCGCTGTGGGTCGACGCCCGGGTGCCCGTCGCCATGGCCGTGGTCTCGCAGCTGGTCTGGCTCGGGTGGTTCCTCCTCGTGGGCTGGACGCTCTGGAGGCTGCTCGAGTGGCGGCACGACTGGTTCGTCGCGACGGACAAGCGGCTGATCCTCACCTACGGCTTGGTCACCCGCCGGGTCGCGATGATGCCGCTGACCAAGGTGACCGACATGTCCTACAGCCGCTCGGTCCCCGGGCGGCTGCTCGGCTACGGGCAGTTCATCATGGAGAGCTCCGGGCAGGACCAGGCGCTCCACAACATCAACTGGGTGCCTGACCCCGACCGGACCTACCGCGCGATCTGCGCCGAGATGTTCGGGGTCGAGGACCATGACCGTCGGCTCCCCGGCGGACGAACGACCGATGTCGATGACGACGAGACAGATGATGGCTTCGACCACCAGGGTCGGCTCGGATCGCAGCGCGAGACCCCGTCTGCGGTCGAGGAGTACGGCGAGCACTCGCGGGCCGTTCCGGTGCACACCACCGATCCTGACGTGGAGTCGATCTACCGGAGCGAGGACCTTCGGCGCCGCAGCCGGTCGGCCGACACCGGCCCGATCCCGGTGGTTCGCCCGAGGCGCGACGAGTGAGCCCCGGCTCCTGCGAGGGCACGGCCTGCGACCCGGCAGAGGGTCCCGAGCGGCCGAGGGTCAGAGCGCCTTGACAATGTCCTGCACCCGGTCCTTCGCGTCGCCGAAGAGCATCTGGCTGTTCTCCCGGAAGAACAGGGGGTTCTGCACACCCGCATAGCCGGCCGCCATGGAGCGCTTGAAGACGATGACGTCCTTGGCGTTCCACACCTCGAGGACGGGCATCCCGGCGATCGGGCTCGTCGGGTCCTCGGCCGCTGCCGGGTTGACGGTGTCGTTGGCGCCGATGACGAGGACGACGTCCGTGTCGGGGAAGTCCTCGTTGATCTCGTCCATCTCCAGCACGATGTCATAGGGGACCTTGGCCTCGGCCAGGAGGACGTTCATGTGGCCCGGCAGGCGCCCGGCGACCGGGTGGATGCCGAAACGGACCTGGATGCCGCGTTGGCGCAGCTGGTGGGTCAGGTCGGCAACGGGGTACTGCGCCTGGGCCACCGCCATCCCGTAGCCGGGCGTGATGACGACCGAGCTCGCCTCGCGCAGCAGGTCGGCGACGTCCTCGGCATTCGTCTCGCGGTGCTCGCCGTAGTCCTCGTCGTCACTCGAAGCGGTGGCGCCGGAACCGAACCCGCCGGCGATCACAGAGACGAAGGAACGGTTCATCGCCTTGCACATGACGTAGGAGAGGAACGCACCCGAGGAGCCGACGAGCGCACCGACGACGATGAGCAGGTCGTTGCCGAGCATGAAGCCGGCTGCCGCCGCGGCCCACCCGGAGTAGGAGTTGAGCATCGAGACGACGACCGGCATGTCGCCCCCGCCGATCGATGCGACGAGGTGCCAGCCGTGGAGCAGCGCCAGGGCCGTCATGAGCACCAGTGGCACGGCGCTCTCGCTCGCCACGAACCAGACGAGCAGAGCCACGGTGACGAGAAGGACGAGCAGGTTGAGGTAGTGGCGCCCCGGGAGCATCAACGGCCTGGACGAGATGCGCGCGCTGAGCTTGAGGAAGGCGACGACCGACCCGGTCAGGGTCACCGCACCAATGAAGATGCCGAGGAAGACCTCGACGGCGTGGATGTGCTCCATCGACGGGGTGAGGGGGCCCGGCCGCAGGAAGGAGTTGAACCCCACGAGCACGGCTGCGAGGCCGACGAAGCTGTGGAGCATCGCGACGAGCTGCGGCATACCGGTCATCTCGACCTTGAGCGCCCGCTGCACGCCGATCGCCCCGCCCACGGCCATGGCCGCGACGATCAGGGCGAAACCGGTCCACGAGCTCGACTGCACGGCATACGCGATGGTGGCCAGCAGTGCGATGGTCATGCCGATGACGCCGAAGGTGTTGCCCGCCTTCGCCGTCTCGTGCCTGGACAGGCCGGCGAGGCTGAAGACGAAGAGCAGGGCCGCGATGATGTACGCGGCCTGGACCAGGGTGGTCGACATTTCAGCCCCTCCGGAACATCTTGAGCATCCGGTGGGTCACGGTGAACCCGCCGAAGATGTTGATGCTTGCCACCAGGACGCCAGCCACGGCGAGGACCGTGACGAGCGTGTTGCCGAGGCCCACCTGCAGCAGCGCGCCGACGAGGATAATCCCGCTGATGGCGTTGGTGACCGACATCAGTGGCGTGTGCAGGGCGTGGTGCACGTTGGTGATGACGTAGAAGCCGACCACCACCGCGAGCGCGAACACCGTGAAGTGAGTGAGGAACTCGGGCGGTGAGTATGCCGCGAGCAGGGCGAAGAGGACGGCAGCCACTCCCATGGCGACGTACCGTCGACGCGGGTCCCTGGGCTTGTCCGGCTCCTGGGCCGGCCTTGTCCTGGGCGTCGCCGGGGCGGCCGAGACCTGGACCGGGGGAGGCGGCCACAGGAGCTCACCGTCCTTGACGACGGTCATCCCGCGGATGACCTGGTCCTCGAGGTCGAGGGCGGCGATGCCGTCCTTCTCGGGGGTGAGGAGTTTGAGCAGGTTGACGAGGTTGGTGGCGAAGAGCTGCGACGACTGCGTCGGGAGGCGGCCGGGCAGGTCGGTGTAGCCGATGATCTTGACGCCGTTGTCGCTGAGAACGAGCTCGTCGGGCCGGCTCAGCTCGCAGTTGCCGCCGTTGGCTGCCGCCATGTCGACGATGACACTTCCCGGCTTCATCGTCGCGACCATCTCGGCCGTGATCAGGCGCGGGGCGGCCTTGCCGGGGATCAGGGCCGTCGTGACGATGATGTCGACGTCCTTCGCCTGTTCGGCGTAGAGCTCGGAGGCCTTGCGGTTGAAGTCCTCCCCCGTCTCCTTGGCGTAGCCGTCGGCGCTCGGGACGGCCTGTTCGATGTCGATCCCGAGGAACTGCGCCCCCATGGACTCGACCTGCTCACCGACCTCGGGCCGGGCGTCGAAGGCGCGGACGACCGCCCCCAGGCTGTTCGCCGTGCCGATGGCCGCCAGGCCGGCCACCCCGGCGCCGATGACGAGGACCTTCGCGGGGGGGACCTTCCCGGCTGCCGTGACCTGGCCCGTGAAGAGGCTGCCGAACTCGTGGGCCGCCTCGATGATGGCGCGGTAGCCCGCGATGTTGGCCATCGAGCTGAGCACGTCGAGGGACTGGGCCCGGGAGATCCGGGGGACGGCGTCCATCGCCAGGACGGTGATGTCTCGCGCCGCCAGCCTCGCGACGAGCTCGGGCTGCAGGGCCGGGCTGATCAGGCTGGCGAGGACGGCGCCGTCCTTGAGCCTCGCGATCTCGTCGTCGGTGGGAGCGTTGATCTTGAAGACCACGTCGCAGCGCCAGACCTCGTCGGAGGCCGCGACGTGCGCCCCCGCCGCGGCATACGCCTCGTCCGAGAAGCTGGACCGGCCACCGGCCCCCGACTCGACCAGGACCTCGAAACCCAGGCCGAGGATCTGCTCGACGGTCTTCGGCGTAGCGGCGACCCGCGTCTCGCCGGGTCGCGACTCGCGTGGCACACCGATCTGCATTCCTGCTCCCGACGACGGTCCGGCCCGAACCCCGCTGAGGGAAGGGTGAGCCGATGATGTCATCCGGCGCTCCCGAGAAACCTAGAGGGTTCGTCACATCCCGCGCACGCGGCAGGCGTGGGCAAACGGGCCGAGGCACCTCACCGGCCTTAGCGACACCGCCCCCGACGCCTCGTGGTCACGATCCGTCCGGCTTTGACAGGCCTGACCGGCGGGTCGAGGATGTGGACGTCCCACGGAGGCGGGACTTGCAGGGGTCATGGGCCCTGCCGATGACGAAGAGGAGTCCCGGATGAACCTGTGGCGGACCAAGACGATCGAACAGTCGATCCGGGACACCGAGGAGCCGGCCCACCAGCTGCGCAAGCGCCTCGGCGCCCTCGACCTCACCGTGTTCGGAGTCGGGGTCGTCATCGGCACCGGGATCTTCGTGCTGACCGGCAAGGCGGCCGGGGTCCAGGCCGGACCGGCCGTGTCCCTGTCGTTCGTCTTCGCCGGCATCGCCTGCGCCCTCGCGGCGTTGTGCTACGCCGAGTTCGCGAGCACGGTCCCCGTGGCGGGCTCGGCCTACACCTTCTCCTACGCCAGCCTCGGCGAGCTCGTGGCCTGGATCATCGGGTGGGACCTCATCCTCGAGCTCGCGCTCGGTGCCAGCACCGTCGCCGTCGGCTGGTCGACCTACTTCGCCGACGTGATGAAGCAGGCCGGCGTCACCATCCCGGCGTTCGCCTACGGCAGCGGGCACAACCTCGTCGCCGCCGCGATCGTGCTCCTCCTGACGGGGGTGATCTGCTTCGGGATCAAGGTCTCGTCACAGGTCAACCTCGTGATGGTGACGATCAAGATCGCCGTCGTGCTGTTCGTCATCATCGCCGGCCTCTTCTACATCAAGACGTCGAACTACTCGCCGTTCATCCCGCCGGCGGGGTCGAAGCCGGCCTCGGGCGCAGAGAGCGTCCCGTCGCTGCTGCAGGACCTGGGGTTCGCGCCCGGGTCGTTCGGGGTCAGCGGCATCTTCACCGGAGCGGCGCTCGTCTTCTTCGCCTTCATCGGCTTCGACATCGTCGCGACCGCGGCCGAGGAGACGAAGCGTCCCCAGCGCGACATCCCGATCGGCATCCTCGGCTCGCTGGCCATCTGCACCACCCTCTACGTCGCCGTCTCGCTCGTCGTCACCGGCATGGTGAGGTACACCGACATCAAGGTCAACGCTCCCCTGGCCGAGGCGTTCCGCTCGGTCGGCAAGCCCGGGTTCGCCACCATCATCTCGATCGGCGCGCTGATCGGTCTCACCACGGTGATGATGATCCTCATGCTCGGGCAGAGCCGGGTCTTCTTTGCCATGAGCCGCGACCGGCTGTTGCCGGGCATGTTCTCGAAGGTGAGCGAGCGCACCGGCACGCCGGTGCGCACCACCGTGACCACCGGAGTCGTCGTCGCAGTGATCTCGACGTTCGTGCCGCTGTCCGAGCTGGCCGAGCTGGTCAACATCGGCACCCTGTTCGCGTTCGTCCTCGTTGCCGTCGGCGTCCTCGTGCTGCGGCGCAAGCGCCCGGACCTCGAGCGGGCCTTCCGCTGCCCCGGCGTCCCCGTCATCCCGATCCTGGCGATGCTGACCTCGATCTACCTGATGCTGAACCTCCCGGCCGCGACCTGGGTCCGGTTCGTGCTCTGGATGGTCATCGGCTTCGTCATCTACTTCGCCTACGGCGCCCGGCACAGTCGGCTCACCACGGACCCGAACTACTCCCGCGAGGCCGACGAGGAAGCCCGCGAGGCGCGCTCGGCCTGACATGGCGGTCGGTCCGGCGCGGTCAGGCCGGAGCGAAGGGGTGCGCGCCGGCACACCCTCCGGACAGTTGCGGCGTGGTGCCGGGCGCCGGGGATCACATCTGTTCGGGTGACTCCACGCCGAGCAGCTCGAGGCCCTGGACGAGCACCTTGAGGGTCAGCGCGCAGAGGCCGAGACGTGACTCGCGCAGCTCGGCGTCCCCCGCCTTGAGGACCGGGTAGCTGTCGTAGAACGAGGAGAACGTCTGGGCCAGGTCGAAGAGGTAGCCGCAGAGCCGGTGGGGCTCGAGGAAGTCGCCCACCTGCGTGACGACGCTCCCGAACTCGAGCAGGGCCAGGGCCAGGGCCCGCTCACCCGGTTCGCGCACGACGACCCGCCTGTCCTGGCCGTCGACCTGGAGGGTGGCGGTGCGGAAGATGGACCTGATCCTGGTGACCGCGTACTGCAGGTACGGTCCGGTGTTCCCGTTGAGGGCCAGCATCCGCTCGAGGTCGAAGACGTACTCGCTGTCGTGCGCGACCGACAGGTCGGCGTACTTCACCGCGCCGACCCCGATCTGCGGGGCGATGGCGGCCCGGACCGGCTCGGGGAGGTCCGGCCGACGCTCGTCGATGACCCGGCGGGCGTTGGCGACCGCGTCGTCGATGAGCGCCATCAGCCGCAGCGGGGCGCCCGACCGCGTCTTGAGGATCTTGCGGTCCTCGCCGAGCACGTTTCCGATCTGGACGTGCACGGGAGCCACGTCGTCGGTGAGCCACCCGGCCTTGCGGGCGGTGTCCCACACCATGTTGAGGTGGAGCGCCTGGGGCGCACCGATGACGTAGAGCGCCCGCTGGGCATGCAGCTCGCGGATGCGGTAGCGGATCGTGGCGAGGTCGGTCGTGCCGTAGCCGTAACCGCCGTCCGACTTGCGGATGATCAGTGGCACCAGCCTGCCCTCTCGACCGGTGTAGCCGTCGAGGAAGACGCACAGGGCGCCGTCACTCATCGTCGCGATGCCCCGGGACTCGAGCTCGTCGCAGATCGCGGCGAGCTCGTCGTTGTACATCGACTCCCCCGCCAGGTCGGCGTCGGTGAGGGTGACCCCGAGCGCCGAGTAGATCCGGTTGAAGTAGTGCTTGGACAGCTCCACGAGCTCGCCCCAGAGCCGCAGCGTGCCACCGTCGCCGGACTGGAGGGCGACCACCCGCGCCCGCGCCCTCGCAGCGAAGGTCTCGTCGCCGTCGAACTTCGCCCTGGCCGACTGGTAGAAGGCGTTGGGGTCGGTCTCGACGAGCTCGGCGTCCTGCGAGCCCTCACCGACGTCGAGGAGGTGCTCGATGAGCATGCCGAAGGGCGTCCCCCAGTCACCGATGTGGTTCTGGCGGATGACGTGGTGACCAAGGCGCCCCAGCGTGCGGGCCAGGGAGTCGCCGACGACCGTGGTGCGCAGGTGGCCGACGTGCATCTCCTTGGCGACGTTGGGCGCGGAGTAGTCGATGGGGATGTTCTGCCGCGGCTGGACCGGCACGCCGAGCCGCGGGTCCGCGGCAACACGCTGCACCTCACCGGCGACCCAGCCGTCCGTCAGCCGGAGGTTGATGAACCCGGGACCGCTGATTTCCGGCACCTCGCAGACGCCGTCCACGTCGAGGTGCTCGACGATCATCGCCGCGACGTCCCGCGGCGGCATACCCACCCTCTTTGCCAGTGCGAGTGCTGCGTTTGACTGCAGGTCGGCGCCGGGGACCTGCGCTGCGCGGCTCGGACGGAGCACCGGGTCGGCGTCGCGGTAGCCATCGCCGAGAGCAGCGGCGATCGCCGCACTGACCAGGGGAGCCAGCACGTCGGCGGGGGAGGACATGGGGACAAGGTTATGGGACTGTGGACGTTCGGTTGATGCGGTCCCTCCTGCCTCGTCCCCAGAATGGTTGCCATGAGTGAGCAGTGGCAGGCGCCTGAACCGGCGCCCGCAGTGAGCGGCCACTTCCCCACCGGGCGGAGCCCGGGTGGCGTCCCGACCCAACGGTGCCGGGCCTGCTGAGGCTCTGGGACGGCCGGCACTGGGGCGAGGAGACCAAGTCGCTGGGCGCCTCCGAGGAGACCACCGGTCCGCTGGTCAGGGGCAACGCGAGCCTGCGAGTCTTCGCGGTGCTCGCCCAGTCGGCGATCGCGGTCTACCTCCTGGGAACCGCAGCCCTGGGCCTATGGCTGCTTCAGTCGTCTGTCCTCCTCGAGACGCTCATCATGCGGCCCGAGGCGCTGACCGGGAGCGAGAAGACGTCCCTTCTCAAGGTCCTGCTTTCGATGGAGCTGCTCGTGACGCTCGCTGGCCTCGTCGCCGCCGTGCTCTTCCTCGTCTGGCTGGCGCGGGCCTACACCGACCGCCACACCGACCCCCGCGGGCTGCGCCGCGGGACGGGGATGGCCGTCCTCTGCTGGTTCATCCCCGTGGTGAGCCTGTGGATGCCGGTGCAGACGATGAACGACCTCTGGCACGCGTCGAAGCCGGACGGGCGCCGGTCGTCCCGGGCGACGCCCCCGTCGGTCCTCGGCTGGTGGAGCCTCTACCTCCTCGGGCCCATCGGCTCGGCAGCGCTGCAGGTCCGCGGGGCGATGACCTCGCAGCGTCCCGAGGACGTGGTCCAGTGGGCCGTCGCCGGTGCCGTGTTCTCCCTGGCCTGCCTGTTGGTCTCCGGCGTGCTGCTCATCGTCGTCATCACGGGCGTCACCGACCACCTTCGCGGGCGGGTTCCGGCGCAGGGCTCCCCGGTCGCCCAGCCGGCGGCCAGGCTCGCGGGCTGAGCCCCGGCATACCGCGGCGATGAGAAGGCGGCCCGGTGACGTCGTCACCCGGAGCCGGTATGCCGTGCGCCGGCTCAGGCGGTCGCGAGCCCGAGGTCGGCGATCGACCTCTCCCGCATCTCGACCTTGCGCACCTTGCCGGTCACCGTCATGGGGAACTCGTCCACGACGGTGACGTAGCGCGGGACCTTGTAGGAGGCCAGCCTCCCGGCCGCGAAGGCCCGCAGCGACTCCGCGGTGACCGGCTCGGCACCGTCCCTGAGCCGGACCCAGGCGCAGAGCTCCTCGCCGTACCGCTCGTCGGGGACGCCGACCACCTGGGCATCAAGGATGTCGGGATGGGTGTAGAGGAACTCCTCGATCTCGCGAGGGTAGATGTTCTCGCCGCCCCGGATGACCATGTCCTTGATCCGGCCGGTGATCTCGACGTAGCCGTCCTCGTGCATGACGCCGATGTCCCCGGTGTGCATCCAGCCGTCCCGGAGGACCTCGTCGGTCTTGTCCTGCTGCTCCCAGTAGCCGAGCATGACCGAGTAGCCCTTGGTGGCGAACTCACCGGGAGTGCCGCGCTGCACCGTCTCACCCGTCGCCGGGTCGACGATCTTGATCTCGAGGTGCGGGCCGACCCGGCCCACCGTGCCGGTCTTCTGCTCGAAGGTGTCGTCCGTGCGGTTCTGCGTCGACACCGGTGACGTCTCGGTCATCCCGTAGCAGATGGTCATCTCCTCGATGCCCGACGCGATCAGCTTCTTCATCAGCTCCGCCGGGCACGGCGAGCCGGCCATGATGCCGGTCCGCACGCCGGACAGGTCGAAGTCGGCGAAGCTGGGGAGGTTCCACTCGGCGATGAACATCGTCGGCACGCCGTAGAGGGACGTCGCCCTCTCGTCCTGGGTCGCGCGCAGCGTCGCCTCCGGGTCGAAGCCGGGCGCCGGGATGACCATCGCTGCTCCGTGGGTCGTGCACGCGAGGTTGCCCATGACCATGCCGAAGCAGTGGTAGAACGGCACCGGGATGCAGACGCGGTCTCGCTCCGTATAGTCGCAGAGCTCCCCGACGAAGAAGCCGTTGTTGAGGATGTTCCGGTGGCTCAGGGTCGCGCCCTTGGGGAATCCCGTTGTGCCAGAGGTGTACTGGATGTTTATGGGATCCCTGTTGTCGAGGCTGCCCTGCGCCTGGGCGAGCCGCTCCAGGGAGACGTCGACAGCGCCCGCCACGAGCTCCTCCCAGCTCTGCGTCCCGATCAGGACGACCTGCTCGAGGCCCGTGACCTTGCCCCGCACCTCTTCGATCATCGCTGCGTAGTCGCTCGTCCGGAACGCCGGTGCCGCCACGATCATCCGGACGCCGGCCTGACGAAGGACGTACTCGAGCTCGTGCGTGCGGTAGGACGGGTTGACGTTGACGAGGATGGCGCCGATCTTCGCGGTGGCGTACTGGACCAGGGTCCACTCGGCGCAGTTGGGTGCCCAGATGCCGACCCGGTCACCCTTGACGATCCCCGCCGCGAGAAGGCCCCGCGCCAGCTCGTCGACGTCGCGCCTCAGCTCGGTGTAGGTCCACCGCCTCCCCGAGGCGACGTCGACGAGGGCCTCCCGGTCGCCGAACCGCGCCACCGTCGCGTCGAGGTTGTCGCCGATGGTCTCCTCGATCAGCGGGACGTCGGTCTCGCCGGCGGTCTGCGACAGGGCGGGTGGGGGCATGGGTGGCTCCAGCGGTCGGTGGGCGGGTTCCTCAGCGAAGTCCACTACCGATGGGGGCGCGAGGGCAAGACCACGACCCCCCGTATGCCGGGCCGCCACCCGGGGAGCACCCTCCGCCGCGGGGGCAGCTCGCCTCCCGCGGTCACCAGAAGCGAAGGGTGAAGACCTCCAGGCCGGTGTCAACCCTCAGGGCCGCCGGCATCGCGCTGCCACTCTTATAGGTCACGTCGGCCCGGTAGGTGACGTGGTCGCCGTTCTGCAGGTGCTCGTAGACCCGCTCCTCGACCCACGCCAGCGCCCGACCCGCTCCCGGCGCCGCGCAGATGAGGTTGTTGGCCGACATCGAGCCGCCGAACCGGGGCGGGACCAGAGGCACGCGCTCCACCCGGCCTTCCGAGAGCGCGGTCTGGACGCGTTCGGGGCTGGTCAGGTCGGCGTAGTCGGCCCCCTCCTGACGCAGGTCGAACGGCGGGTGCTCGTCGTGCGAGTCTGCCGACTTCCGGAACGTGAACGTGAACGCCATGCTGCCTCGACCTCTTCCGCGGGCCCCGTCGTGGTGTGCCACGCCAGGTAGACGTGGTCGCCGGGCGGGCGGTTCCGCCAGCTCCCGTCAGCGGGGCGAGGCAGGCTCGACCCGGCCGAGCTCGCTCCCGATGGTCTCGGCGGTGAGGGTCATCCCGTGCAGCGCCGCGGTCATCGATCCCCGGTCGAAGCGGGTGGACGGCCCCGTGACGGAGAGGGCAGCCGCGACCCCGGCCGGGCCCTCGATCACGACCGAGACGGTGTTCACTCCCGGCAGCGTCTCCTCGAAGGCCATGGCGTGGCCCACCTGCCGGGCTAGGCGGACCGCGGCGAGGAGGGTGGCCGGCTCCGGAGGGTTCACCGGCTGCACCTGCCGCCCTCCGCGCCGACGGGCAATGCGGGTGACGTCGGCGTCGGACAGCTCGGTCATCAGGACCCGGCTCGGCGCGCCGCTCCAGAGCGGGAGCGGCTTCCCGACCTCGAAGGTCGCGCGCAGGGACGAGCGGCTCTCGGCCTGCTCCACATGCAGCAGCTCCTCGCCGATCAGGACGGACAGCCCAGCCGTCTCCTCGAGGTCGTCGCGCAGCGCGACGAGGTGCGGCAGTGCGACCGTGCGCACGTCGAGGCGGCGCTGGTATGCCGTCCCGAGAGCCAGCGTCCGCGGCCCCAGCCGGTAACGGCGGGTCGCCCCGTCCTGGGCCGCGAGGTCGGTCTCGACCAGCTCGCGCAGGAGGCGTTGGACCGTGCTCTTCGGCAGGCCCACCTGGGCCGAGACGTCCCGGATGCTCAGCCCGTCGCCGGCGACCCGCAGCACGTCGAGCACCTGCACCGCCCGCCGGAGGACCTCGCTCACGACCCGCTCCCTCCGCCCCGCCATCGACCGGCACCGTCGCCCCGCCCCCCGGGTGTCGTGACGATGACCGCTGGGCGTCTTGGCGTCTCGGCGGAGCGACCCCACCAAGGTCGGGGGGGTTGACGCCGGAACGGCATACCCGCACTCTAGTGTCCCATCAGGTGGTTTGACGTCCCATCTGGTGGCCCAGGCTTGGGAAAGAGGCGGGTGCGGCTGGCAGCGGCGTCCTGGCGGAGGGGAAGCTCGGATGGCGCAAGGCAGGACGGACGGCGCGGACGCGTCGATCAGGCAGGTTGCCAGCGCGAGCCTCATCGGCACCGTGGTCGAGTGGTACGACTTCTTCCTCTACGGGACCATGGCGGCCCTCGTCTTCAACAAGCAGTTCTTCCCCACGTTCGACCCGCTCGTGGGCACGCTCATCGCCTTCGCGACCTTCGCGGCCGGGTTCGTCACCCGACCCCTCGGAGGCGTCATCTTCGGCCACCTCGGCGACCGTCTGGGCCGCAAGCCGATGCTCGTCGTCACCATGATGATCATGGGCGTCTCGACGTTCGCGATGGGACTCCTGCCCACCTACGGGCAGATCGGCGTGGCCGCGCCGATCCTCCTGCTGGTCCTGCGCATGTTCCAGGGCATCGGGCTCGGCGGCGAGTGGGGCGGGGCGGTCCTGCTCTGCGTGGAGCACGCGCCCGCGGGTCGACGGGGCTGGTACAGCAGCTGGCCCCAGCTCGGGGTCCCGATCGGACTCCTCCTCTCGACCCTGGCGGTCAGCGCGGTCGGCGCCTTCGGCGACGAGGCGCTGGCCAACGGCGGCTGGCGCATCCCCTTCCTCGTCAGCATCGTCCTCGTCGCCATCGGCCTGTTCATCCGGATGCGGATCCAGGAGCCGCCTGCCTTCGAGCGGCTCCGCAGGACCGACCAGCGCTCGAGGGTGCCCCTGCTCGAGGTGTTCCGGGAACATCCCCGCACGACGCTGCTCGCCATGGGTGCCCGGGTCAGCGAGAGCGTCACCTTCAACGTCTACAACGCCTTCCTGGTCACCTACACCGTCCAGGTGCTGAGGCTGCAGAAGGGCATCGTCCTCAACAGCCTGCTCGTCGCGTCGGTCGTCGGGTTCGCCGTCATCCTCCTGGCCGGTCGCATCTCGGACCGGATCGGCCGTCGACCGGTCTTCATGGCCGGGGCTGCCCTGGCGGCCGTCTCCGCCTTCCCGATCTTCGCGCTCGTCGACACCAAGGCGCCCCTGCTCATCGGCCTCGCCGTCGTCATCGGCTGGGGCGTCGCGGCGTGCTGCATGTACGGCCCGGAGGGCGCCCTCTTCGCGGAGGTCTTCCCCACCCGCATCCGCTACAGCGGGATGTCCGTCGTCTACCAGATCGGCGTCCTCCCGACGGGTGCGATCGCGCCTCTCGTCGCGACCGCCCTCGTCGCCAACTACTCGGGATCGTCGTGGCCGGTGGCGGTCTACGTCCTCGCGATGGCGCTGATCACCCTGGTCTCGCTCGTCTTCCTGCCGGAGACCAAGGACCGCGACATCAACGACGTGAGCGAGACCTCCAGCGCCTCCGCTCTACCGAACAGCCCGAGCGCCTGAGAAGAGCCGTGAGCAGCACGCAACCTGACATCGTCCTCGTCCTCGCCGACGACATGGGCTTCTCCGACATCGGCTGCTTCGGGGGCGAGATCGAGACACCCAACCTCGACCGGCTCGGACGCTCGGGCGTGCGGTTCACCCACTTCTACAACTCCCCGAGGTGCAGCCCGTCGCGGGCCTCCCTGCTGACCGGGCTGCACCCCCACCAGGTCGGGGTGGGGATCCTCAACTTCGACGACCGGCCCGACGGCTACCCGGGCAACCTCAGCGAGCACTGCGCGACGGTGGCCGAGTGTCTGGCCGCCGCCGGCTACCGCACCTACCTCAGCGGCAAGTGGCACCTCGCGTCCGACATGGAGCACCCCAACGCCGCCTGGCCGACGAGGCGCGGCTTCGAGCGCTTCTACGGCACCCTCGAGGGCGCGGGCAGCTTCTACAACCCGCGCACGCTCGTGCGCGACGAGGTGGACATCGCCGACGAGGCGGCCGTGCCGGGGTTCTACTACACGGACGCCATCAGTGACGCGGCCCGGGACTTCGTGACCGAGCACGACGAGTCCACGCCCGACCAGCCGTACTTCCTCTACCTCGCCTACACCGCGCCCCACTGGCCTCTGCACGCACCCGAGGACGAGGTCGTCAAGCACCGGGGGCGTTTCGACGCCGGCTGGGACGTCCTGCGCCGCGAGCGCCTCGAACGTCTGGTCAGCGAGGGGCTGCTCGACGAGACGTGGCGCCTCACGCCCCGCGACGAGCGCGTGCCGGAGTGGGACGGCGTCGAGGTCAAGGAGTGGGAGGTGCGGCGGATGGAGGTGTATGCCGCACAGGTGAGCCGGATGGACGCGGGCATCGGCCGGCTGCTCGACCGGCTCACCGAGCTGGGCCGGCTCGACAACACCGTGGTGGTCTTCCTCTCGGACAACGGCGGCTGCGCCGAGGAGCTCGACCGCGAGTTCGTCGAGGCCTTCGTCCCCCTCGGCGACGAGACCAAGGAGGGCAAGCCGGTCGTGGCCGGCAACGTCGCCGGGGTGTTCCCTGGGCCGGAAAGCACCTACGCGTCCTACGGCCGGTCGTGGGCGAACCTCTCCAACACCCCCTTCAGGGAGTACAAGCACTGGGTCCACGAGGGTGGCATCTCGACTCCGCTCCTGCTCCACTGGCCGGACGGCGCCCTGGGTGCCGGCCGGCTCGAGCACACCCCGTTCCAGCTCGTCGACATCCTGCCGAGCCTGCTGGAGGCGGCTGGGGCCGACTACCCCACGACGCGCGCGAGCTCGTCCGTCCCACCCGCCGAGGGCCGCAGCATGCTCCCGGTTGTCCGGGGCGAGGTTCTGGACGCCGGGCGTGCCCTGTTCTGGGAGCACGAGGGCAACTCCGGGGTGCGCCGAGGACCGTGGAAGCTGGTGCGCAAGCACGCTCAGGACTGGGAGCTCTACGACATGGTGACCGACCGCACCGAGCTCGTCGACCTGAGCGGTCGCGAGCCCGACCTGGTGCAGGACCTGTCCACGGCATACGAAGAGTGGGCCCGTCGTTGCGGTGTCATTCCCCGCGAACGGGTGTTGGAGCTGTATGCCGCCCGGGGACGGGGGCTTCCTCCGGAGTGAGCTCCGCACCGGTCACCCGGGGCGGGAGGACCAGGTCGGCCCGCTCCCGGGAGGCCACGACCCGGTCGGCGTTGGCCTGGTCGGGCCCGAGGGCCCAGGCCTGGGCGGCGGCGCGCGGCTTGCCGAACTCGATGTGGCGCGCGACGAGGCGTCGTCGTCGCTCCTCGTCCGGGATGTCGACGAACCAGACCTCGGCGAACCGCTCGCGGACCTGCGACCACGGCTCCTCGTCGAGCAGGAGGTAGTTGCCCTCGGTGACCACGAGCCGGGCGCCGGGTTCGATGGCGATGGCTGCGGCGAGCGGCTGCTCGAGCTGCCGCTCGAAGCCCGGGACGAAGATCCGGTGGCCGTCGTCGGCGAGGAAGCGGTCGAGGACCGCGCAGTACCCGCGGGCGTCGAAGGTCTCGGGCGCGCCCTTGCGGCCCAGCAGGCGCAACCGGTCCAGCTGGACGTCAGCCAGGTGGAAACCGTCCATGGGCAGGTGGGCGACCGCCTCCGCGCCAAGCCCGCCGGGCGGGTCCGCACGGAGCGCCCCGACGAGCTCCTCGGCCAGCGTCGTCTTGCCGGCACCCGGCGCTCCGGCGATCCCGAGGAGCGTGCGGCGTTGGGCGCAGACCAGCCCCGACGCCCGGGCGACCAGATCCGCGAGGTGGGCCGGGTCGACGAGGTGGGCGGACGGCATACGGGCCATTCTGTCGGGGTCGCGTGGAGCTGACGGAATGGACGTTGTCGAGTTGTTGTTGAAAGTTCAACCAAGTTGTCTCGCCACCACGTTAGGAACATCATGGCCCTCTTCAGCCGCAAGTCCTCCCCCGAGCCCACCGATGCGAGTGTCGCCGTCCTCGACCGCGACGACTTCGACGCCTCGACCCACGCGGTCGCCGACATCTCCGGTGACTACGTCCTTGACCCCACGCACAGCCGGATCGGCTTCTCCGCGCGTCACGCGATGGTCACCAAGGTCCGCGGCCACTTCGACGAGCTCGAGGGGACCGCGCACGTCGACGTCGCCAACCCGGCCGACTCGAGGGTCGCCGTGACCCTCAAGACCGCCAGCATCACCACCGGCCAGGCGCAGCGCGACGCCCACCTCAAGACCGGCGACTTCTTCGACATCGAGACCTACCCGGAGGTCACCTTCGTCTCGACCGCGGTCGAGACCGACGGCGACGAGTGGGCCGTGACCGGTGACCTCACCATCAACGGTGTGACCAGGCCCGTCACGGTGGGCTTCGAGCAGACCGGCTCCGCGAAGGACCCCTACGGCAACCTCCGGGTGGGCTTCGAGGGTGGCGTGACGATCGACCGCACCGACTGGGGCCTCAGCTTCAACGCCGCGCTGGAGACCGGCGGCGTCCTCGTCAGCGAGAAGATCAAGCTCGAGTTCGACATCTCGGCGATCCAGCAGACTGCCTGAGCCTCACCCGGCCACCCTCCAGGGTGACGTCCAGCCGGCCGTGCCCATCGGGTGCGGCCCGCTGTCGTGCCCGGCAGGGTTCGCGTCGACCCTTCTCGGGCTGGCCAGGTTGACTGGACCGAGAACCACGGTGGCTCAGGGTCGATGAGGGCCGTCAACCCGCACAGCCCTGGTGAGGGCCCTGCCGGGTCAGCCGATCGTCAGCGGTGCCTGCCAGCGCAACAGGGTTCCGTCAGGGTCGGCGCGCCGGACGTCGAACGTGCCGAGGCGGCCGCGGCCCGCTCGCCCAGGTTGACCAAGCCGCTGCGTGCCTGCCGGGGGTCGACACCCACGCCGTTGTCGGAGATCTCGACGGTCACGGTGCTGTCATCGACCATGACCTTCACGT
>JAABUW010003607.1_pt1 | contig 21901 bp, 22 predicted proteins | sample 5560081 | NCBI WGS metagenome assembly JAABUW01 (sample SAMN10711882, study PRJNA513363) | rock metagenome | isolation source: Antarctica rocks | place: Antarctica: Victoria Land, Knobhead sud
AAAGAGTGAAGTCGGGTGGCTCGGATACGCCGAAGGGCCTTGGTATCTCTCGTGAGACCAACAACCATCAGACCAAGACTGCCGTGAACGGTTCCGAGGACTCCGATATGGCCAAGAAAAGGCAACCGGTGGCGAAGCAACAAAAGGCCTCCACGAACGGCACCACGCCAAAACCGAGTCTGACAAACGGTGCTGCTCACAAGCCTGATACCAGTGTCAAACGCAAAGCCGACGAACCGCTGTTACAAGGCCAGAACGGAACGTCCGGTATCAAGCACCACAAAACCAACTCCAGCTCCTCGCAGTCGCAGAAGTCTCGCTCGGACTCCAGCACAGCCAACAACGAGACCCCACGCACGTCTCCAAACGGTCTCTTGGACGGCGACGGCAGCGATAGTACCGTATCCGTGGTGGATACTATCACTTACAGCCAAGGCGTATCTCTCGCTGAGAGCTTCCAAAAGCACTGGTACCCGGCGTACGAGAAGCTGTACAACGAGCTGGAATCGAAAGAGGGCCGCGGTGAGACGATTGATAAGGAGGAGCGGGACAGGCTTTGGGGCATGCATAGAAGGCTCGAGCAGAGGAAACGGGAGATCCAAGCAGCTTCGCGGAGGGAGCATGGAGATGAGTAAGTTGCGATTATGATACATTTGAGATGATGTTGATACAGAGGTGGGGATATATCTTGAATGTTCGTGGTCTGGTATTCGTCACCTGAAGCATTTCTACTCGTCGAGTTGTCCCGTCGCCTCTGCCATCACCACTTCTCGGTTTCTTCGAGGACGTCCCTCCGGCACACGGCAGATGTACTTCCGAGTACCCAACGATCACTCGCTAGCTCGATCTGAGCCGGGTATAGTGGCAGGGATTCCGTTCCAACTTGGCAGGTACCGAGGCAGAATTCTTCGCCACTCTTCTGATTGATCGGGTGTTCCACTTCGACATGGATTCGAATACAACGAACGTTGACGACCTTCCTTCTTCGGTGTAGTCATGGCAGGTAGGATGATGGGGTGGCTGCGAATGTCGTAGAAGATTGACATCTCCACAGTCGTCCCCATCATGTCCCACATTTTCCAGCCTTTATATATCCCCAGAATTGCCCGTAGGTTGATACCGTTCCATTCCATACAATAAGAGTTGGGAAGGAACCGATTAAAGTCGTTCAAGAGTCGCCCAAACCGTCAAAGCCTCTCATCATGTCTGGAACCGAAGGCATCGACCACAAGATGGAGATCGTGGACAGCAACCACAGCAATGGCGCACCTCTCGGTCGCCAGGTCACTGTCACGATGGCTGCGGACCATTACGAGCGAATGTTCTTCCAGCCCAACAAACCACTCGCTGGTGACTACGCCAAACGCTTCGGTAACCCAACACTCCTTGGCCTGATCTCATTCCTGGTTCCTTACACTTCAACGATCTTCATCCTCATCGGCTGGGGTGGAGCAGTGCCCCCGACCAGTCTCGTTGGCTTGAGCGGAGACTACTACTTCTTCGGGGCCATGGGAATGGTGCTTGCTGGTATTGCAGAGTTCATCCTGGGCAACACATATCCGTTTGCTGTTTTCGTCATATACGGTGTGCATTGGGGCTCGCTGGCATAGTACGTCCATGAGCAGCATTGCTCCCCTTCAGACATCCGTGCCATTCTCTGACAGTCGTCCAGCACTCAAGACCCAATACATAAGACGACAGAGCCGTTCGCTGAAGCCGGAGGCGCAGCTGGTGCAGAGTATAACAGCTCCCAGGGCTTCCACAATGTTACGATGTGAGTCGCTTCCCGTTCAGTCGTACCCGGCCAACCGATCTAATAGTCTTTCAGGTGCCTCGTCAGCTTCGTCCTTCTCATCGGTACCCTGCGGATCAACATCCCGTTCGTGTTGGTGTTCATCGGCCTTGTCTTCCTGTTCGCGGTAAGCACACTATAACGGACCAAGACTTCTGTTTGCTGACATGCGGTCTAGTTCATCGCAGCTGCAGACTTCGCAGTGCCTCACGCCAAGACCGCCGCTGACCTCGAGCATATCGGAATGCTACTCAGGATCGGAGGTGGCTTCGGCATGCTGGGCGTGATATTCGGCTGGTATCTCGCCGTCCTTACGGTCATGGAGGCCGTCGGTTTGCCCAATGTGCTGCCAGTCTTCGATCTCAGCACAAAGGTCTTCCCGGCTAGAGAGAAGGATAAGGACATTTCGAAGCAGGTTTGAGGAAGTGGAAGGACTGAGGAATACCTACGATCGAAAGGCTTGGAGATTGGTGTGCAATACCTAGGAAGATGAAGATACTCATCCACGGGCCTATGGGCGTGATTGTGTGCCTTCGTTGTTCTTCATGCACTCGTCTCGAATGATCTTTGACTGACAATCGCAGAAGAGATCTTCGCATCGATACATTACCCGTTACGCAGTCTGTCAAGTATGTCAAGAACACATCCAACGACTTGGGCAGCTCGCCATGTCGCTGATGGGGCCATGAATCTTTATGTACAACAACACCCCGAAATCTAATTTTGGAGACCCTCCACAATCCCCACGGTCTCGTCGAATCTTAAATGCAGGCCAAGGCGGCTGCTCGGAGATTGCACGCGAGAATATTGAAGATTCTCGTGTTTGCTGGCGAATCAGCCGCAAGTGTTCGTGCTACAATGAGTTCAAAAATGGCCCCAGCGCGGTGGTCGCTACTGAGATCCTCCCCTGTTCCTTCGTCTGACTGCGACGTCGTTCCTACCAACCAACTGTCCATCTCACTTTCCGTTCTATAAGCTCGCTACGTCCATCTTGCATTTCTTGCAACGACATTCGTTTGTTAGCAGACTTCTTCAACAGCATTTGAGACCATATATCACCGCCGAGTCCTCCCGCGCGACACGAAGCAGACCTTACAGATCAACGAATACTATCGATCGATTCATACCCTTACCCACCAACATGCGCTCCTTCTCGAACATCGCTGCCACCGCGGCACTCCTCGCCGTCGCGTCGGCCGGTGATGCACCCGTCGTCGACTCGTCGTCGGTCTTGACCGGCATCACCTACACCGCGACTCTCCCCACCAGCGGCGGCGTCTCCAATGTCACCGGCACTGTTATTGGATCGATCGCACCAGGTGGTGCGGGTACGAACTTCCAAGTCAGCTTCTACAATCTCCCGGGAACTAGTGCGTTCCAGTATGGGCTCTACTCTGGCAGAGTCTCGGGCAGCGACTGCTCTGGCGCTGGTGCTGTGCTTGACCCTTTCGCTGGCGCAACAACGAACTGCGCGAAGAACCAAGCTTCATGCCAGGTCGGCGCTCTTAGTGCGAAGCACGGCGACGCGAAGATTGTCAGCGGTGGAGCTGGTACAGGTTATTTCGCTGGGAAGTAAGTAGTGGTTCGGATAGCGAACATGGATGTGATGAAAGCTGACTTGCTGCCAGCTACGTTGACAAATATGTCTCCATTGATCCAAGCAACAATGCTTTCTTCGGCAAGGGCAGCGTCGTGATTACTGATTCGACTGGCGGTATGTCCATTTGCCTTAATTAAGTCATCTGTGTAGAAGACGCTAACATGATACCAGCCTCCGTGGCATGCGCCAACTTCGTCAACGCCAGCAAGCCTGTCGCTAAGGGCAACGGCACCAGCACCGACACCTCCAGCAGCAGCGCCATGTCCTCTACCACTGGTGGCTCAAGCAGCGGCGCGACGGGAAGCAGCCAGCAATCCGCATCATCGTCCTCGAGCTCATCGACTGGCGGCGCTATGAGGACTGCAGCACCGCTCGTCGGAGCTGGTGTTCTCGGCATGGCTGCTCTGTTGATATAGGATGTCTTCTTCTGCGGGTTTTGAGGCGTTGATAACCCCAGAGTTCGTGTAAATGAGTTCCGACTATCGCAAGTAATGTGTTGTTCTGCATCTCAATGTGCTTCCAACGATATCTACTGTCAGAGGGCTCGACATTCCTACAAATTCATGTTGCGCCAAGTCGACCCTCTGTACCGTAAAAGTCTGCATGCCTTCCACCCCGTGCAATCAAAACTAGAGATGGTGACCCCTCCATTACCACAATGAGCAGTGAAGATGGAGTTTTCGATATCGTGATGGGGTTGTTGGAAGATTTCACGCAGGGCTCGCAGCGCGGCTCTCAGCATTCACATTCTTCTTTGGGGCAAGCGTCACATGCTGGAACGGGAATCCACAGCCTTTGAGAGCTCTTCGTGACCTCTACACTTCCATTGGAGGCAATGCTGCCCACTGCGTCTACGCAGGTGATGATAGCTCGGGAACGCGATGGTAAGGTAAGACGATTTGGGGAACAGGTGAGCGGAGCAAAGAGGTTTATAGCTTGGGGTGTCCCGATGTTATCCTTGTCCAGCAAATTGTTCATACCTCTCAAGTCTCCTCCCCTCCCTCTTCCCTTCTGTTTTCTACTGTGCGAGCAGTATCGTCCAAGAGGACCCTCCCATCTCTTTTACTTGATACTCCCGAGGGCGACTCGCAAACATGGACACCTCTCAACGCGTCGTAATTATAGGGGCTGGCATCGTAGGCGCCAATGTCGCCGACGAGCTGGTCTCCCGGGGCTGGAAGAACATCACAGTCGTGGAACAAGGCCCTATAGATCTGCCCGGCGGATCAACATCACACGCCCCGGGTCTGGTGTTCCAGACGAACTCGTCGAAGACTATGACTTTGCTCGCCAAATACACCAGGGACAAACTTGTCGAACTGGACTGCTTCAACCAGGTCGGAGGTCTGGAAATCGCCACTACACCGGCTAGGATGGAGGAGCTAAAGCGGAAGCACGGCTGGTCGACTTCTTGGGGGATCGAGGCAAGACTGATCAGTGCTGAGGAGTGCTCGAGCATGTATCCTCCGTTGAACAAGGATATGGTGCTCGGAGGGTTGCATATTCCGAGCGATGGTTTGGCGTTGGCCAAGGATGCTGTGAGGTTGCTTGTCAAGAGGACGAGGGAAGCTGGTGTGAGATATATTGATTCGACACCGGTGACTGGCATCGATCGGACGCAAGGCCGGGTCACTGGCGTGCAAACACCCAATGATACGATCCCGGCGGATCTTGTGATCTCGTGTGCTGGCTTCTGGGGCGTGGAGATTGGTGCGATGGTTGGGCTGCCGGTTCCTCTGCTTCCTCTTGCACATCAGTATGTCAAGACGAGCAGTGTTCAGGCGTTGAAAGGACGCAACAAGGGATCCAATGGTGCAAGTCTCCCGATGCTGCGCCACCAGGATCAGGATCTATACTACCGAGAGCATGGAGATCAATATGGCATTGGTTACTACGGCCATCAACCATTGCCAGTTGTCGCTGCATCGTTGGGCATAACACCAAAGGAGGTCAGCGACCACCAAATGCCGTCGAGAATGGAGTTCACACCTCAAGACTTCGATCCGGCATGGAAGGAGTCGCAGACGCTCTTACCAGCATTGCAGCAAGCCGAGATCGCAGATGGCTTCAACGGCATTTTCTCCTTCACACCAGACGGCGGGCCACTTATTGGCGAACACCCGAAGCTCGACGGTTTCTGGGTGGCAGAGGCGATCTGGGTCACACACTCCGCTGGAATGGCAAGAGCTCTTGCCGAGATCTTGACAGACGGTCGCTCTTCGATCGACCTGTCAGGGTGCGAACTCAGCCGCTTCGAAGAGGTGCAGGTTGCACCAGACTATGTTCGCGAAACCTCGATGCAGAACTTCGTTGAAGTCTACGATATCATCCACCCACTCGCACCGAAAGAGTCGCCTCGCAACATCCGAGTCAGCCCGTTCCATTCACGACAGCAAGAGCTTGGTGCATACTTCCTAGAAGACGGAGCGTGGGAGCGACCACATTGGTATGAGGCCAATGCAAATCTTCTCGAATCTCTGCCAGCACGATGGAAGCCAGCTGAGCGTGATGCGTGGTCAGGCCAACATTATTCTCCGGTCGCAGCAGCGGAAGCCTGGAAGACCCGGACAGCAGTTGCGATGTACGATTTGAGCCCACAGAAGCGGCTTACGATCTCAGGGCCTGGGGCTGTTCATCTCTTGCAACGACTGAGCACGAACGATGTCGATACTGAAGTCGGAACCATCACATATACTCTCCTGTTAGATGAGTACGGAACAATTCGCAGTGATTTGTGGGCTGCCAGAATCGATGAGGATGTTTTCCACGTCAGGGCAAACGGCAACCTCGACTTCGCCTACCTCACAAGAGAAGCACGCAAGCAATGCCGACTGTCACCCAACAAGTGGTGTCTCGTCTCCGATATCACGGGCGGCACCTGCTGCATCGGTCTCTGGGGACCAAACGCACTCGATGTGATCAGCAAAGTCAGCGACGAAGATTTCTCCGACGAAGCACTCCCATATTCCCAAATGAAACTCGCAAGAATATCCGGCGTCCCAGTGGCTGTGATGCGTCTCTCGCAAGTTGGCGAACAAGGTTGGGAAATCTGCACAACTGCCGACTGTGGCCAGCACTTGTGGGACGTTCTGTTCCAAGCAGGCCAGTCTCACGGTCTGATCGCTGGCGGCCGCAACGCTATGCACGCCCTCTGGATGGAGGTGGGCTTCAAGGGCTACGGAACCGATATGACGAGGGAACACGATCCGTACGAAGCTGGCCTTGACTTCACAATCGCAACCTCGAAACAGAATTTCGTGGGCAAGGCAGCGCTCGAGAAGCGTCGGAACCCTAGTCGCCGTCTTCGCTGCCTCACCGTTGATGATCGCACGTCTATTGTCATGGGTAAAGAACCAGTCTTCCACAGCGGAAAAGGAGTCGGTTATATCACAAACACAGCTTTTGGCTACACAATTGGCAAGCCTATCGCATACGCCTGGTTGCCTGCCTCCATTGGTATCGGCAGCGGCGTTGAGGTGGAATACTTCGGACGAATGATCAAGGCGACAGTTACACAGGAGCCGGCGATTGATGCTGGAACGAATGTTGCAACGACGACTTCGATGAGCGTACGGTCGCAGGCACAGTCGAAGGGGGGCCCACAGTTCAGAGCACGACTTTAGGGATTTGGGACGGGTATATGAGATGTGCATGTAGCGCTTTAATGGCATTGAACGAATGAATGGGCGGACGTTCACTTTCGATGATTTGCATATTGATCAACGAAACGACCAATGCTCTCAATGTACTTGGCTTCGATGAATTGGCGAATATGGACTTAGTCGTCGTCGAGTTGGTGATTCCTAGGGCCGGGTCTCCATCCACCGGCAGTTTAACGATTGTCAGGAACGTCCTTCGTCGATTAAGATCGTCGGCAACGACCGATCAATGTGGTATGCGGTGCAACACCGCCAACGACACCACCCATCAGCCACGCATACAGCACCATCTTCGATACCATCTCCGTACCCCAAACTCACACCCGGACCACTCCCCGACACTGATGAATCGTCCATCTCATAGGGCGGAGAGGACTATCATTCCCAAAGAGGAAGGACTGTCCATGTATATAATTGGTGCAGACCTGGAACGCCACAGTCCAGACGATAACGTCACGCTAACACATCACCCGCATGAAGCTACATTCGACGTCCTCGTTTCTAGAAGCATACTGTACCTATCAGACTTTCGCTTCCGGATCGCGATATCTGGGGACGGCTTGCTTGATCGAGAAGGACTCTGCACAGTCTCCACGCGCCGACGGTGATCCCTTCATGATGACCACGATGCGCATGGCGAGAGCCACACCGGCCCGGCGTGGCCTACATCGAGGAGGCGCTTCGTGCCGACCAGCGGCGTGATTGAGGAGTTGCTGAGAGCCTACGGTAGTTGCTGAGCGATACCATAGATGGGCTCGTGGTTATGACCCGTTGTGTGACTGGATATCTTCGTCCCAAGTGGTACGCAGACTCATCATCACGATGCTCCCGACAACGTTGTGCACGCTGCTTGGTAACTCTGCTAATACTATGACAGCTGGAAACCGCGTGCCATACCCCAACATCGTCCTGGGGAACATCGTCGTCAGCGATTGAGGATACCCCCTCAGAACGCGGAGAGGGTTTCCGTCATACCCACTATCAGGAATGGCTCAGACGTTGGCGGTGGTCATGCATCGAGATGTCGCCCTTCATCGCGCGATAGTAGGCCTCGAAAATCGTGTCAAACGACACGTGTTTCGGGTTACGCACGACGAATGCAACCGTGTGATGATGTCCTGGCATCCAACGATCTGGTTGATATCGCGCCGCTGCAGATGGTATCATATCTATGCAATCTAGAGTTGTGTGGTGCAGCCAAATATGGCAAGATTTCGCATGCCGGTAAGCGAAGTTGGGCCTTGCCTCGATTAGTCTCACGGCAGCGCGCGTATCTTTGACACCAGGGTCAACTTTATTGGATCTCGACTTGTACCTGGTGATTAGGGATGGACATGCAACCCTCATGGGGTTTGGTGAGCCACCTCAGTATGCGGAGACAGAGAGGAGGCGTTATCATAAAGAAGACTGCAAAGATGCGTACTTACAGGTAAACGTCCAATTCATTCAAGCAATTCAGACATTCTCAATGCTCGACATTCTATCAACAGTCTACCTTCAACTGCTACAGTTCTTCGAGTCTTTGTTCTTCTCAAACTCGATCATATCTTCCACCATGGGTCCAGCACTACTCGACAAGCTGAACTACTTCGGCTGGTTGGGCTCCGGCTCAGCCACGCCACCCCAGGAGGAGAAGAAGAATGCCACCAGGGCGTTGCCTTCCAACTGGTACACATCTAAGCAGATGTACGAGCTTGAACGACGTGCCATCTTCTCCAGGAAATGGCAGCTCATCACACACAAGGCCCGGTTGACACAACCCGGTGACTGGCTCAAGTTCGACGTCGCTGGCTTCCAGATTGTCATCTGCAAAGACCGAGAAAGCAATATCAATGCGTTCCACAACGTATGCAGACATCGTGCCTTCCCTGTCGTCGAGGGACAATCAGGAAACAACAAGATCTTCTCCTGCAAGTACCACGGATGGTCATATGGCATGAACGGCAAGCTGGCCAAAGCCCCTGGATACCAGGAGCTCGACGGTTTCCAAAAGGAGAAGAACGGTCTCCTACCCGTTCATGTCCATGTCGATGTCAACGACTTCGTCTGGATCAACCTCGACGGCGGCGCCCAGCCTGAGATCGCCTGGGAAGACGACTTCGATGGTATCGACAAGCAAAAACGATACGAGGAGTTCAACTTCTCCGACTACCAGTTCGACCATACCTGGCAAATGGAGGGTGACTACAACTGGAAGATCCTTGCCGACAACTACAACGAATGCTATCACTGCGCAACCACACATCCCGATATCGTTGCGGTGGCAAACCTCGAAGCATATTCCGTCGACACCACTGGCGACAAGATCATCCACAACCCTGGCACAACACAAGAGCAGGCAGACAACGGCATGACCGTCGCCAGCACTTACTACTTCCCCAATGTCTCGACCAACATCACGTAAGTACATCATATCATCCTACCTCCATCAACAAAGCTAACTCTCAACCCAGAAACCCGTTCTTCATGATCCAACGCTTCGTCCCAACTGGCCCCAAGTCATCCGTCATGCACTACCAAGTCTTCCGCAACAAGAACGCCACGGACGAGGAATTCGAGGTCCTCAACCAGATCTACAAGCGCATCATGAGCGAAGACAAGTACCTCTGCGACCAAGCACAGAAGAACCTCAACGCCGGCGTCTTCGTCAACGGCGAGATGCATCCCCGCCTCGAGCAGGGCCCGCTTCACTTCCAGAGCTGCGTACGTGACGAAGTCACAGCACACGCAAAGCTGGAAAAGGTCTCCAAGAAGGAGATCTACCCAGCCCGTCAGACACTGCCCGACACCGCGTTCGTTAGCAACGCCGATCTCGACTTCTGCAATGGCCTTTCTTGCGGCGAGGAGAAGGAGGAGCTACAGTGGTAATGGCTGTCTGCTTTGTCAATTTGGGATCATGCGATGGGTTCATGCGTTCGAGCGTTGGGGGCGTTACTCATCAATGCTGATGATGTTATGACGGAAGGAGGGCTTAAAAGCCCCAAGTGTATCGAGACTCGTTATCGTACTCAACGGAGGCATTGATAGTACTGGAGCATGGTTGGGCTTCTTCGATAGATAGGCTCCAATCACATCATGACCAATGGTCTCTACCAGACTCGCTTCATTATCCTCTTTCTGCCCCTCACCTTTGATCGATGTGTGACGGCATCAAATCAATCTTTGACAAGTGCCAGCTGTACATTCTTTTTGGGGTGTAACCTGGCATAGGACCATAGATCGGACTTTATTGGACGGTCTATGCGCCTGCTGAAGGAGTCTTTACAAGTTGCACACGCCAATCCGAGAAACAAGGGAACGTTCATACGTCTTAGTGCTTGAAACATGGTCCTTGTGCTCTAACACGAGTGACGGCACGTTCGGTACATGTTCTGACTCAGTCGAGTTGTTCTAAAGCATTACTCTGTTGTTCTCTGAGCCATACAATGCGCTGTCAAGATGCTCTCAAGTACCATCAAATGCCCCCTGAAACACCTACGCCAACCAGACAGCGTAATCCTGCTACTCCCAAACATCATCGTGGTCCTCATTATAGCCTCGCCTCTCCAGTCAACTCCCTCATTTCAGTTCGTGGGTAATCCGCGAAAGCCGCCGGGTCCGGCCATACACGGTCCCAAGCCCACTTCTCGCTCAGCTCCTTCTCTAACGTGCCGTCCAACATCTGTGCAACATAACGTCCGAGGACAGGGAAGAACTTCCAGCCGTGGAAGTTGCCGCAGGTGGCGATGTAGAGGCCTTTGGCGGCGGTATGGGGCGAGATGATAAAATCTGTCGAAACGGTGTGAGCATATACTTCGAAGAATGCAGGGTATCTTTGCACTTACCTCCGCTGGTGGTAAAGGCGTCCCAGCAGATGCGGTATTTGTCCATCTTCCAGTCCTTCCCGTTCTTGCCGTAGAAGACGTGGTTGGCCTGGTCGATATCTTGCTTCAGTCTCTTCGAGACCTTCCATTGCGAGTAGTCGGACTCTGGAGGTGGCGCGGAGACGTATCGGCCGGGGACGACTTCCCTGGTGTTGGAGAAGATGGTCTGGCCCCACCACTTGAGCTCGCGGTCTCTGGTGGGTGGCAAGCTGCCGATGAAGGGACCTGTAGACATGTCAGTAACGAGATCAGGCAATTAGCACGGTTTCCAACATACCCGTGGAAGGAGTATACCCCTGCACACCCACTGGCATAGAAGCATGCCGCCGATAATCCTCATCGTTCAGCTTCGTCATGCCCGTCGTAATACCACCAGCAACGATCCTGCCATCCGCACTCAAGCCTTTCTTGCCAGTGCTGTACGAGCTCATCTCCAACAGCTTCGCCGTGTACGCTCCAGTAGAGAGGACAACATGCTCCGCACTCAGCGTCTCCCCCTTACTAGTCTTTACTCCCGTACACCTCCCTTGGCCATCGAACTTCAGATCCGACACCTCCGCCACCACATACTTGACCCCCAACCTCATCGCCTCCCTCGTAACAGCACATAAGCAATCGCCGGCCGCTCCCCATCCACTAGTCCTGTTGATAAGGACTTCCTTCACACCACCATAATCCGCCTGCTCAAACAAACCACCGTGCATCTTCTTCGCCTCCTCCACCGAAATAGCCTTCAAATCCGCTTTCCGTCCCAACTTGGCATAATTGTCAATCACCGCGCCGCCGAACTCATCCCGGCACGTCCAGAAGATGCCCGTTTCGTAGAAGTAAGGTCGCCATAGAGGATCGTTCTTGAAGACATCCTGCGACTCGATGCCGAGCCTGCAGTACACGATGTCCTCATAATCAGCGCGAACGACCTTATTCCAGTCCCAGGAAGCCGCCACACGAGGTTCGGCATCGTAGGCATCGCGGTCGACCAGCGTGACAGAAGCATTCGGGTTCTGCTTGATCAGATGGAAGGCCGTCGAGACACCGAAGACGCCGGCGCCGACGATGATGTAGGAGCTCATCTTTCTTCCTCTGGTTCGCGGATACAAAAACAGCTCAATAAGAATAACAGGTAGGGCTACTATCCACTCCGTGAAGCACGCGACGGACAAACGAACACTATATACGCGCTCCGCACACAGCACCTACCTGCCCCAAACATTTTATCTGTACCTGGACCTCACACACAGAAAGTTTGGCATGCCCGTTCTCGGTTATCGTCGCGTCAATGGCGAGCTCTGGTGAGCTTCCTATTTCCGTTTCCAGAAGTGCCTTCCCCAGCAATCTGACCTCCGCTCCACTTGCGCCCTACGGATAGAGGTGGCAAAGTGACAGTCAGCTGCTTCCTCAATGGACAGAATGCCGTTTTGAGGTGCGTGTGACAACGGAGACGTGTTCCTGACAATCATCGCCAAGAGGTCCAACAACAACCACGCCCAAGACAGTGGCCGAATGGATGGCAATATGCATGGTTAACTAGATCACCCTGTCATATCCAACAGATCCCCAATATACCATCCACCTATCCAAAACGCCAAACCAAATCCCACAACGCTACCGCCGCCTAAACTCATCACTCCCCTCCCCATCAACCTCCAAACTCCTCCCTTTCCCACCCTCCTCCGCATCACTATCCTCATCTCCAAGCGAGAACTGATCAGCGAAAGCATCATCGTCGCTATCCCGCCTCCGCCTATGGCCGTTCATAAGCCCTTCCTTGCCCTCCCGTTCATCCAGCTCCCTACCATCGTCCCGCAGAGGCTGATATTTGCCCCGTCGGAGGATGTCAAGTAGAGAGCGCTTTGGGCCAGAAGCTCCTCCATAGCGGACACGACGCCAAATGATGAAGACAACGCCAGAGAAGCCGAATAAGAAGAGACCGGTGATGAGGAAGAAGCCGATATCGTTGTACCAGTATGGATCTGAATCCTCGTGGTCGGTGTCAGTGTCAGCATCGGCGCCAGTTTCGGTGTTGTCGTCGGTGTTGTCGTCGGTGTTGTCGTCGGTGTTGTCGTCGGTATCAGTGTCAGTGTTGGGCTCTTCGTCGTCAACCTCGGGCGTTTTGAGCGCAGCGATCTTGACGATGTCGGTTTGACCAAGGACCGTACCGTTGGCGTGCAAAGCGTGGACAGTCACGTACTCCGCGACACCATCGTAGGTCAATTTCGTCTCGAATCCATTCTTCTGCTGAGTATCCACGTGCAAGCGAAGTTTGCCGCCCTTCTTCGTTTTGTACAGTTTGTACGATTTCTACACCAGCAAGTCAGTCTCCAATCGAACTTCGTACATCGTCAAGTCACGTCACAACTCACCACCTCAGTAGCACCATTCCAGCTCACGTAAACATCGGTCTTTTTCCCATGCCTCCCGTCCACAACCTCACCCACCGCGTCTGGCGGCTCCACGGGCGTCCCCTCAAACTCAAACTTATACGCCCGATACGTGCCCAACCAATCGACCCTCAACCTCGACTGCATCAACATCTTCCCGTCCGCGGAATGCTCGCTCTGTAGCGCCCGCTCCGACCAACACATGAACACGTTCCCGTTGGGCAAGGGCTGGTAACTGCCTCTCCTAAAAGCCAGCCCGCCCGCGCCATCGGGGTGATCATAGTGTGCCGCGATCTCAGCCTTCATCCAGCGCTCGTCGAGCGCGACCAGCAATCCCCGTGAGTAGGGGAAGGTGGGGTCGTTGGCATCGAGGCCTTTCGCGTTGTCGAGGAAGGAGATGAACGTGTGCGTGGCGTTGGTGCCGCGGTAGCGGAGATCGTGTTGGCGGGAGAAGTTCAAGCCGTCGGTGTGCTCGAAGTCGGAGTTGTTGGTGCCGCCGAGACGCCAGAGGATGGTGCCGTTGTCCTTGCTGATTTTGTAGATGGTGTTGGTGTGCCGCGCGGAGAGGATATAGTCCCCCCCATCGGTCTTATCGATCGAGTTCGCGTGCACGTAGTCCCATCGCCCCGAACACTGCTGTTCCAGGAACTCGGTCTTGTACGAGCTCTCCTCCATCCCAATATGGTCGCAACTCGTCCACTGCCAACTCGACTCCCACGTCTTGACGTCGTACTCATGGATCCCGTCGCAAGCGACCGGACACTCCTTCCCGAATCCAAAGCTCTTCTCCGCCTCTGCCTTCGAGAACTCGCCGCCCTTCGTCCACACCACGAGCGCCTTGGTCCCGTTCTCCACAAAGTGAAACTCGTGCGAATTGAACGTCCACATCTCCGGCCCGCTCGCTGTCTTCCGATCCCTGACCGTAAAGTTCTTATTAATGAACACCCCCTTCGCATGCCGCTGGTCCATCAGCGTCATCATCTCCTCCCCGTCCACCGAACTAAGCCTGAAATCCTCAATATTCCCGTCCTCAAATAGAGCCGCTCCGCTCCACACTAGACTCCCGTCTTGCGCGTAGATGTGCGGTCCTATCCACCCATTCCCTAACTCGTCGTCCATGTTGAGCGTCTCGTACGGCCCAAAGAACCAGTAACCCGGCGCCAGGGCCGACTGGTCGTAGACCTCGATCTCCCATTTCGGCGCGCGGAGGTCTGGTCGACTGCGGAAGGAGAAGAGGCCGTTGTCGTCGTCGTGGACCTCCGGGTCGCTATCGGAGTCTGAAGCGGATGCTGAAGCGGAGGCCGGTGCGGAGAACAGTAAGGATCGTAGGAGAGTAGGCAGAAGCAGCAGCTCATGGAATGTGCGCATGGCGACTGCCCTCAGTTGCCTTCTTTTCCCCCTTGCTTCCGAGTCGCACCTGCGGGCACCGAAGGGCACTGTGCTCAGAACCCTATTGCTGCGTGCTCACGGGGCGGGCGACATATAACCCTCCACAGCTCTTTCGCACAAGATGTGTAGATCGGAGATATGAATACAGATAGCAGAGCCAAAGATCGATACAAGAAAGCAAAATATGAACAGAGATGGATGAAGGGTTGCCCGCGGTAAGCCACTCGCCCTCTCCGTAGTGGTACACAATCCCTGAAAATGGTAAGGCCTCCAATCGAGGCCTGCGCGGCCCTGCGGCTCATCCCAGATTATTATTAGCCTTTGTACCGTCCCCCAAGCGGCCATAAGCGCTGTTGCAGATATATGCTTGTGATTGCACGAAGTGAACGCAGATATATCGACAAGCGTACTTGTACATGTATCTCTTGCTCGACGCTGTCACAACCACAACGTCTCGAAAAGTCGTGATTGGAATTCGAAACGCCTACGCCGCCCCTCGCAGATCAGCTTCCGTCGTTCGTCTCACGTGAACGGATCGGTCATGCCAGCGTTCAACATTGATTATTAGTCGATGTAGCGATACAGCTGTCTATCTCGTAAACATAACGCGGAAGGGGGTATCCAAGACCGCAGCACCACAACCCAACGCTACGCAGCAGCACACCCCTCCAAACCCCGAGAGCTTCAGGTCAAAGCTCATCGGGAGGCCCAGTACGCCCCGTCCAACGTCGTCGTCGAAGTATCGATCACAGGCCGACGCCTCGAGGAGGTACAAGTGCAACTTCCCACCCCTTGCCCAGCCCCCGCTGCTTGCGCGCCTCGCCGCCGCCGCCGCTTCTGCCGCCGTATCTTCAGCGGCAAAGTCTTCGGCAGCGGCCTCTAGCCTCCATCCGTGCGATTCGTAGTCTCATAATTCTCCGGCTCGAGGTAACTCCACTCGGGCACCTCCCTAACCTTCTTCCACAACTCCTTCTCCATCTTATTCGCCGCCTTCGCGTAAGGCGTCGTCTCCGCATTATAGCGCTTGCAATTCCGCACCATGAGTAACACGTCTTTGACAAAGTCTTCGACGTTATCGTATTGGTCCTTTTCGAGCTTGCCTTCCATGGTGGAGAGGTCCATGGGTTCTTTGATGACTTCGTAGTAATCGTGGACTTCGTCGCCGTTGACTGGCGCGACGAAGGGCCAGCTCGCGGAGCAGTTTTGTAAGGCGGAGAGGAGTTGGAGTAACAGGGGATGGGAAGGGTTACGCCGGGGTTGCCGGGCGATTTCGTCCATGGCTTTGCTCCAGCCTGTGGCGCGGATGGCGGGGATGTCGAGGGGGTCAATTTCGGGTAAGGGTTGGCCGGGCTTGGTTTTCTTGAAGGCGGAGGGTGGGAGGTGGACTTCGTAGCTTTTGCTCACGGCGCGGATTTTGGCGTGGACGGCGGCTTTTTGTTTTAATAAGAGGCGGCCCATTTCGAGGTAGCGAATGCGGGGGAGCATGGAGCATTGCATGATGGTGCCGCCTTCGTAGTCTTTGATGTAGCCCATCCATTTGCGTTTGTCGAGGGTGATTTCTTTGGTGAAGCCTTGTTTCTTGAAGTAGCCGATGGCGTAGTTGTCTGCGTAGGTGAGGAAGTGCATTACGTCGCTTGTTGCTTTGACGTAGTCTTTCAGGTGGCTCATCAGGTGCGCGCCGTAGCCTTTGACTTGCTGGTCGCTGCTGATGGCGCAGAAGACGATCTCGGCGAATTGTCGTCCGCTGAAGGGGCGGTATGTGATGCCTCCTACTACCTCACCGGGTAGGTTGGAGCTCTCGGCGAAGCTGCCTGTGGGTGGCCGCTTGACGATGGCTATGCTGAGATGTGTGCGATCGTAAACCAGGCGGGCTATGTAGTCCTTGGGCATCTTGGGCAACTGCTTCTGGAAGATGCATTTCAGGCCGGTCAATATGATCATGGACCGGGGTTTGCCATCGTTGTTGACGACCTGGAAGGATATGTCGCCCACCCGCTCCTCTGTCACTGCCGGCTTCTCGGGGAAGGGTACCACGGCTCTGGGCACAACATGGTTGTCGCCGTTGGTGGAGGCGGCATCGAGAGGGCGGCGGCTGCTGGGAGGAGGGGAGACTGTCTTGTGGCGCTTGGCATCGTGGCCGTTGGTGTCGCCGTTGAGCAGCTCGTCGGCTTTGCGCTTCGTGCCTGTGAGAGCCATGTCAGTCGCTGTGCAATGCGTATGTGGTGCGCGAAGTTGGAGGTAATTATGCGCACCTTCCTCTTGCTTTATCACGCCTTGGGCCATGATGTTCGAAGCCGGTGAAGCAGGCAAGTGCTGCAGAGGATGGTGATGCAAGTGGTGGTGTCGGAGTTTAGAAGCCACCCTCCGCGCCACGTGAATTCTGCCGAAAGCGGTGGAACCTCCAGAATGTTTGGGTCAAGCTGTCCTCGAGCAAGATCATTGAAGTCAACCTGCACACCAGATCACAAGTGACAGGCTCGCGACAATCCACACACTCATTTCAAAGTCACCAGATGTCTGCGACACCACTCCACGATCTCTGGGAGGCTTCCGCGAGCCAGCCCTTCCAACCGACTTTCAGCAAGGACTCGCAGTTCCAGATCGGCTTCACCCTACTCTTCATCGGCCTTCTCTTGACCGGTTTGTTTGGACTGAGTATGTCGCAACACACCTCAGCTAAGCGCAGAACAAATGCTGATGTTGAGACACAGACAACACACTCAAGAACGTCCCCCTCTACGGTGTTCCAGCATCGTTAGCATTCGGGTAAAATGAACACGAGCGACATAAGACGAGCTAGGCTGATGTCAACATAGCTTCGGCGCGGTATACATGATCTGCGCAGTCGGCGTATACGTGTAGAAGCATGTTCCGGACAACGCACAAGAAAGGCTACCGCTCATACCATCCCGTCACATCACCTCTTGTCATCATAGGAGGAGGCCTCATTGCTTTCTGCCTTGCCTACGGCATAGCATATCTCTGTATCCGGCACGGTGGGCGCATCCGTATCTCATATGAGTAGCCGGCCATGGCGACTCCACCGCCACTCCTGACTGCGGTCACTTCATCCTCTCGTCACCTTCTCCTTCTCCTCAGATGCATCTCCTCCGCCAAGATGGCTCAAGTACGAATTTCCGCAGACGGCATCCGCATCAGCACCGACGAAGGCAGCGTAATGGAAGCCTTCGTCGTCCTCGAGAAAGCACTCTTCACGACCTACAAATACCAAGCCCCACCCTCATCCCACGACGACCCAGCCGACCCTTCCATCTTCGAGATCTCCATGACAGCACTCCTAGAAATCCTAAACATCTTCTCCCTCTCCGACCCAGCCACCACCTCAAAACGCCCAGGCGCCGGCAACGACCCCAACGACGCCTTCGCCGCCCATCGCCTCCACCGCCACGCCGGCATGAACGCCTTCTCCAACTCCACCCTCGGCATCACGGGCACCTGCACCCTCACTTACGAAGGCGAAGGCAGCCCTCTAAGCATCCACATGAGCGAGTCCGACGTCACTACAACCTGCGACTTGACGACCTATACCGCCTCCAGCACGGAAGAGATACCCTTCGCTCGCGACCGCCTGGCACTGAAAACAATCATCCGCTCCACGAACCTGCTTGACACAGTCTCCGAACTGTCCTCGCTAAACCCATCAGAATTCACCATCCAAGCCACCTCCACCCCCAGCCGTGCAAGCGGCGCCAACCTAACTTTCACGGCCTCCGGCCCCCTGGGCTCAGCCAACGTGGACTTCACCCAAAACACCGCCTCAGATACCCCCATTTTAGAAACGTTCTTCTGTCCAGCAAAGACCGAAGCGAGCTTCAAGTTCAGCCTCGTCAAGTCTGCGCAGCGCGCAATGGCTACAGCGTCGAAAGTGAGCTTGCGCCTAGACGAGGAAGGAGTGCTGAGCATGCAATTCCTAGTCGAGATGGAGGCCGCGAGCGGGATTGTGGGAGGATCGGCGGCCGTGGCTTTCGTGGACTTTAGGGTTGTGCCGCTTGTGGAGGACGAGAGGGCGGGTAATGGGTTGGGGGAGGGGGGTAGTGGTGATGAGGATTAGCTCCGATGCGTCGTGAACTTGCGTTGCTCGCCAGGAGTATCTCAACCACGTAGATGCGAATGTCCAAGCTGGCAACCCTCACCAATCTCACACGTGGACCCCGTCGCTTCTCCGTCTTTCGCTGGCGTTTGTCGGCTTCGAACATTCGATCCGGCACATCACCGTGTGAAAGTCTCGTGGGTGTTTTCGAAATCATGTTCCTTTGCACATTAAAGCACTCTCTCTACATATCTACCCTCTCTATATACCGCTCTCCACTCCACGGAGCCGTTTCTACTCGTACACCCATCATCCATCATCCCTCCAAGCAGGGCAAGCAAGCAAGCATAATAACCCCCATATCAAGTATCTCGTCGTGGTCTGACTCCGTCTGACTCCGTGTGACGCCGTTGTACTCCGAAAAGCGCCATCGTGAGGTATTGTAACGGTATGTATGGTAAACATGTATGGCAACCGTGCATGGTAAGCCAAGCGCGGTGAGAAGCATTCCTAGATATCATTTTCGTTTCGCGGAACGCCGGGATTGGAAAAGCAAAGTGATGCTATGGTGTGGTCGTAAGGATGTTGAGGGAAGGATGATGGGGTGTTCCGTTCCAGCGAGCAAGTCCAGAAGTCCAGAAGAACGGCAAGGGACGAGCAGGCGCTGCCGAGAGCGTTGAGCGAGGTCGGAACGCTCGCGTGGGTGGTTGTGGTTGTGCTTCGCACGGGTGATGCTGGTGCCGACCAGGTTCCCGCAAATGTTTGTTGGAAGCTGGTGAGTGTAGTATCCAGACTACACGATGTGCGCGAGTCTCAGCTCCGGCGTCGATGGGGCGCGGTAGCAGCCCGAGCCCGAGCCAGCGATGTGTTCGTCGCCGCAACGGTGTGGACCTCAGTACGGCGCATTAATATTCTCAATCGACATCCTCCCCCTCGCCGTCCCAGACGACTGCCTCCTCCCCTGACCCTCATGGCGCTCACGGCGCTCCTGTCGGCTCCTGGGCGCGTGCTGCTGTTGATCCTGCTGCTGCTGCGGCTGCGACTGCGGCTCCAAGGTTGATGCAAGTTGACCATACGACGGTTGACGACAGAACGGCATAACACCCGCCGGATTCTGTGGCTGTGGCTGCCGGAGCGGAGGGTAGTTGTAGCTGTTGTCGCGGCTGTAGCCTGGCTCGCAGTCGACTGCGCGGACGATAGAGGGGTAGGTGGTGTAGGAGTAGTTGGGTGCGCTGGAACGGGAGGGCCAGGCGTTGTTTGAGCTGATGCTGGAGCGGTCGCTGGTGTCGTTGGCTTGGGTGTCGGTGCGCTCGCCGTTGCAGTCGTAGAGTGCGGATGACGGTCCTCGGGATGAGGAGGGGCGGTTGTCTGTGGTGATTGATGGGAGGCCGTGAATGGAAGCACTGGAGTAACGGACTTGTGCAGGCGGCAGCATTGAGTTGGTAGAAGAGCTGGAAGTGCTTTGGAAGCTTCCGGACGAATTTGGACCAGTGGTAGGCGAGACTTCCGGGCTGCTGTTCGTAGTCATCGGCGGCATGAGACGGAATGAGTAGCCGAAAGCCGGGTCTGACTGTGTGTCTGTCGTCTGAGTCGGCAGGCCGCTGATGGGCGCGTAGGTGGTCATTGGCATGCTTGAGGAAGTAGTGGTATATGTGGTGTCAACCCATGGCAAAGCCTGCCGGCTGTGTATCCCATTGACATGAGATCGTGGTCCAGGATATCGGTCGAGAGGCCGCAGCTCTGGCAATTCTCCTGTAGAGAATGGCATCTGTGATGGCTCTTGTTGCACGTACGGAATCGGTAGACGCCTGTCATGGACCATTGATCCTGGGAGGGACGCGTTGAGGTGGCCCATGTTCAGTGCTGAGAACGAGTCCGCCTGGGAGTATGGCATAGAATGGCTAGAAATCGAACCAAAGGTGAAGCCGGTCTGAGGATCGTACGTAGACGTGGTGATGGGGGCAGTCATTGGCGCGGTAGTGCTCCAGCTGCGATAGTTCTCCAGGCCATATGAGCTGCTGAACGAGTCCTGCCTTGGGTAGCCGGAAGACGCATATGTGTAGTCGACAGGCGAGGGGTTGTAGTCTGAACCAAGCTCAGGCGGGTACGTGGAGCGGGTTTGAAGTATGGGGAGAGAAGGGCGATGGAGGTTGTGAGAGCCGTGTCGAGAGTTTGCGGAGGTCAACGAAGAGTAGCTTGCTGACTGAGCTGGCATGATCGTTGCTCCCATAGTCTCCTGATCGGGAAACGACCTCCAGGTGCAGATTTCACTGTTGACCTGGAGATGATTAGACGAGCTTATTCGACATGGCATGCGTGACTCACCCGATTGAACATGCAGTCCTTGTTGATGTCCGCTCCTGAAGACTTGCATGCTGAGCAGCCAGAGTTGTCACCAGGATCACCGCTGCACTTTATCTTGCGCCTACGACAGCGCGAACACTAAAGACAGTCAGCGTGGTCGTCTGGACAGATTGCGAGGATCAGACATACTGCCATCGCTATACGTCGTCGTGTCTGCGAGTCGTTACCGCCCTGTGCTTCAGCTTGACCGATGTAAGTCTGGTTGTTGGCACCATCGTACTGATCAGGACGAAGATCGTAGCGAGTCTGTTCGTGTGAATGATGGTATGGCGAAGAGCGTCCGTAATATCCAGCCGGGCCATGACTCCTGTGGCGATCGCGATAGAACTGACCAATCTCCTGGGCCTCACCGTAGTACGCCATTATTCTGTTGGTTGTGGTATCATTGTGGCAGTCTCGTAGAAGAATTGAGCCGTCAACTAGTGCAAGTGATTGAATCAAAGACCCTTGGAGATGTCAATGGAAATGGTGAGGAAACAGCCTCCCCCGGAAGTAGTTGAACGTGCAAGACCGTTCCAAGTTGTCTTCGCGCAGAGACAAACAAGATAAGACTAAAGACTTGGACGAGAGTGGAGACCGATGGAGCAAACAAAACTGAGGCTCAGAAGATTGTTGCGTCCAACGGCCAGTGTTTGCCTTTCCACCTCACACAAAGGACTCTACATGCTGCCGGAGATGATCCGGTTGTCGAGCAGCCAATCCTTGGTGAGGTTCTAGAAGCATGTATGATGACACATCGACACCTTTAATTCCAGGTGCTTGAGTGGATCGTTGCCTTCGTTTGAAGTCGATCCAGCGTACT
>JAABUW010003611.1_pt1 | contig 21897 bp, 13 predicted proteins | sample 5560081 | NCBI WGS metagenome assembly JAABUW01 (sample SAMN10711882, study PRJNA513363) | rock metagenome | isolation source: Antarctica rocks | place: Antarctica: Victoria Land, Knobhead sud
ACAAGAGAGAGGCTTCTGTGCCACTAAGCGGGGTCCAGAAGACGCTGATGAGTTGGTTTATAGAAGTAGTGGGAAAGAAGGTCAAAGTGAAACTGTTCAAGCTAAATATCTTCTCGCTTGCGAGGGAGCGCACAGCTGGACGCGACGGCAGTTAGGCTTCATCAATGAAGGTGAGAGCACTGATGAGCTTTGGGCCGTTATCGATGTTATCCCAATCACCGACTTTCCAGAGTAAGTTCCCTTTGCAACTCGATGTTTGGAACCCATGCCCCGGCTACACTAAGCGTTGGAGCATTGCGCTCAACCCTCTGAAAAGCTGATGCAAAGTCGTCCTCTCCCTATATTACTATTGCTGATACAACTTCTAGTATTCGTAAGCTGTGCACTATACAGTCCAACGCGGGGACTATCTTGAATGTTCCTCGGGAGGATAGGCTGACAAGACTTTACATTCAACTTCCGGCTATGGAAGCGGGCGGCAACGCAAGTGCAATAACTCCAGAACGTATGTTTGTCGAAGCAAACAAGATTCTAGCGCCCTACACGTTGCGCTACACCTACTGCGACTGGTGGACGATATATCGGGTGGGGCAGCGAGTTAGCAACCACTACACTTTGTACGAGCGTGTGTTCCTGGCTGGCGATGCAGTACACTCGCACACGCCCAAAGGTGGACAAGGCATGAATGTTTCCATCCAAGACGCCTTCAATCTTGGCTGGAAGCTTGGTGGAGTCTTAAAGGGCCAGCTCACTCGATCCATTCTGAAAACCTACGAGGCAGAACGTAGGCCTGTTGCTCAACAGCTCATTGCTCTGGATCGTACTATGTCCCGCTTGCTCTCGGGCAAGCCTGATTTAGAAGAACTCGATCGAGTTTACGGGCAAGCAAGGAGATTCCTGAGTGGAATTTATGTGCGTTATCCACCAAGCTCGCTTGTAGCTGGGGTCGAGAGCGAGCCACAGCAGGACTGGCAGCTACCCAATAGCTCACATGACGCGAACGTCCTCGCCAAAGCATGCCTAGCAATGAATGTCACCCTGGGCGAAAGGTTACCTAGCCACCAGGTCCTCCTTCAATCTGATGCATGCCGCTGGGAAACCCAAGATCTCCTCAAAAGCGACGGGTGCTGGCGCCTCATTGTCTTCGGTGGCGATGTTTCGAATAAAACGCAACTCAACCGCGTCAACACCCTCGGCGAGGACCTCGCAGTCTCTTCAAATGGAGTTCTTAGCAAGTACATGTCCGTAAACGCTCGAGGATCATCCATCATCCAAGTGTTCCTTCTCCATTGCGCTCCTAGGACAGCGCAAGTCGAGCTGTCCGATTTCCATCAAACATTCTTCCCCTTTGATGGGAGGCAAGGGCACGATTATAGCAGGGTCTTCATGGATCTGTCTCAAGCACCAGCCGCAAGCGAGGTGTCCGGTGATGCGCATAGGTTCTATGGTGTTGATCCCGCGAGGGGCTGTTTGGTCGTTACACGACCGGATCAGGTAGTTGGTTATATTGGCGAGCTTGAAGACGTAGATGGTCTGAAGCAGTACTTTGACGGTTTCCTGATCCCGAAGAAACGTGTTTAGACTAGCTTTTTGCTGGGGAAGGTCTGGATGGCTTAGAATCGAAGGGTTTGCTACGGTAGGGAATGATAGAAGTTAGAATGACAAAGTGCATGTCGTATATAACTCAAAACCCATCACGTTTACGAATCATGGTACGTAACTATAAGGTTGACATGGATTCCAAGTACTAATTGTAGCAGGCAAACGTATCAATCGCGAGGACATTTTTCGCTACACAAACGGCCATTTTCTGGTCAACGAAGATCAGCAATTGTCGCGACGCTATGTTAAGTTCAATGTAGAAGAGCTATGTGAGCTTGTAACATCCCTTGCTGGTAACAATGAATCGAAGGTTTGCAAGATCAACAAGATGGAAGGAGGCTTCAACAAGGCTCTTTTGGTCACGTTGGATACTGGTATAGAAGTGGTTGCGAAGATCCCGTGCTCCAATGCTGGGCGAGCAGTCTATAACACAGCTTCAGAAGCAGCCGTTCTCGAATATGGTAACCTCTCTATATCTGTTCACAGCACTTCAGCTGACCAGTTTAGTCCGAACTCATACAAAAATCCCCGTCCCGAGGGTTCTGACGTGGAGTTCTGATGCCTCTAATCGTACAGGAACGGAGTACATCACCATGGAGAAGGCCACGGGGGTCCAGCTGTTCAAGGTTTGGGGGAACACGAATGAGCTTCAGCGTCTCCGACTCATTGAGAATATTACGAAAATAGAAAATCGGCTTTCTCCAATCCGATTTCCGGCATATAGGAACCTTTTATTTCCATCATTCTATCGCTGAAGACTCTCGCCTTCTCTTGGATCCTTGCATTGACCCCTCGGGGGAAATACGCTACGTGGAAGAACCAGTCGGTCTCCAGAAAAGATCGTATCGAGAATAACGTGACAATCCTATCTACCTGCAGCACACACTCAGGGGCAGCTTCTCGAAGAGCTGGGCATTGTAAAGACAACTACGATTGATGTTGATCCTGACTCAGTTGATAGATCAGGGGATCACAGATCTCCGAGCCTTCACTTTGACAAAAATTAAAGTTGACTCTATCTTGGGCCCCGAAGAAATTCGACATGGAAGGTTTTTCCGTGTGAGAATATTTGAGGCTTAGTCGCCTGCCTGGGCGTTCGTGTATGAGTATGGAGCTTACACTGTCCACCAGGGTTACGAATTCAGACATGTTTCCTTGTATTGAATGGCCACGAAGGCTTGATCGTCTGTTTTAGCTGAATCAATCATACTTTACGTGACTGCGACGTAGAGAAACGTCCACACCAGGCTCCATGAGTGGTGTCATACAGTGACTCAAGTTCGTTGTTATTCTACACAACCAAAACTGGAAAAGTGAGACTGTTACCTACAATTTATGCGCCCGGGAGCCTTCTCTCCAGCATGTGCCCAAGTTACTGTTCCTCAAGCGTGTGTGTGCGCCCCAAGGCAGTAACATACTGATACCTTCCAAATCCGAAAACACCTACGATATCTGAAAACGGACTCGTAAGCCAGTCCCGACAATCGGTGACTACTGATGTGATTGAACATGGATATTTAGCAGCACTAATCACGCGGCGCAAGCTTTCTATGTTGATGTGCTCAGTAGAGGATATGTTCTGCTTTCAGACACGCGAGAATTCAATATGCGCACACAAGAAACCCCCCCACCCCCCCCTTTCGCAAACTGGGTGGAACAGCTACCGCCTCTCCTCGAATCTTACCTACACGGTGGAAGCGCTGCATGTTCTGTAGTTCTGGCGACAGTAAGGGGGTTAGGGGGTTGAATTATGCGCGTTTCGGACATTGACGTTGAAGTTTGTTTACGGGAGGTTGATCTGGGTTGTGGTTGCGGCTTTGCAATGGTGTTTGATTTTTCGGTGGCTTTCTGGTTAATGAACTTTACACTCGAGGTATATCCCCCCCCACATCTCTTCTCGTGTCGTCCCTCTAGAAATCCTACTTCCCAGTCCTCCATTTGTCATCTCCCGAAATCTTGAGTTCCCAGGTCCTTCGCTTCGCGACCTTTCCTCATTTGCTCCCCCGAAACAACATTTCCTCTTCGTCTTCCTCTCCTCTTCTCCCCTCTCGTCCCCTTCTCTTCCCATCACTCCAATCTCAAACTCTATCCGTCTCCCCATCTATCAACTGGTCCCCTCCACCCAGCCAACCTCCGACCCCCCAAACCCCCTTCCTCAACCATCCTTCCACCCTCTTACGCAATAAATTCAGGAAAATGAGTAATGTGCATCCATAATGCGATGTATGATCCGAGAGCGATGTGAAAGGAGGTTCAAGGGGTTTGCAGTCGTATATATGCGTACGATGACGCCAGGCACGGACCGAGTCGAAATGGGGCGAATACGGGGGATTAGGTGTGGAAGGGCGGGATTGTTGTAGTTGGGTTACCTCTTGCATGGACCGAGTATGCCAAGTCCCCTAGAATTGATCCAAGGGGTTCCGCAGGTACTCAAAAGCCACTTTGTACAAACTTTCCGCAGCAACCCATCACTCATCACCAAGCCCTCAATTAGAAAATTTTGCATTCTCAAATGCTTGATCTTACATTCAACACTGCCAAAGAAATCGCGTACGGGGATATGTAAATTAGGCCTCAAATGGCAAATCGAATAAACCCCCCGCTGAAACGCTATGAAGCGAGGTAAGGTAGACAAAAGGTAACCCCCTCCAGAATTCTGGGTGGACCAAGTCCAGATGGCCAGTCTTCTGCTCCTTTCTATGTTACGTCCTGCTCTAGTATTACAGTAGAACCTTTTGGTTCCCTGTCCGCCACGTATCCAGAACATCCGGGGTGATATTCCACTGCAAAACCATAATCATAACAGGTATACTTCGCGCCATAGACTGGCCCTGTACACTATATCACTCGTGTCTCATCACTCTTCGATCAGCTTTCTAACCCCTCCCCTATCTCTCTTCCTCACGCTCCCCTTATTCGACTTTCCAATTCCAAGAATGCTCAATCTCTTCCTCATGCTTGCTGACCGCCCAGAATGCGCCGTCGCAGGCCTTTCGACTGTTTCAGTACCAGTTTGCCTCGTCACCGAGCCGTCCTCGGAGCCCGCCACCGCGCTGCTGCGTTGACTACTGCTAGAGACCGAATCTTCGCCCGTAGAAGAAGGATGAGAAGAGAAGCCATTCGGTATCGGAGGCGCTTTGAGGAATCCAAGGCTGAGGTGAGAGTGAGATCTCGCATCATTCGAGGGTGGAGTTTGAGGGATAGAAGACTTCGAGGTGTGGTTACCATTGGAAAGGGTAGGAGACGTAGGGAGTGCGGAGGAAAAGACTTCAGAAGGGGATTGTGGCGGGGAGATGGGGAATTGGGGCTTCGGAGGTGGAACAACGGGTATTTGGGGTTCAAGGAGAGCTATCTCGGGAGCGAACATTGCTTGAAGATGCTGAGTCAAGGCTTCTTGCGTATTAAGGTAAGCGGGTCGCGTGAACAGCGATAAGCAATGCCTTAGCGTTGAAGCATGATCGAGCAGGGCCAACTGCAGAGCCTTTTCGAGAGGGTCAACGTGGCTTTCTACAAATCGCTCCTCGTTGTTGCTGCCTTCTTTCGCCATGGATATAAGCTCACGATACTGAGCTACGCTTGTCATTGATGTAGGATCGACGGAGCTACTGATAGCATCCGAAAGGTTCGTGAACTTTGATTCATCACCATCAATTATGCGCTTACCAAGGATGGACATTTCCGTGCTTTTCCTAGTAGTTCTCTCGACCGCGGTCTGCAAAGGCGATAAACGTACGACATCAACGGCAATGATCTCACTCCTTCGCATGATGGTCGGAAATGAGTCTGCTGTTGTGTAGATTGTTTTTTCGATCCACTGATCCTTGACACCCGATGCAGGAGAATGGCGTCGTGATGTGACGGCAAAGCGATTGGGTTGTGTGGACAGTATGTACTCTCGCACAGACTGGTTCACCCTTGACTGCTGGTAGATTGAATGCCGGGTTTCTCGATAGGGACTTACTGGAAATATCTGAAGATACTGGCCTTCCAAGTCATTGGTCTCGCTGGAAGAAGCGATCTGAGCTGACGGATGTTGCTGCCTCAACCGATCTGCGAACATGGTATGCCTCTCAGAAGGTCCGGCTTCGAAGATGAAATGCTTGTCTCGAAGACTCGAGGGGAAGCCCAGACCTCGATAAATGACTCGAAAATACCGTGGAGCGTACCTTTCACCTTTTGTAATTGTTTCATAGATCTTGGCCATGGCACGCTGGGTTCTTGCAAGCTTGGCAAAATCGTAATGGTGATGTTCGTACTGATCAGCAAGTTCTCGATAGCTTGCCAGCGCACAGCTCCAGGCTGTTGCTTCCTCAAAGTATTTGATGATGTTGAAGTATAGCTGCTCCTTTCGTTCAAAGGACGTTTGTTGGGGAAATTCTGGATCTACGAGCGATTGGACTTTAGTTGAGTCCCATGTATAAAGATCCGCATGAAGGCGCAGAGCCAAAGCCGCCTCTGTGGGATTATGCAGGTGAACTTGTATTTGCGCCAGCTGATGGACGTATCGAATAAAAATACTCTCTTTCTGCATGTCTTTAAGGAAGTCCATGAGTTGTAGCGTATGTAAGATTTGAAAGGTCTCCGTTGCGTCAATACTGTGCACAGCCCCAAGGAGATCCAGTAGCTCGTCAACAGTAGAAACCAAGGACCTGACGGCGTTCCACAAGGGCTCACCCGGGCTCTGTTCTAGACTTTCAAACAGTCCAAGCAGCTCGTTCACGAATAGCTTCTGGGTTATGCCCTCACCAACTCTCTTCTTTTTGAACACAAGATCAAGGCATTCAATCATCTCTGCTTGGATGATGGACAAGTCCTCGCTCAACGTCCATTCACTCACCATCATGGTTTGCAAGATCCCCACCGCAACACTCCTGAGACCTTCATGCACGCTCAAACATAATTCCACTATCGGAGCCACCAAATTTGGAACGTACTGCACTTGGAAGCCACCTAAGCGGGTGAGGCCATAATGCTTCTGTTCTTCAGGACTCGAATCCCAGCCAATCGCATCCCAGCTTCGTCTGAGCAGAATTGCTCCTTGCTCACGTACATCACCCGCAATTTTCCAAACAGCTCGTCGCTTTTGCTCGGGAAAGGTCTCAAGTGCAAGTGTTGTACTTCTTAACAGTGTGAGCAACGTAATGAAATACTTGCGCCACAGCTCTGTATTGAAGTTATCTGCTTCCTCGGGAGATGGAAGAAAGTCCACAACGATCACCTCGTAAATTGACTCGAGTATCTGCAATGACGACTTGTGGTGATAAATGTGGAGGCTCAGCCATGAACTCGGAAAAGCAGCCCCTGACAGGATGGACGTGACTACTTCGAAAGCAGTATCTAAGAGGTCCACAACATCAGAGCTCGATTGGCTGAGACTTGAAGCGATTGGCTTTCCGGCTAGTTGGGCGAGGAGCGCCGCAAGTTCTGTAAGCGCCTCATCGAAGTGTAGACTGTTGAGAACAGGCTTGCTAGGAAATGGATACGTGTTTGGAAAAAGAAGTGACAGACTAGCATTTGAAACGCGGCCAGACTTTTGAAGGCTGCGATAAGACTGGATGATCTTGACGAAGTACCCAGATACCTCACATACAGATTTCTCGATCCGTAAGGATATAATAGAGCAGCATAAGCGGATTTGTTCACGCCATTGATCCGAATCATTATCGTTCACACCCCAGTAAGGGTCTATCCATTGGGCTGTTCGTGTAGCTATCCGGTGGCGTACCGAATTGTTAGTAAGAGTAGTCATCTTAGAAAGGTTGAGTATCAGTACAAGTTTGTATAGGATGAGTTTGCCTTGAACAGCAACACATGAGTCTAGAAAGCTAAGGGCAATCTGGAGTATCTCATCTTCCGAAAATGTTCCAACTAATTCCGGGAGCCAGGTATGCATGTGCTGAACAACAAGAGTTTTGCTCCCGACTAGGATAGGTGCTGGATCCTTGATCAGGGATTCCAAGGCCGCAAAAATCTTTTTCAAGTCGCGATTAAAGGTTGGTTGTGTGTTGGTAATACCGATACTCGCCTCTTTGATCTTCTGCTTTGCGCGGGCGCTAATGATGAATTTCAAGATCTGACGGCCCACTTTGAACGTTGCTCGAAGACGTCTTGAGTTCTGCGGATCGGAGGGTTTGGCCAAAAGTCTAAGATAGCTCCTGACCAAGCAAGGGGTCGCGAAGGGATAATCAAATTTGGTTTCCGCATATAGATCCACGAGCGGACCTAGATTGAAGCGACGGTCATGGACAATCCCCAGGACTGTAACCAAAGCATTGAAAACTAGATCTTCATAGTCTTCTTTGCCAGCGTTCTCAATCAGTATCCCGAATAACGCGTCAAAAACTTTGTTAACGAGCTTTACTATCTCAATCTCGGGGACAAAGACAAAGCGTCTCAACAGATCTAGAAGCTGGCTTGCAGATTGCTCTCGCCATTTCAAAATACCAAGTAGTACTTTTTCTTGAGAGAAAACAGTACTGCAGAGAAAGGACTCAACCTTTAACGTCGCCACAGGACCAGTTAAGGTCTCATCCTTAGAAGTGTCATCTTTTGCTCGCGAGCTCCAGGGGAAGGCCAGGTAAGCTCCCCGACCCTTGTCCGCGCTTGAGGTTAGCTTGTCGTATAGGTAAAGCAACGGCGTATGCGGGCCGTCTCTAATGAATGCCTCTTGATCCCAAAGAGGGATGTAGCTAAGCGCGAACGGGAAACCCGGGGCGTCCGCTACGCTCATGATAAGATGAGCTTCTGACACGTCATTGCTGGGAATAACAAGCTTGACAACTTCGTTCCAGGGCTCACCGCGTTCAGCTGCACATGTGCGCCATGCAGTCTGACCAAGGCTATTGGAGGCTGGAAATATACAGTTTTCGATGCGCTCGCCAGATTTCCTTCGCACCTCGAGAGTGAGCTGCACATTTCGCAGGGTGAGACTCGGCGAGATTGCGACTGTTCCGCGTTCTGGATGTGATAGGAGGGCCTGAGCCGGTAAGAATGCCTCGGACAAGGTCAGATAAATATCAGATCTAGCTTTTGTTGGTGCACCAGAGAATCCAAGCTTCGAAGTTGATGCTATGCTTTGCAGTAAAGTCGGAGTATTATTAATTAAGACTTTTGCATCTGGACTTGCGAAGGAATGCAACGCCAGACGGACATGGTCGATGCTCCTAGATTTTGCAACACGGCCAGACCGGCTACTAAGCAAATCATGGACGAGTTGGTCGCTCGGAGATTTCGTGTCCTGCGACTCGGAGATGGTTGAAGCAGCTGACCATATCGATACCGTTTGCTCCGTACTTCGACTTTGTCCAAAAAGCTGTTTGATATTGATGACTCCAACGCCTATTCTTCGTCTCACATATTGTGGCCCCTGCTGCGTGAGTGGACGTAGGCTTTCTTGGAGACTCGGTCTATCACTATCCTCAAGAGACATTGAAGACTCGGAAATGGATGGTACTTGAGAGACACCAGGCTCGGGTTGACCTCGACTACGGGTACTCCCCAATTGCTTCCACATCATACTTCGTCGCGCTCCTTTCGTGGACGCCGCACCTGGAGAATTGCTCGTAGTCGGCCTTCCGGGCGAAGAGGACTTGATCCTGGGGCCTGAGTTCGATGTCGCCGTCAGTGAAGGGGTTTGTGTAAGTTGCTCGGCGTAGACGTTGATGACTAAGAATATCTGGGTTTCAAATCCAGACTTCTCCCCGATGTCGATGGAGGTCAAATCTGTGAAGAGTGTGCGCAAATTACCTGTTGCAGCTACGCTGTCAAATCCGTCTTGTGAGGGGACCTCTAGTGAGAAAGTCTCTGTCAGCGGTTTCGGCGGTTCTCCTTGGTTTCGGGAACAGAGGTGAATCGTCAGCGTAGGTGAGACGAGGACGTTGTTTCCACAAGCCTTCAACTCCACCATGAGATGATGCAAGTCGACTGATTCATGTTGAGGGAGAGGCTGCTGATCAAGCAAACTCATCGACGATTGAAGCCTTGTTAGCTCCAGAGCCGAATCATCGCCGGTCAGAAGACGACCATGTTGCTTAGGATCCCTGACTATAATCTCTCCACTGAGCATCTTGTTGCCACGGACTAGTTCCCATATCGCTTGCTCTCGCAATGCTTCGAGCTCTTGTGCAGTGAGCACGCCATGTAGAAGCTGTCGGCGGGAGAAGTCCAAATGATAGACTAGCTCGGATAACTTCTCCAGAACAGAGTATCGCCGGGAGAGGAGTAATTCGTGTAGGTTTTTAGAATGCCATTCGCGGAGACAAGAAGCAATCTCGTCCACTAAGGGCTCAGAGCTGGAAGTCGGGGTCTCATCGCCAATTTTGAGCATAGGGACAGGTGCTGGCGGCCGCTTCGCACCGGGACTAAGATGCCTTGTCGTCTTGGTATTTGAAAGAAGCAGAGAACTTCGAGATCCCCGGGAGGTTATCGACTGATGTGAAAGTTTCCGGCCCAGCGCTCGGCCGTTAATCTCAAGCTTCCGTTGTGATGGAGATCGGGCCAGCAAATTTTCAGGTCCTAATTCTTGCGAGCTCCCTCCTATCGCGATGGACTCTCTTCCGTTCAACGTCCCCCTCTTACTAGCATTCCTCCAGACACCGTTCGTCCCTCGGAGGAATTCCTGATCACGTTGAGAGTTTCCGCCAACGTCGCCATTTTCTAGGCCATCTTCTAGGCCATCATGGTTGGAGTCCTTGGCACGACCGTGACTCTCTGCCCTTCCATCGCCCAGTACTTCTCGAACCTCTACACAGCACCTTGGAAAGATGCCAGAGAAGACCCTAGCTTCCAGCGTCTGCCCTTTTACACTTGTCAATCCAGCTAACAATGAAGGCGGTGCGACCAAATAGCCTCGATACCACGAGCCCTCAGCGCCTCCTTGTTCGATTATGTAGAGCTCGTCTCCGAGCTCAAGTGGGAGGTCAGCCGGAGACGAAGGCTGGAATGGGTAAATCGCGACAGCGAAAGCTATTCGAGGCACAGGTCGCCATGGCATGTCGCCTAGCCTCAAGTCTTGTGGGGGACGCGGGTAGGCGATGGGACACGGCAAAGATCTAAGGCGCACGATAAGTCATCTGGGCAGAACTCTGCTTGCTCTCTTAACAAGCACGTAGAGGTATCCTCAATTTGCACCAGATCGATACGATCTCCTAATAGCTTTCGCCAACGGTGTTTGCTGCTTAATTCATGCGGTCACTAGGTAGGCTTCAGGCGCTACAATCGAAGTTAGACCGACTTGCGGAGCGTGTACTTGTTGCGGGCAACGGGGGTATAGAGCAGAGAAGTGTGTAGACACCCTCAGCGAAACCCAGCTAACTTAGCAAGGCCAGCGAAAAAGCCAAACGAGCGCGATATGTATTGACAACTCTGAATATCCTGAATGGATGTCGTAGTGATGCCGTCCGCTTAGATAATTGTCCTGGAGAACGGCAACTGGCGACTTCCTTCCGGACGATCTACAGGGTCTCTGGCGTAGCGCGACATAGGCGCGACAAGTACTTGAATTCATGAACAGGCCTAATCGTGGGTCTGCTAACCTTGTGGATTTAACAGAAGGGAGTCATGTCTAGTATTGGATCTCTCGTTGAATATGTACCTTATGACCCGAGAGGATTTATGTATTTCATAGTTTAGGATCAATAGCAAGGTTATATATATCTTTACTTATGTACAGTATCGAAAGTACAACAAGCTAGTCACCATAACGGAATTATACATAGTTCGAGTAGGACCAATGGCTTAGAATCTCTCAAGGGGATGGCATAAATAGTGATACCCGACTGGTGATCGTAAGTCGCCGCCATTGCTGTTTGTGTTAGAGCGGTCCAAATCGATATCTTACAGCATTTCACTTTCTTCGATACCTGCTTTAGCGAACATCAGCAAACCCCAGCTGTGGAATTGGTCCCGAACCTTCAAGACGAAGTGTTCGTTTCCAGAGTTCCCTAGGATTTTCAACACCGCTCTAAAGCTTCGGTTCTAATTCGAGACCACATTGCACCCAGCTGTAGGGTAAGAACGTCGTTTAGTTGATTTTGATGACAGGGCGTGAGTGGTGCATCGAAAGGGCCATCCTAAAACCCGCGCGCGCGGTTGTTCTCAACAATTGAGCCTTTGGCTGGAGTGTCTCACAACAGTAGCGACTCCTCTATGAAGACGATGGTTTTTCACTCGCTCCATCAATCGAAGACTTCAGAGCAGAGCTTGGAAGCTGCGTGGCGCTCGTGGTCCAGATTGAGCCCGCTTGCCGTTTCAACCACTGTCGAAACTGGTAGTCAATCAGTCGATGATCACAGATAACTTCTCAAGCAAACTCGAAGTACACATACCTCTGGGAAAGGAGTCTCTAGGTCGCCCCAATCCATCACAAGCACTGCGTACACAAGGACAACTGCAGGATCAACTTAAGTAGTGTTGGCGAGTCCAACGAGAGATCGTACTTACAAGAAGGAAGGCCCCATTGCGCTATTTTCGTGATCTTCATCCATCGAGGTCGGGCCCACTTGAGCTTGGCCCGTCGACGGTACCTGCGTTCGAACCGGAATTGATGTTTTGTGCTAAGTTTAGTGAAGTCGGGCGGCCATTGCTTCTGAGCTTTGTAAGGATTATTTATGGCAGTTCTCACAGCAGATGACGAAGCTTGAGCCGCGCGCGATAAAGTTGCTTGAAACATGATATCGTGAAGACACAGGATATGAGAGGTTGCGAGACGAAAGGACTCCCCGTAGGGACCACTAGCGCGCCGTAGAGATGTCGCCATCCGTATTTCTATCAACCTGTGCAACCCTTCCTTGCAGTACTCCGTACTAAAGGCACAACGGAAATGATTCATACAAAAGTTGAACGCAAAGAATTTCATATGATATCTTATTCATAATCTGCCTCCCGACCGACAGTACCTCCTGATCCTTGAAATATGGCAATGTCTAACGGTGTCCCTAACGGGGAGGCCATGGACCCTAAGAACAGCGCAAAGAAAACGCTGAAAATGGAGAATGTGAGCAAGCTGAGCTTCTCAAGTGGATTACATAGAACTATATATTGACCGTTATCGAAGACAGAGAAAAGAGACACACTGATCGAAATAGAGAAGAGATATCAGGCCAAATGGCAAGAATCTGGGATTTTTAATGCTAATGCTCCCTCAACATCCGAAATCCCTACGGGTACCATGTCCGCAGCTGAGCTGCGAGAAAAATACCCTAGATTTCACGGCGTTTTCGCCTATCCTTACATGAATGGGACTTTACATGCTGGACATAGTTTTACCGCAAGCAAGGTTGAGTTTACAGCTGGGTTTGCTAGAATGCAAGGAAAGCGTGTTCTTTTTCCCTTGGGCTTTCATTGCACTGGCATGCCAATCAAAGCATGCGCGGACAAATTGACAGACGATGTCCGCAAATTTGGCAAAAACTTCGAGCGCTACCATGAGGAAGAAGGTGCCAGTGAGCAGGCAGTGCTGCCTCCAGCTCCCACGCAAGAAACTAAAGAAGACATCACCAAATTTACTTCAAACAAGGCCAAAGCTTCGGCAAAGACTATTAAGCTCAAGTATCAATTTCAGATTATGCTAGCCCTAGGTATACCGAAGGCAGAGATCCACAAGTTCGCGGATGCTAATTACTGGTTGAAATACTTTCCTCCACTGGTCAAGCAAGACATGAACAACTTCGGAGCACGAATTGATTGGAGACGTTCAGTTGTCACAACGGACGCTAATCTGTATTATGATGCTTTCGTTCGATGGCAGATGAACCGCCTCAAGGAATTAGATAAGGTACAGTATGGTGTTCGTTACACGGTGTACTCGCCCAAAGATGGACAGCCATGCATGGATCATGACAGAACCGAAGGGGAAGGTGTCGGACCACAAGATTATACAGCTTTAAAGATCAAAGTCAAAGAATGGTCACTAAAAGCCGCAGAAATCATCCATGGGAAGATTCCTGAAATGGCAAATGTCTACTTTGTTGCCGCAACTCTTCGACCGGAGACTATGTATGGTCAGACTTGCTGCTTCGTAGGGCCAAAAATTACATATGGTATCTTTAAGGTATCTGAAGGCGAATACTATGTCATTACGAAGCGCGCGGCTTGGAACATGGCGTTCCAGGGCACTTTCTTCAAAAGCGATCATTTTCCCTCAAAGATTGAAGAGCTGCCTATGGTAGCAGAATTGCCAGGATCAGCCTTTGTGGGTACTCTAGCTGTGGCTCCTTTGTCCATCCATAAGCAAGGTGTGCGTATTTTGCCCATGGAGTCTGTAGTGGCAACTAAAGGGACGGGTGTGGTAACATCTGTGCCTTCTGACAGCCCTGATGACTACGCAACGGTCACAGACCTTGCTAAAAAGGCGGAATACTATGGAATAAACAAGGAATGGGCAGAACTGGAAATCCCACCCATCATAGAAACACCATCTTATGGCAACCTTACAGCTAAATTCCTGGTCGAGAAAATGAAGATCAACTCGCCAAAGGATGCAAAGCAGCTTGCAGAGGCAAAGGACTTGGCGTACCGAGAAGGATATTACAAGGGGACCATGCTTATAGGGGATTTCAAAGGGCAGCCAGTAGAGGCAGCTAAGCCCAAGGTCAAAGAAGCTTTGATTAAAACCAGTGAAGCCTTCGAGTACGCAGAGCCCAATGGCCATGTTGTTAGTCGAAGTGGTGATGAATGTGTGGTCGCCTACATTGGTCAATGGTTTCTGAATTACGGCGAGAACGACCCAGAATGGCGACAACAGGTCTTGGACCACATGGAGGCTAACATGGATTTATATGCATCAGAGACCCGACACGGATTCGAGAAGAACCTATATTGGCTAAATCGTTGGGCTTGCGCAAGAACTTACGGTTTGGGTTCAAAGCTCCCGTGGGATCCAAAATTCCTTGTCGAAAGTTTGAGTGACAGCACAGTCTACATGGCCTACTACGCAATTGCACATCTCCTGCATAGTAACAATTTTGGCGATCAACCAGGACTCCTTGATATCAAGCCGGAACAGATGATTGACGAAGTCTGGGACTACGTTTACTGTCGGCGAGAGATTAGCGACGAACTGATCAAACAGAGCGGTATTACAAAAGCTGATCTGGAGACTCTAAGAAGAGAATTTGAGTACTGGTATCCTCTAGACGTCAACATCTCCGGCAAGGATCTCATTCCTAACCATCTCACGTTCTTCCTTTACGTACACACTGCCCTCTTCCCGAGGGAGTACTGGCCCCGTGGCGTGCGAGCAAATGGACATTTGCTACTCAACGGTGAAAAAATGAGCAAGAGCACCGGGAACTTCCTGACTCTAAACGATGCAGTCAAGAAGTACGGCGCCGATGCCTGCCGTGTAGCACTCGCGGATGCTGGAGACGGAGTCGAAGACGCTAACTTTGAGGAATCAGTTGCAAATCAAGTAATTCTAAGATTACATACCCTCAAAGAATGGTGCGAAGAGGTCGTCAAAGACAGCAGTCTCCGCACCGGGCCATCCGACAACTTCTGGGACCAACTTTTCGAGAACGAAATCCAATCTCTCGTGCACGAAGCCTACCAACACTATGAAGCGTAAGCGACCCCAGCTCAAACCCCTAAAGCATCACACACTAATTCCCCAACCCAGCACAAACTACAAACTTGCCCTCAAATCATCCCTCTACGACTTCACCTCCTCTCGCGACTTCTACCGCGAGGCCACTACGGCCGCTAGCACCGGCATGCACCACGCCCTCATCCACCACTACATCCGCCTGCAAGCCCTCATCCTCGCCCCCATAGCCCCCCACTGGGCAGACTACATCTGGCAAGAAGTCCTCCACAACCCCACCACCATCCAAACCGCCCTCTGGCCGCAAGTACTCCCGCCCAACCCCGCCCTCACAGCCGCAAGAGACTACGTCCGCGCCACCACCTCAGCCATCACCTCCGCCGAAGCCTCCCAGCAAAAACGCAAAGAGAAAGGCAAATCCATCGCCTTCGACCCCAAACTCCCCAAAAAACTCACCATCTTCTGCGCCTCCACCTTCCCGGCCTGGCAGCAGAAATACATCGACCTCGCCCGCGCCGCCTTCGACGGCATAACCCTAAACGACAAACCCCTGGCGCCGCAAATCGCGAAAATGGGCGAGATGAAAAAGGCCATGCCATTTGTGCAGGCCCTTAAGAAACGTCTCGATAGGGGCGAGGAGGCGCAGGCGGTGTTTGAGCGCAAGCTGGCGTTTGATGAGGTGGGCACGCTGAGGGAGATGAGGAAAGGGTTGAAGAGGACGACGGGGTGTGTGGTTGTGGAGATTGTGGCGGTGGAGGAGGGAGGGAGGGGTGGGGTGGTTGTCGGGGAGAATAGAGAGGAGGCGGAGAGGAGGGAGGGTCTGCCGGGTATGGCGGAGAGTGCGGTGCCTGGGGGGCCAGCGTTTCATTTTGAAAATGTGAGGGAGTAGCGGTGGTGGATAGGGTTTTTCGTTAGGTAGGCAGTCGCTAGCTGTGCATATTTTCTTAACAACCCGTGCTGCAGCTGAACCCCGAATCCTCACCATCATCGTTTCCACCCAATCAAAGGGATCCCAGTTCCCGTACACCCCCTTCCCCTACTTTACCCGTACACGGTACACCCCTTACCTCTTCCTCATACATCTCCCCCTCGGTATAGCTACCATAACCTTGTAAATCGCGAACGGTGAAAAAGTTACTAAACCCTAAGTCCGACACTGCTGCGTACTGCAACAACTGCATATCGAAAGGCTACAAATGGCTCTGCCTCCGTCTGTGCTGAGGAGGGGGCAGGGTTCTGTCCTTCTGGCAGCAACTCCTCTGCCCTTGCCCCCCCTCCCCACACAATCCCTTCCTCTTTCGTCGCGTTCCCGGTTCATAGCTTGTTACCAGCTCCGCTCCATCTTGTTTCGTGCGCCACCTTTGCTCAGAAATGTTCGCCTTCCTCAATCCGAAAAGATTCACAGGCGATAAGGAGGGAGTGGTAAAGGGGAGAGAGATAAGGGGTGTACGGGGAGGAGAGAAGGGGGTGGAAGAGAAACTAGGACCCCCAAAGAAATCCAAGGCTTATCGTTCTTGCTGCCCTTTCTAGGCCCATCCACCTCCCTTCCCATGAATTATTGATTTATGTAAGCCTATCGCTCAGCCATAACGAACATGGCAAATGTGTGCATCCTCTATCAACGCAATATCGCCTGTCGGATACTCGTCCGCAGCTCGGGTACTTCTACATGCAGAGTTCATACAAAACAATCCGGGGTTCCAGTGGTAGATATGAATGACATTTGTCGAGAGAGTCGGTAGATTCGCCTCATCACTAGGCGATTTCGCTTACTTTGTCTGTCGCGGATTCTGTTACCGTCATCTCCAGTCTGCGTCCGGAAGTTCTTGGCTTTGTCTCGATGTCTTCCTATAACCGTTGTCCTCGGTGTTAAGACTCTCTCTTTTGTCATTTCAGTTACAATCGCTCCGGTGCCATATATCCGCGATAGTCTTTCTATAAAGCAGGTTCGATTTAGTTTACAGTATCATGAGTGGTTATAGCAGCCTAGCTGGATCAGATTCTCGAGGTATAACATTTAATTCGGCGAGGGCGTGTTTTGAGAACAGTCCTTTATCGTGACTGCAAGTTGGTTCTAGGTATACCGGCCGTGCTGATCAGCTCTGACGTCTTGCTTGATCAAACATTTCAGTACAATATACTTGACTAAATCCTTACTTGCGCATACTTTGGAAGAGTAGATTTCGTACTGATACCGGATCGAGAGTCGTCCAAGATGAGCCCACCGTCTCTTGCTCTGTTTCAAAATTCTTTCTAGGTATTCCGTTCGTGATGGGTTCCATTCGGAAAATGCGTCACGAATAATTGCTGTTGTGCCAGAGTCATCCAGCCTGGCCCTGGGGTCTGATCCGTGGCATATGAACAATTCAATTATATTTGCCCATCGTTTCATCGATCTTGGCCTCGATTGACCTCGCGGAAAAGAAGAGAAAGAGACCTCCTGAGCTTTCGTGAGGACGTTGCACCATGGTGTAGAGCTTGCATATCCATGGTTTGGATCTGCCCCTCTCTCGAGGAGTAATTTCACTATCTTTAGATTCCGTAGCACACGGCCATCGTCATAGATTCGACGGGCCTCGGTGGTAGAAGACGGTTCCCAGTCGATTGTCGCATAAAGAAGTAAAGGCCGGCCATATTGGTCATAGAAATCGAAATCAGTCTCACCTACTTTTGCCACTATGTATTGATCGAAATCGTACTGTATTGCAAAGGCCGACAAGGTATTGCCGCGTTTCCCTCGTAGCCCGGTGCTTGTCCAATGGATTTCCGAATCCACCGAGAAAGCCCGTCCAACAGTCGAGGCAACAAACCTGGGCGTTCTTGCTAAGACTGTGCCTGTTCGATCAAGCTCATTAAACAATTGCATTTGTGAAGCGATGTCAAACTCCCCCATCAAAGCGGCATGATGCATGTAATTAGTGACCAGATCCCAAAATCCCTCCCGTGTCATCGACAACGGTTTTATAGTCTTGAGCTGTAGCAAATAAGATCGACACAGAGCCAGGTTAAGATAAAACGATTTCTTTGTAGCAGCTATCACTCGGCCCCAAATGTCTGGCCTGGCTATAAAGTCTCTGACAGTTCGATGCAAATATTCTACTTTTTGATCCACTAGTGATGGGTTGCATAAGTTCTGTGGCTCATAGCACAGACTACTGTAAATGCATTGCTTTGTTTGACTGTCGAGCCACTGTAATTCTTCCTCCACGTTCCCGTCTATAGTTTCGGTGATAGAAGGTGCCCATTCAGTGCCAGATCTTGGTAACGGCACTTCGAGAAAGCCTTTGCAGCGACTATTCAAGCGGCGTTTCATCACTTGGCACCTGAAAAACTTCTCATTGTCGCTCAAAGGTTCGACGTCAGCTCGAAGCGCGAAGAGAGGATCTTCCTCGTCCGCAAAAGATAGTCCTAGTAGCGAGGGCGGACTCTGTGCCGTGTGGACTATCTGGAAAAGCTGCGAGGCATGTTCAAGATAGAATCCATCAATGCTATCAAGCATCCTTTCATATAGATCTTCAAGATCAGCTGGAGTTGAACGTAATCGTTTTTGCAGATCTGATATTTTGTCCGAATTGGTAAGTCCATCCAGCAAAGACTGAACAACTAGATGAACCCACAGCCAGACTCCGGATGCTTTTGTTGCAATTTCTTTAACTAGATCAGCAGCGAATACGGGTTCGGTTTGCTCCAGCTCAAGATATCTGGCATTTTCGCACAACTTTGCGGCAATGTAAAGCTTAATGTCCCGGTAGGTAAGGTCTTGAAGCATCAAGTTCGAAGAATGTCCGAAAGCATCCTCGAATAAAAGCCACGGCCGACTAGAAAGGCAGATTCTCATACTAGAAGATGATACAAGATTTTTGAGCAGATCTGTGAGTTCGCCATGACCACCTCCGCATTCATCTAGTCCATCAATGAAGAAGCAGAACTTCACCGACTTGCTTTGTTTTACTAGGAGTTTGAATGCTTGTAAAAGCTCTGAGTGGGTCCAAGGAGAGTGTTGCACACGAGAATCATGATATGATTGCCAAAGCTGGGGAAACACCAGTGGGATAAGAGAAGGATGTTGGGACAGAGCTTCGTGTAGAAGTGTTTGCAGGAGACCCATCTGCGACATTTGCATTTTGGTCCCTGAACTCCAAAAAAAGAAACCTGCTATGACTAGAGGGAATTGACCGGCCCATGATTGTAAGGCTTGACGAGTCCGTATATCGCCGTACAGATATTTCATCAAGGTCGATTTTCCAGACCCAGCTTTGCCAGTGATCCAGTAGGGGCCGACACCACTGTCGAGCCATTTGGCGAAATTCGACCAAGATCCACCGCTTAACCGTGGGTCCTGATAGATCCAGTCAAACGTTTTTTCGTGGGCTTCAGTGATCCTTTCATGACGATCTGGCATGCCAGCGTACTGAAGCTGACCAAGAAACATAGGGATCTGATGTAGGTTCTTCTCCCTTTCCATCATATCTGTACATTCTGATGCGATATATGTCAGTTGGCTTGCGTTACCGAGCTGCCAGTCATTTTCTCGTATCGCTTTAAGAAGGTTTGACTGGCACCGCGTACTCTCGTCCCAAGAACTCAGATATTGGTGGATGATCTTTTGTATTCTTGAGTCGATGTCATCGCTCAGATCAATTTGCTTTGATTGACCAGAAATATTTGCATTCGTATTGGCCCTGGCGGAGAACTAAGCAAGAAACTACGTTTATGATGGCTTTGTGCCTAGCGTACCGTAAAGACACTAAGATATGCGTGTCAAGCTGCTTCCGAAACCCTTCAAGTCTATCCGTCAAATCATCAATCTCGTCTTTGTTCCAGACACTCTTCAAAGCTTGTCGAAAACTCTTCCATTTCCCGTGTCTTCCTTCGACTTTGAGTTTCTGCAGAGCGCTTATTAGCTCTATCCCAACATTCTCGCAGCCTTCGCAGGTAGCTTTCAGTCCTCGTTCCTCGTCTGTAAGAGGCCGATGGAGCTCGTCCGATTCCAGAGATTTTCCCAGCAGATCATTCATTCTGAGCAAGCCACTTGTGATAGCTTCCAACTCGATGTTTTCTGCGAGCGCTCCATCAGTAGATTTAAATATCTCGTCACTTCTGGATACTATTCTGCTACTGAGTTCGACGAGTTGAGCGGCATTGCTGACGACGCCAAGCGCAGTCAGAGGGTCAAGCATTATGTGAATGTGAGCAATGGAGCGAGGTGCTTTGCCTTCAATCGATGGTCAAGGTGCACATGCTTGATACCAATGAAATAGCAGCAATACCGTTCGTCCTCAACATGATATTCTTAATGTTGTAATAACAGGTACGTATGTACGTCGGAAAAAGCAGTGCAGCTGAACGGAGCATGGGCACAACGACGCTCTATGACTCGAGCTAGACAAATGTGGTGTGCAGGGTAGCGGTTCCTTCCGGCCTTCGCCGTTTTCAACAGACGCTCAGCCGCAATAGTGACTGCCTGCAGGCTGCAGCTGACGACGGGATTAGCGAACCTCAAAAATTGCATGGCCATGTTCCAAGACGTTGGGAATGGTTTTTATGAGAAGGGCATTTAATCGTCAAATCACGCTTCATATCACGCCTACTTCACGGCAGAGAAAACACTACATTGATTGAGCATCGAGCTATGTTGTTTTTCGTTCTCAATAGGTACTAGTCTAGGCTCAAGTCTTCGACATCCATACATTATCTGTAGATGATCTCGGATGACTGGAACCCAAGCTTCCAACGCTCCACAACTTGAGCATCGCTTGGCCTTCTCAGTATCTGAAAGTTGACAACCTACAACTGAACGACATCAGCTTGAAAATCTAAGTAAGTCTATGGCAGTAAACTATTGTTGGCTTACATCGGGATCCACATCCATCGCCATACATTCATCTGTCTCGCCAGAATACACAGCCTTAACATTGCTTTGTCTGGTTTGGCTGTGTTCAGTATGAGGTAGGAGGTACGACTCGCAACCTAGTGGATATGTGGCATGTGTGAAAGAGGTTTGGATTCTTCGATCAACCGTGAAGGGAGTGTAAAGGGTAGGATTGTCTAGCCCAAGTCAGCTTAAGTGAACCAGGGTACTAGAAGAGCACCGTGCATTTACCGGGAAGTAGGCTGTTGTGGAACAGGTGCTTGCCCACATAAACCAGACGAGGCATTTCGCTGTTGAGAAACTCAACTTTCATATTACTAAACCAAGCTGTGCATTGCTCTCTGTTCTTGCGACGTGTCTCGAGATTCTCTAGGGCCTTTTCCTGCTCCTGGAGGTTTTCAATTCGAGCGGCCTGGTTCCACTCGAGCTCCCTCAAATTTGATGCCCCTGACAATTCAAGCTTCTGCTTCTCCATTTCAAGGATGGTCCCCCTTGCATAAACGTCCTGCATGCCACGATAGAAGTATTCGAAGTCAAAGTGAGCCTTATAGTAGAGCCGACGTGCGTCTGCGAGATAGTCGAAACGCTTCAGCTCTCTTAATGTGAGGTTCGGACGACAGTAGTTGAGGAGAGTGGACAGAAGATGATAATCGATCAACGGAAGTGGTTCAACGTCCGCGCCATACTCGGGGTCAGCCCTAAAGGGCGATTCTCGTTGGGCTAAATCGATCGCTGTATTTGCGAGATGTCGAGCACCGGAACCACTGGCTTCGAGCAAAGCGAGGATGGATCCAGGCTCAGGACGTGACTCGAAAAGTGACGAAAGTCTGGCCATTGTCACAGTACCGAAAAACAGCTACTATAACCAAGAATTTCGGGCCTT
>JAABUW010003612.1_pt1 | contig 21894 bp, 22 predicted proteins | sample 5560081 | NCBI WGS metagenome assembly JAABUW01 (sample SAMN10711882, study PRJNA513363) | rock metagenome | isolation source: Antarctica rocks | place: Antarctica: Victoria Land, Knobhead sud
GATACTATTTATATTAATACTACTAATATACTTATAATTATAATATAAGTCATCCTATTATAAAAGATATATATAAATCTAAGGAATATAAGGAATCTAGAATAATAGTAATTAGTTAGGTAGTATAGAAGTTATTATATAAAATATAATAAATGATATCCTTTTAATTAATTATAACTTAAATATTATAATTCTATTACTCTTAATAACTTAATAATTATACTACTTAATTAAGACTTAATCTAATAGGTTAATTTATATAATTATAAGGGCTTAGTTACTATATAAATAGTTTTAATTAGTCTATTAATTACTATATTATATAGTAAATCTAATCTAAAATTATATTTTTATCTATATTTATAACTATATAACTACTATATTTAATAATAGTCTTATTAGGTATATAACTTCGTATAAGTATAATAAAATAATTATTAAATAGACTATTCTAATTAGTTTATTACTTATAATATTATATAATAAATCTAGCCTAAAACAATATCTTATAGCGATTCTACAAGTACTAGGTAGTATAAGGGGGATTTATATTAGTAAAAATCTAGATTTTTATAGGTATTCTCTAGTTTTAATATATATTTATATTACTAATTATAATTATTAATTATAAGTTATTATTAATAACCTAGCTATAATAAGGAAGGACTTAAGTATATATAAAATTATTAAATATATTAACCTTAATAAAACCTTAATATATAAGGTATAAAAGGTAATTATTAATTATAAATATAAGTAAAATACTTTACCTCTTTAATTATTTTAAATTCTATATCTAATATAATATTCTATTAAGGGGTATCTATTTATAATATTTATTACTTAAGATCTTACTATTAATATATAAAAAGAGAGGTAGCTAATAAAGCCTTATATTAATATACTTATATATAATACTTTTATTAAAGAAGATAAGTTAATTAACTTATTAGCTAGTTATAGTACTAGGCTATAAGTTTTAATATTATCCCGCTTTTTAATAAGAATACTAAAAATTATTATATTCCCCTCTATATCTTATATATTAATTATAGCTCCTATTACTCTTAGATCTTATACGCGGCTTTAATGAAAGTATCTTACCCCTTTTATAAGAGGTTATATTATTAGGTAATATATAGTAGGCTAGAGATATAAGGTAATCTTAAAGGCTGAAATTATCTTAAAATTAATAATTTAATATACTATTAAGAACTTTATAACTTAATCCTTATAGAAGGATTAGCTTAGAATTAGTTAGTTATAACTCCTAGAGGTATATACGGAGTGTAAACTCCTGTAATTAATTAGGAGTAAATTAAAGATATACTATTTAGACCTTAAGAAAGAGCTAGGAGTTAAAATTAATAAATATATTATATAGTAATAACTTAAAGAGTATAGAATTATAAATTAACTTATAATAAAGCGCCTACTTCTCTAGAAGATATATATAATAGTAGCTAAATTAGTATAAGACCTAGAGATATTAGCGTATTATAAAGTAGTTATTAATAGTCTAGTTAAATAAGTACTTAATTAAGCTAGGCTTAAGTAAAAAGAGGAAGTAAGTATTCCGCTATATTAATTAGATATAGGATAAGGAAATAATATAGCTATTTAAGAAGGATAAGGCTAAGTTAGTAATAATATAAGTAGGCTTCTATAGTATTAAGTAAAGTAATACAATACGTATAGTATATAATCTAAAGGTAAAGGTAAATAGATATATAGTAGTATTATATATTAATATTCTAGAGGACTAAATCCTTATAATCTACTATCCTAGTATATAGTTTATATAGGATAATACTTATATATATTATATATAAGTTATAAGGGAGTAATTTTAGGAGTATAATATATAGCTTATTAATTAGCTATCCTACTTACTAGACCTAAATCCTATTAAATACCTCTAGTAATTACTTAAGGAAAAGTACTATAAGCTTAAACTAGATATAATAAGCCGTAGTAGTAATAATAAGAAGAGGCTAGAGAAGTTATATAAGATATTAGAAGTAGCCTAGTACCTTATTAATAATAATATACTATAGTTATTAATAGATAGTATAGAAAGGAGGATTAAGGCTATTATAAAGGCGGAGGGATAGTATACTAAGTACTAGAGTTAATTAATTAGAAGACGGCTTAGTAGGATTATAAAATATTATGTTTTCTATTATCTATATAATTTTAGGCTTTATAATCGACTGATTAATAGTATAGTAAACTATAGAGAAAAGTGTCTTTTTTTAGTAGGATAGCGCGGGGTATCTTAGGTATAAAGACTTATAAGCGGGATTATAAGTATATAAATTATAAATTTCTAAGGTCTTAATTATATTATTAAGTTGTCTTTTTTATATTCTTCTTAAATTAGCCTAATTATTATAAATATTATTAAATTATTAACTTATTAATAATAACCTTAAACTTATTATATAAGAATTAAGTTATCTTATTTAAGTAAGTTACTAGGCGCTAGTTTAAGTAAATAAGAAGCTCCTCTTATAATAAATTATTAATAAGATAGTTATATCCTAGCTAAGATATTATAAATAGTATATAAATTATATCTTACTTCTAGCTTTACTTTATATATTTAAGTATCTTTATATTAACCTTATAAGTAGTTTAAATATAATTATTATTATATTTAAACTTAAACTTATATCTAATATATTTCCTAACTATTAATATAATAGGTAGAGGTATAATTATAGTATAATAATAACGTAGTAATAGTAATAAAATAGTAGGCTAGGTCTAAAATATTAAAAATAAGATATATAGAACTATTTATAAGATTTATTAAGAGGTCTATAAATTATAAATATAATTATATATTATTAAGGCCTTATTACCTATTTTTAATAGGAGAGGTTCTATAATATATAGCCTACTAGCGTCTAGGATAACGCCTTTATAAACTACTATAAATATTAGTCTTTTATCTTCTACTTACTTCCTATTAACTATATTATATCTGTAGCTTATAAGGATTAAGAGGTATATATAATAGAAGCTTATAGTATATTTTACCGCGGTAAATTTATATATACCGCCGCCGTACCTATATACTATATAATTAGAAAGGGACGCTTGCGGAGATATATTATAGGACTAGATTTAAAATATTATTAACTACGAGGCTAACTCCGTAGCTATATATAACTTACGCTAGATAAAGAGTTATTAATATATAATAATATACTACGCCCTAATAAAATTACGCACTTATTTCGCGCTATAAGGCGAGAAGTATATACTTATAAATGATATAAGAGAAAAAGCCGACGTTAGGCTGCAGCCGATATTTAGGTGGGAACCCCTAGGAGCTTTAGCGACTAGGGGTGGCGCCGATTATACTTTATTTGCTCTCCTTATGCTTGGGGGAGTGGGGAGGAAGGGGGAATTAGGCTGGAATGTGTGTATGATTGATTAGTTGGGGGTTCTTGTCTGTCTGGGAATGAATGGCGTTGCCGTGGGAAAGGGAGAGAGGCTTGTCTGAATTGAATTCTACTGTTGGAGGGACTTGTGAGAAAAGGGTAGGTTTTGTGGTGTGATGCAGGGATGAACTCGAAGACGCTCTTGTGTTAGGGTTTACCTGTCGATTTTATGATGTTGGAAGTCTTGTTCGGCTGGGGGAAAGTTGCTTATGGGGTTTTGATGGAGGAGAGTGGGTGGTTGGGGTTAGGTAGTTGAGGTGGATTTAGCTGGTCTCATCTGTCGAATGAGATTTATTTATGGGTTACAAGGTTTTTCGGTGTAATGAATGGAATCAAGCCGCGAGAGCTATATTTTTGAACGATGAGGACTTTCCAGCCTATCTGTGACATTCCTCTCACTTGTAGGGTCCAAACGAAGTCTGGAGGTGTGGGGTGCGACAGAAGCTGGCCTGTATGTGTCTGCGAAAAGGTTCTGTCTATAACTAGATTTGGCCCAGAGAGACTGAGAAGTGGAAAGCTCCAGCTGAACCAAGGTGCAGGTTTGCCTTGATGATGAAGGTGGCGTGGGCTTTGATCGAGTCAGTATTCTATCGGAGGACTATTGACGATATGGAGAGTGCACAAAGTGAGTAACGGAGAATAATGTACCAAGGTGTTGGTGACGGATGGGACAAATAGTAAGCGATCACCATTATATTGCTGACATGTATTCCTGGGCGACGGAGAAGCACACGATTGCCAGAGATCCATACAGAGAACTGTCGAAGGACATGGACGTCTTATAAAAGGATCAGGCTGGCGACGAGACGTTGATGTATATAGTCGATTCTAAGATGAGATGAGCACGATCGTTTGCTTCCTTGGGTCGCTGCGAATCCGATACATATTGAGACTTAGCATGTGAGTGACATTGTTCCGTGCTTGCATGCATACTGCTATGACATGTTTACAGCACTTCAGGCTAGAGTGAATGCCCGAGCACCTGATCCGAGCATCTCCTAAGTAGGAGAACGAAGAAATGAGCCCCCACACCAGAAGAGTGAATGTTGGAAATCTTCCAGAAGCCGGCTACACCTCACCGCTCATTTAAATACAAGCCGCTCCGGGGTTGCACCAACAACCAGCAACCTTGACAAACCTCTAGTAATCAGTCACCACCAAGGTAATCGTCCGCAACATCGTCCTGTCTCACTGAGCCCTAACTTGCTAATAGTATAGCAACCGTCTCAAGTCATCCGCGGAGCTCGCCCCCACTCGTCCAGTCAAGATCAGACATGCCCGGCAATCCGGTCTCAGACGAAGGTGACCCCAAACTCATATACCTCGATGACTACCCCAGCCTCCCAGCCGATGCGCCTCTCGGCTGCCCTCACATTGTGGATCTTAGCTCTCTCTCTGAGGACTTCCCACAGGAAGAAATGAGCATTCCAGACCTCGTTGTTACCGTACTCTTCAAATACAAGCCGGTGACTCTACGCGCCTTTCTCGACCTCGAGCGTCCGGAAGTGCATTTCGTGAATCACCCCCCCTATCCCTCGACGTTCGACTTCTGCATTCAGAGGACAGGAAGAATTGTGAAGGTAAGTTTGCCGCTTTGACCAGTATATTATGCCATTGACAGTATACAGATTGGATTCCTGAACCAAAGAGAACAAGGGGGTTGGGATGAGCTGTACAAGTACCGCATCGACGCAGATGCGACGGGAATATGGACTCCGGTCTACTGGCAGGGGGCTGATGGATATATTGAGAAAGATGCTAAAGTGTGTCTGGAGGGAGCTCCAGGGTTTGCATGCGCTATATCGAATCGGGAGGTCTGGGGGCAAGACCACCCTGACATTGAGATCGAATGGTCCTCTGGCTTGCTGCAGGGGAGAAACATCTGATCGGGATTCAGAGCCACTGAAGCTCGAACAAAGGTGGCTCTTAGGAAGAATTGGTCGAGGTACGAGAAACGCTCGTTTCGACGAGCACCTAATCTTTAGTGGCCGACTTTCATTCGACTAGGTATCCCAATAGGCAGTCCGAAAAATACAATCCTTAAAACATTGGACATCATAATTGTCTAAGGCATCGAACCGGTGTCAGAAGTCCCCTGGCAAAAGTCTTCGTAACCTAGTCAATGATTCCTAGGGGATCGAAGCTATCCCATACCCTGGCAAGGCCCTAGTTTCAGGGGTTTTTGCCATGGCCTAGCCGAGGCGAGTGCCCAAGTTGCCGAGACATGTGATACCAATTCCCATCGTGTCTGTTATCCTGGGCATATTACCCTCCCTGCTGCAGTCTTTTCTAATAGCAAGTCCGTCACACTTGTGCGTACAATCCAATCCTTACACGAGCAGTAGCAATCTGTGGGACTAAGGATCCCGTAACAACGATCCGGCCGCACCTAGTGGAATCCGATATGAATAATTTAAACGTCAGGGAAAGAAGCCCACACCACGTCCTTGGTTTCAATGCACAGCTCGTGGATGCCAAACACCAGTACGAACGAAAATACCTAAAGTCAGGAGAACAGGGACATGATCGGACTAGCGGTATAATGCACAAGTAGATCTGATCTCTGATATAATGAGCGCGTAGGAGAAGGTCACCAAACTCTGCAAGCGCAATCTGCGAAAGGCGTTCTCGTACCATAATCGTCATCTGGACGACAGGTCAAGTTGCAAAGAGCGTATAGGCCACTTGGCGTATCTGGCGCTCCCCTCAGCATATACTTGAGTTGACTCTGTAGGCATAGGCCCGCCTTTCAAAGCACTTACCAGGAATTGGATGCAGTGGGCAAGGCGAGCCCACCACGGAGCTGTGTATCTCAAATTTTAGCTCGGCGGGCAGTGCGAGGAGGGGGAACGTATCGAGAGCGATGTGAGGTACGGTATGAGAGTCGCTCAGGAATAGCATGGTCCTTCCTCCGTTAAATACTTGACAACCTGACAAGAATCGAGGTGCCAAGTAATGAATCGTCATCAACAGCCTTGGCATCGTCACCGCCGAACCTGGGTATCAAGGGTTGTGGCATCAATGTCGGGACTATCACAAGATTTATACCGCGTACTCCAGGTACTGGGAACTCTCTTCACGAAGCGACTCAGTCTATGGCCAGAGAATACAATCAGACTATAGTAAGTCAGCCTCGAGTTGCGCCGGCAATACAAGAAAGCAGCTGAAGGGTCAAGACGCAGGACAGATCTACATGAATTTCCAATGTGTATGACGCTCGTAGCAGTGTAATCCAAAGAAAGCCTTCCTCCCAAGGGTGTGCAACCCGTTGTCCAATTATCCACCGTAAAGAATCAGAAGTAACAGACAAGAAAACAGCATTACGGCAGATCGTGCAATCAATGAAAGTACTACTCAATCCTTTTTTACATCCTCTGCATTCCCGCTGCTGCTCTCGTCTGCGCTAACCGTTCTTGTAACACCTTCAAGGCCCTTGATATCCAGCCCGTCCTCGGCGATAGCTTTCTGCTGCGCTTCAGTAAGGTCATCGGTGTCGATCGTTATCTTTGGCCCAGTAAACCATTTCCGAGCATCGACGAAGTAGTAAATTAGCGCTCCGGCCCAGATTGCGCTGTTGATGACGACAGTGTAGTTCATGGTGGAAGCTATAGAGGATTGTTAGTCTAGCCGCGAAGCAGGAGGGGCGAGAAAAAGATGACGCTATGATGATCAGGAAGGCACACTTACGTGTTGGGTTTGGGCCGCCGACGGGAAACATTGACAGGAGTATACCGAAAACTAGGAAGACAATAGCTGACCACGCGATTGGGATCGAAAAACGATCGCCGGTATAGAAAGGCCCTGGCTTGAACTTCCTTTGCCCCCACACGACTCTTGCAAAGATGGGTACACCCCATGCGAGATTGTTGCCTGCAACTGCAAGCGAAAACAATGCCTGTGCTGCTGCAGGCGCGATCAAGCACAAAAGACCCAGGATCGCAGCAAAAAGCACACATCCCCAAATTGTACGGAGTGGGATGTAGCCGAAGCGTTGAGAGATAGGGCGAAAGAATTTCGAGAACGGAAGAGCGCCGTCTCGTGAGAATGCCCACGTTTGACGGCTAGCTGCCACAAGGATAGAAAGACCCATGAGGAATTGTACGATGAAAAGCAGCGACATGAGACCCAAGGTGCCGTTCTTGCCAACAGCGTCATAGTATATCTGGGCCATGGGCTGACCGAACTTTGTACCTGTGACTGAGCTGAGATCGGGATTGATAGTGGCGGCAAGGACAATAACGATGATGAAGCCAAAGAACCAGCAGGAACCAATGGACGCAAGGATTCCGAATGGCTGCGGAGCAAGTTAGCAATCGCTTTACTATTGCATCTGATATGGCATCGGACGTACGACCGCTTTTGTTGCATTGGCTGCTTCCTCGCTTATGTGTACGCACGAATCAAATGACCCAATTGTCCAAATCGGGCTTAGCCAGGCTAACATAAAAGCCCACCCGGTTGGCCATGTCGTGGTGTTCTCTGCTTGAGCGAAAATGTAATGGCCGTTATTCCGCTTGTGCCGAGCTCCGATAGGTAGTGCAATGATGGTAGCAAAAATGAGGATGAAGTTCATGATCACGAAAACGGTCTGCAATTTTCCCATAATCTTGGACATTAGAGAGGCCAGGACTCCATGGCATAGAACGCAGGCGAGGAAGACGCCGTATATAGCTCCATTGGACGGAGTCCAATTCCCATCGCGGGCAACAACGATGACTGAGAGGAACATGAGAGCAAAGCCATCTGCCAAGCATTATTATAATGGCGGCGACTGGGGAACGAAAAAACCCTCGAATCCTCACAGTCTATCGAACAAAGACCACCCACAAGACCGATGGTATTACTGTAGCCAACTAGGAAGCAAAGAGGGTTGCGTGTCTTCGCCGATGCAAAATAGTGTGTCCACCAGTACAACCCTCCCGAAGTTGGCATGGACGACCCTAGATCAGCCTGGAAAGAGTCAACATGGGTCTGTAGGGACGAATTGCCGTTCAAGCCACACCATAGCTAAGCCTACGACGAATATCAGGCCAGAAGCCAAGAACCAGCCCTGTGACCAATCAACTCGATGCTTAATTGTGTTTACCATTGCTTGGTCTCACGAACCCAAACCATTCCTACAGGGCCAGCAGGGATGGAATACGCTAGAGTCGAGGCTATCGATGGTAAGAGGCCCATGATACTGAAAGCAATGCCGAAGACCTCAATCATGGTGAAATTGCGTCGCAATTCTTGTTTGTATCCTAGCTTGGCTGATACGCTTGTAAGACACACATTTTCCTCGGCTGATGAGCTACCACTCACCCAGGTCTGCTGCATCGTCCTCGCTGGCAAGGTTGTAGTTGGGTGCTGAAACGATCGAAGCATTGCGCTCCGCATCTCGGGAGGCCATACTCAGCCCTGATAGTTCTGGAAACAGAGTGCGAGGGATACAACGAAGAACAGGAGACAATTGGAGGTCAAAGGGAAAACATGCGGCCTGGACCTACGTCTCTTTTGAGAAACCGGTTCACAATCCCACGTGGCGATTGCAGAACCGTCGACGCGGGGGTGCATGGAGATAGAGCCAGCCATTGCTGAAGGAGACTGATGTAGGAAAAGATAAGAAGGTGATAAGATGCTGCATGAGCTGCATTAGAGCTGGCTAGAGCTATTACTTACCCCGCAATCGTCGGCCTGCTCACATGGTTAGCGAGACATAGACCGTCTTGCAGTAATAGTCTATCAGTCGTTAGGGCTGACTTGGAATCCAGATCGCAATTGATGTTGATACATAGAGCATCGGTAAGCCAAAATCATCTTTTGCGGGGGCCGCTCGAGCCGGAATGTGCTGTAAGGCGCTAGACCAAGTGAGATTAGCTCCACGCTCGCATAACCTTCCCTCGTTCCCAGCATTTCGTTCGAGGCGACGGAGGCGTACAGTACCACTGTACGCATTTGACATTCATCATGCAGCGCCGAATGGTCTATCTCATGCTCCTCGATAAAACTTCCACAAGACTGACGAACATTAGCTCTCGAAAGAGGACGAGGGGGCCGTAGGAAAGGATGAGCTGGAAGTCCGCCGTGAGGATCAAGACAAAATCAACAAGTTCAGCAGGCTGCACCAGCGTGAGATGACTTTGGAAGATGAGCTGAAAGTCAAGGCTGTACGTAGAAGGTATATGATCTATCACCAAGAGTATGTGAATTGACGTGTGTTACAGAAGGATAGGGAGGACCTCGAAGAACTTTCCAACGAGCTGGAGCTGGCCGACGAGGAAGATCAAATACCGTGTGTTATAAGATCCTCGTTGTTCTTGAATCCCAACCGATGATGACAACGCAGATACAACATTGGTGACACGTTCATATCATTACCATTGCCGGAGGTGCAGGAAATGCTCGCTTCGTCCACAAAGAACATCGAACATTCTGTGTCGGAAGTGGAAGGAAAGTTAAGCACAATCCGAGAAGATATGGAGCAACTGAAGGTTCAACTATATGCAAGATTTGGGAAGAGTATCAATCTAGAGACTTAGAGAAAGACAGCTACCTTATGCACTACAATCGATAAAAGACTCTAACCCTTTGGGCACGTCCTGCTGCGCGGCTTTCATTCCGCCCATGATGGCCCTCGGGCGTTGGAAATTTTGTCTTTTCCGATACAAGCCGTTCTTTGCTGCCGTCAGAACCGTCTACTCCACCAACTTGGGCTCCGACTACCGGTCCCACACGATTAACAAGATGGCTCTCACGCCCATGGCTTCACCGTCCTTTTCCACGAGGTCGGTCGTGCTACGACGCCGTTCTAGACACCTGAGATTGTGGTTGAAAGCTTCAATGCACCCCGCCGGAAGTTATGAGTTGCTCCAAATGCGGTACAGGGCCCAGATGTCCCAAAAAAACCACCCGACTATCTCCAAGTACTCGCGTACAGGAGCAGGGCTCGGGCGTGGTGTCATCAGAATTGGGGGAGGATGCTGAGTCTGCCGCAAATACGGAGACCTGCCATAGCAGGAGGGAAAATGCCATTGAAGACAGCTTTCCCACGAAAGCTCGGTCCAAACCCACTGCGATAGCACCAAGGGAAGGGGGCCACCGATTCGATACTGAAGAGAAGGGCAAGAATGGCCAGCAGCCAGGGGCGCAGAAGACGATGGTATCGTTTAGCAATGGAGACCCAGATAATCCCTATAATTGGTCGGTGAGAAAGAAAACCTTCATCTTGATAGCTGGTATCATATCGGTCATCAACAGCACGTTGGGCTCCTCCCTCCCGAGCGGAGCAATAAACTATATCAGCAAAGACTTCCATGTTACCAACGAGCAACAACTCGTCCTTCCAATCTCATTGTTCTTGGTTGGATACGTCCTCGGCCCTATATTCTTTGGCCCACTCAGTGAAACATACGGAAGAAGGGACATCATGATATCCAGTTTTGTGGTTTTCACGCTGTTCACCATGGCCTGTGCCCTCGCACCGAATTGGCCTGCCTTGCTTGTATTCCGATTCATCTGTGGTGTCAACGCTTCCAGTGCTATTGCCGTTGTTGGTGGACTATATGCAGACGTGTTTGGGGATCCTGTCATCAGAGGGCGTGCAATGGCCATTTTCATGGTTGTAAGTGAAACATCGGACAGCGATAGACCAATGGCACGCTAACGTGGTTCAGGCTACGACAGCCGGCCCTCAATTAGCCCCCATAATATCGGGATTTGTGTCTGTTGTGACCTGGCGCTGGACTTTCTGGGTTGGCTTGATATTCGCTGGAGCCTCACTCATCCTGCTGCTCTTTCTACCAGAAACTTACGGACCCACGATTCTCAAAACACGAGCCAAACGCATGCGCAAAGAATCCGGTAATGTGAACATCTTCGCACCCATCGAGCGGGAGAAGAAAGGAGCCAAGCAGATGATTAGCGTGACCCTGATGCGTCCACTACATATGATCGCCTTCGAAGCTATCGTCCTTTTTACCTGCATCTACCTTTCCATTGCCTATGCGATCTTCTACCTCTTTTTCGAAGCGTACCCGCTTATATTCCAGGGTATATACAAAATGAATACAGGCGTGTCTGGGCTTGCGTTCCTTCCCATTCTGGTTGGGGCAGTCATTGCTCTTGGTATCTTCCTGTATTACGATAGCGTTCTTCAGCGTGCTAAGAAAGCCAACAAACACTGGGCTTCGATCGAGGAATACCGCCGTCTGCCGCTGGCCTGCCTTGGTGGTCCTCTCTACGTTATATCACTGTTTTGGCTGGGGTGGGGTGCCAATGCCGATATACACTGGATCGTGCCCATGCTAGCCGGTCTACCTTTCGGCGTTGGCTTTATGCTCATCTTCATGGCCTTACTCAACTACATCACAGATGCTTATGAGGTCTACGCTGCGAGTGCAATGTCTGCTACCAGCATCTGCCGTTCCATCTTCGGAGCCATACTTCCATTGGCAGCGAGCCCCATGTATCGCACGCTGGGGATATCATGGGCGAGCAGTCTGCTTGGGTTTTTGAGTCTAGCGATGTGTGGTATCCCTTTTGCATTTATCAAGTATGGGGACCGAATACGAGCGAATAGCAGGTTCTGCAACGAATTGAAGGAAAGAAAAGAGAATGTAGCTCGGGAGAAAGAGGAGGCGGCAGGTGAAGAACGGGCCATGATTTGAGTCGGTGTCTGAAGTTTTGCATTGCGTGGAAATAGAATTTGCATCGTACAATGGTGCAAGAAGTTGCGAATTTAGACATAGCTAATGATCAATCCATATAATGCAAGGATGACGACTGCCTCGAGGAAAGGTCGAAAAGTAGGTTTCTTACATGCAATCAGGTTCAAGGTTTGGGCGCTTGCATCTCACACGCAGACAAAACATCACCTGTAACGTGCGTATGGAGTAAACGACGAAAAGCTAGAGGTCCGGATCTATCGTTCCCAGCTCCCCGCGCTGTGCTTAACTCTGTGACTTACGCCAGCTCTCTAATTGACCAGCATGTTGGTGCATCGTACTGAAACGGGCACCGCCTGTACTGGGATGCTGATCCCAAAGCCCAAGATGCAACTGGGCGCAGTCAAGACCAACATGAGCGTTCCTGCTGCCTGCAGCTGCCTTCTGCTACTGACATAGTTGGCCCTCCCTTTTCGAAGCTCTTTCATTATCACACGTTCGATTGACCTAAAAGCTTGCCTTGACCCACTGCTGAAGAATTCCTACAACACCATCTCCGCAAACACCGTCAACATGTCCGATTCTGGAGAATACCAGCTTGTCACTACATCCAGCCATCACAAGATCTTCGATGACTACGAGGAGGTCAATTCTGGCCATGCCTATGATCCGGACACTACACTCCAAGCAGCTTTCCGCCGCCAATACCCTGGGCTGGCATTGACAGTTGCCGGCGTCGGCAATGGTGACCTCTCCGCATCTCTCTTAACAAGGCACTAAGCTGACTCCTCTATTTTAGTCTCCCTGCTCCAGTTCGCTGCTGCCGGCAATGCCACCGCCGAACTCGACATCGTCAACGAGTCCGTCCAACGCTACCGCTACTTCTATCGAGGCAACTCACGCCGCGGCATCCCTGATCAGCTCGTCGAAGGACGGACTTTCGCTAAATACAACTACAAATGGGGTACCGAGTACTTCATCGTCTACGTCGTCTCAATGGGATATCAGCAGCTACAATATATCCTGAAAGAGCCGGCTGAAGGCGAGACGGTTATGTCTGGCAATGGTGCGACGGATAAGCTGATAGCTACCATTGGCGTTTGGCAGAAGCCGGATGATAAGTACGTGTACGTGTACGATGGGTTCTGGCAGATGAGCAGGCCATTGTATGATGAGATTCAAAAGGCCAATTGGGATGATGTGATCTTGAATGAGGATATGAAGAAGACGATTACGGGGTTGATGCATAAGTTCTTCGACAGCGAGGATATCTATAAGGACCTGGGTGTGCCTTGGAAACGCGGGGTACGCACGATATTGAGATCATATTTCCCATTTCCCATCGGCTTACATTTGCGCAGGTCATATTCCACGGCCCTGCTGGAAACGGAAAAACCATCTCTATCAAAGCGTTGATGCACTCGCTTTTCAAGATAAGCGGCGACTCGATTCCCAGTTTGTATGTCAAGTCGGCGCCCAGGACTTGGGACATTCGTAATATCTTCCAGCAGGCGCGGTATATGGCGCCCTGTCTGCTCATCTTCGAGGATATTGATACGATTGTTACGCCAGGGAGTCGGAGCTACTTCTTTAATGAAGTGGACGGTTTGGGTATGATTTGTGCCTATTTCATTGCATAGCATGGATACTGACAGGATCACGCAGAGAACAATGACGGTATCTTCATGGTTGCGTCAACCAATCATCTCGACCAATTGGATCCTGGCCTTTCTTCACGTCCTAGTCGATTCGACCGCAAATATCTGTTTCCCCTTCCATCGGCGGAGGAGCGAGTGCTCTACTGTGATTATTGGCGCACCAAGCTCGCATCCAAGCCCTCAATCAAGTTTCCCAAGAAACTCTGCGTCGCCATTGCAGGCATCACACAAGACTTCAGCTTTGCATACCTCAAAGAAGCTTTCGTGGCCACTCTCCTCGCCATCGCTGGCCATCGGTCTGAAGACGAGATCCGAGGTGGTGGCGACGATGAAGGCGGCGATCTGGACGACTATGAATTGTGGAGGGAGATGAAGGAGCAGGTCAAGCTGCTACGCGATGATATGGATACACGTTCTGAGCGGTCACGATATGGCTTGGATCGTGTGGAGGATCTTTCCTGGAAAGAGCTCGAAAATAGTAAAGAGGCCATTGTGACATCTACCGCCCCACCCATCTCACAATTACCATTTCGGAAGAAGGAGGATGGATATGGCGTGACGAGCAAACAACAGAATCCACGCCTTGCCGGAACGGTGGTTGATAGTGACGCTCGATATGCGCCACTAATGACAAACGACGGGAAATTCTTGAACAGCAGATTCGGTGGGGTCGGTAGTGCGGAACTGCTCTGAACATTCATCTGATGGCTTTGTACTTACCAGCTGCGGTCTACATATCAGGTCTTTCATTAATTGTGGCGCTGCAGGATGTCTTCGATCCGCTTGTTGTACACATTGGAGAGTAGAAGCATATGAAAGTGGTCATTTACGTACAAAAAGCCTGGTCTGAGTTGTATTGTCACCGAACAGAAAGGGCTTGTGTGAGGGTTTTACGAATCCAAATACTAACATGAGAGATGTTGTGAAGGCGTAACGTACGCTAATATCTTCTAGAGACGGGAGCTTTGGACTACGCTCTTAGATGCAATGCGAGCAATTTTTGGCGACGGTTGCCATGAGAAGGTATCCGGAGCGGAAGTGGTAAGGCTGCTTTGGTGGTGTTTACCTAGGTAAAGACTAAGATCTTTTTCGTCGTCCACTCGTTCGTGCATCCCTTCCAATGGTGAGGATTTCATGAGGGAACACATACCAGCCTATTTTCGATCCCAATTGGCAAGCTCGGTGAATTGGTATAGGTCAGGCTGAGGATTGATATCATTGGGTCTTGGAAAACGGACCTTGGAGTTCGCTAAACCGAAACAGACAGTCCGGTCAATAGATTCACGCCTTACTTTATTAGGACACGGTGAGCTCTCAGCCTCGTCCTCAATGGCTGGGTATAAGAGTGCTCGAAAACCCTAGGATATCGAAACTCCTCCATCTGCGTCGTTCTATGTTCCCCTTCCTTCGATACAGTGACAATGGGCGACCTGGACGAATTCTTTTCTCCTGAAGCGCTGCGACTGCTTGACGGATTCAGCCATGCCCACAGTCCAATTCTCCAGCCAATTGACAGGTTGGGGGGCGATGAGGGTGTCAACAGTGATCCCAGGTTCACAAAAACCACAAATCAGAAATCCGATAGCCATGCTTGTGACATACCAGGAGACATGACCTTAGATTTCACTGACCGAAAATACAAGCGCAAGCGCGCAACCTTCGATGACGCTGGCCGTGCAAAAGTGACAGGCGTACGTAAGAAAGGCGCGTGCATGAGATGTCGGCTTTTGAAGATCCCGGTAAGTATCAAGCTGTCGGTTGCTGCCAGGAGGCTGATCATGTTCATGCAAGTGCTCTGGGGGATGGCCGTGCCAGACTTGCATTCGCAGTCAAGCCTCTTGCCATGGGCGTGAGCCTAAACATTCGTGGATGGCCTGTATCCCTTTCTCCTTCAAGCAAGTGGACATATTCACACTAGGTAATCTGTCCCTTTGCCGATGTCTCTGGGTCGCTAGCATGCTGACTTCTCAAGACTTCCCATGTACCCAAGACAAGTACAATGCCATCATCTCCACCTCTGACTTTATCCTCGTTGGTGATGCTGAGCGTACCTTCAAGCCTGGATTTCTTTGGGATCTTGGCGCCGTATCTTCGGATTGTGCGAAGTGGATCTGCGAGGAGCACGTGAGTCCTGCCTCAACTAGTCGCGTCTGCATGTTGTCGTCCCTCAAAGCCGCAGACTTACTGTCTAAATTCGTGGATCCTGGCCTTAGCAAAGCACTACGAGTCGTGGTTGAAACTTCCTCGATTCTCCACAATTGAGGTGATGACGCAACTTTTTCTCGTTACAGCTCCTCAGATCTCTGGAGCATTCGGTCTTTTGCAGGCAGTCAGGCTCTGCGTAACCTTGAAGCCGTCCTGATGAACAACAGACTAGCGAAATCATCTAAAGACGTGCTGAAGGCAGTCTTCCTAGTCTTACTAGGGACCGTCATTGCAGTAGGATACACCGGTTCAGTGGGCCAAAAAGACGAGGTGAGCTCATGTCTAATAAGTATATAGTTGTAGCTGACAGCGAACGAGCAGGGAGAGCTACCTCGCTCAACAGTCGAGGTGTTTATCGAGGCCCGGGAGCAGCTCCTTCGCGTCCTTGCTCATCACATGATCCTAATCGCGGAAAGGGTCGGCCTCTTGAGCGACGACAATGCCAAAGATGGTCTCCTCAAGAGGGCTCATCGTCAGTGGAGTGAAAAGGCAGTGTTCGAGTGGAAAATCTATCCGGCCCTAGCAAGTCCGTCTTTGCTTACTTGCGATGGCTACTCTCCGATAGGCGATGTTGCTCCTGATCAGTTCCACTCAACGCTGGACCATCTACCTATAGGTTACTCGACCTCATCCGGTGAAGATTATACCGACTCCGGAGCCCAAGGGGATTCTCACCCTGAAGCGTTCCTCATACATGGAAATGAGGCATCCAGCAACCTGCATCAATCAACGTCGGTCTTTGATAGCACGACTCGCCGCGTTCCAGGTACGCACTGTCCCAACGAGCTCTGGAAATTCGTGGCCGAGAATAAAACCCAAGAAGAAGTCGTGGAGGATCGATTCAGCATGGAAGCATTCTATCACCTGTCAGAAGGGAATGAGATAGTAGTAGTCGGTAATTGTTCCTGCGATCATCCACCAGCTGCTAATATCCCCGAGGCCAGTGCAGGTCATGAATACTTGCCCGATCAAGGTCTTACCCTCTCCCACAGCGAACTCTTCAACAACTTGGGAAAAGAGGCCGAGTCAAATGCCCCTTGGCAGTCAACCCTTTCAGGAGCCTCTAATGAGACCCTAGAGTATGGTAAGTCTGTATCAGAACGAACAAAACCTCGGACGATCTGGCTTATGAGACTGTCTATAGGGGAGGCCACCCTCGATAAATTCGACGGATTGAATGCGTTCCTCTATGAAGCGCCAGGCCCACCAAGTAGCTATCGTCAAGCTCCAACATGCTCGACGATTCAATCCCAGGATATGACCTGGCCGACGCTCTATCTTGACGACGATTGGACCTTTTTGAATGCTTCACATGACAAAACAGACAACCATTACCAGCCACCATCGCAAAATTTCATTGGCGACCCTGGTGGTATGCCACAGTCAACATTTGGAGGCGACACCAGCTTCTACGACGGCTGCTTAATTTCTCCCCAAGGCGAGACTAGCAAGCCAAGACGGACAGAGTACGATCTTGCTCAGGCCAAGATCTCTCTTGAGCCACCAAATCCTACGAACAGCAGCCAGACTTTTCAGAATCTCGAATGGGCAGATCCAACATTCACCATGGACATGAGCGCAGCTATTGATAACGATGGAGCCTCACCCTCCGATTTTCCCAACTTTGTTTCTTCCTTACCACCAGCTGTTTCTGCAGCACCCCTAAAACCTCCTACGACGGAAAAGTCCAACGACTTGAAAAAGGTTGCTGAAGATCGTTGGAAGGTTAGTTGCATTAGGCTCTGACTTTCGGAGACGACGGTATGTCTGCCATCCACTAATATTCGCTAGCCACTCATAGTAAACAGTGCTACTATTGTGGCGGTGAAGATTGTACCCGACCACATTCACCTTTTCCCAGAAGTTCGCTTTTAGATCTTCCCGATAATAAAGCGGTCAAATGGCTGCAAGATCCTAGACGTCGACGATTTTGTAAAAGACTGGAAAATCTTTCTAAAGCCGAATGCAAAGATCATCTGGACAGATGGAGACGTCAATATGCAGATGTTAACTCGGCTAAGCGCAGACGTCCGAAGCTGCTTGTCTGACTGCTGTATAGAAAAGTTCCCTTCATGGGGAATCGAAGACGGGACATTCACATAAGAGCAGGTGGATAGCTATCAAAGGCATTACACAGCCAGCTCTCCGAGCACAAAAGGCTGGTATACATGAGGAGCCCAAAGCGCCATGGTTGTCTGAATATCTAATCTTCGTGAGACTTTGAAGAAGAGCGGACGGATGAAAGGGAGATTATCTGGATATCTGTAGACATATTCGCTAGCATAGGTCTCTTACCAAGCGACCATACGAGGGTCTGATATCTCATCGTTACAGCTAGTCACCCTTTGTTGTAGCAAAAAGGAAACTCGCTACGTCATCCCGTTGCCAAGACATCTTTAACCTTGGACAAACGCGTGTGTTTTGAGCTTTGCTGTCGCTGTTTGCAAGCACACGACAACTTAGGAATCCATCAGGACGCTTTCAGACAGCTTTGAAGCTGTAAGCCTTAGCCATAGGTAAGCCTCTCAAGCTCTGCATCACTTCGATATTGTCTTGCGCGTCCTCAATTCTCCTACTCTCCTGTGTCAAAACAAAGTGTTCATGTCTCACGTCACTGCTTCCTTCCCTGGCACGCTTCTTTTCCGCAAACACTTCCTAGCGAAGCTCCATGTTTTCTGGCAACGCACGCTCACTGACAATCTAAGCAAGCTCCAACATGGTTCTTCCCTCATTCACGTCAACAGCTCCGTCTGTACACTTCACCTACCCACCAGCCTCTCTCTTTAACTTCTCGCCCTCTTCAAACCCCGCCGCGCTGAGCCCGCCAGTTTCCGATCATTCATTCGCGCGTCCTTTCGACATCAATCCAGAGCTTTACGGCAATGCCCTCAATGCTGCTGTGCCCATCACCATTGCAATTATCTATGGGACAGCAGTGACTTACGTGAATCGCCTCAACAAGGAGAGGGAATACAAGCCATGGCCTTTCAGCAAATCGCTTGTCTTCTACTTTCTAGTTGTCGCCCACAATGCTTTCCTTGCCGCCTACTCTGCATGGACTTTCCTTGGGATGCTGAGCGCCATCAGGGGGTCATGGCCAGGCTGGGATGGACAACACGGACTTGCTGGTGTTGCTGATGCGCTCTGCAAGATGAACGGACCGCGCGGACTTGGAAGCGCTGCTACCTACAACGCCCGCTCGACTGGTTGGAGCTATACGGATAAGGCGATCAAAATGATTGGAGGTCGTCCGGACTCTACTGATGTAGGCAGGATATGGAATGAAGGTCTTGCCTTTTACGGATGGCTCTTCTACATTTCGAAGTTTTACGAAGTCGTGGATATCGCTATCGTCCTTGCGAAAGGCAAGAGAAGCTCGGATCTGCAGACTTTCCATCACGCTGGGGCAATGATGTGCCTATGGGCGGGTATTCGGTACATGTCTCCACCAATTTGGATGTTCGTGTTCATCAACTCTGGCGTACACACAGTGATGGTAAGTCACTGCCTTCAAAAAGAGAGGGTGAAAGCATTCACTGACGCCATCTAGTACGCTTATTATCTCCTCTCGGCGCTTACGGTTCAAGTGCCACAGTATATGAAGAGGGTATTGACAGGCCTTCAAATCGCCCAAATCATCTTCGGTACCTCGTATGCGCTGGCTCACCTGTTCGTGGCCTACGACATCCCAATTGAAATGCCATACCTCTACGTCCATAATCTTTCCACGGCTCTTCTTAGTACTGCGTCTACCGTCTCTTCTGCTGTCAGCAGTGCTTTTGCAAGCGCAACGGCATCAGCAGGTCTAACACACTGGCTCAAGAAGGTTGCTCTGCGCGCCGCTGGAGAAGAGGGCCTCGCGGAGAACGTACGGAACAGCCAAGGCGAAACTTTCGGCATTGATGCTGTTCGTGCAGCGGATGTTGAGAAGGCGCATGAAGAGATCAGATACAGGATGGGCACCCAAAGAGTCCACTGCCTTGACACCTCCGGGGAGGTCTTTGCTATCCTGTTGAACGCCATCTATCTCGTCCCTCTTGCAGTCCTTTTCTTCAGGTTCTTCTATAAGAGCTACGTGAGCCGCGCTCATTCCGAACCCCCGAAGCCGACCAAACAAGAGAACATTAAGGAATCCTCCAAAACCGCCGAAAAAAAGGTCGAACAGGAAATCAAAGACGCTATGGCCAACACGCAAGGTGGAACGACTGAGCCTCCTCCTGAGCTCAAGGAAAAGCTGGAGAATGCCAAGAAGACCGCCTCAGACATGGGTGACAAAGTCACAAGCCAAGCTAAAGATTTAGGCGCACACGCCCAGAGCACGGCCAATGATCTAGGCAACAAGGCCAAGGACGCAGCTGGCGATATACCCGGAAAGGTCCAGAAGGGCGCTCAAGACTTGGGCAACAAAGTAAAAGACGCTGCTGGCGACTTGCCTGCGAAAGCTCAAAAAGGCGCCCAAGATCTCGGTAACAAAGCGAAAGATGCTGCGGGAGATCTCCCAGCGAAGGCTCAGAAAGGAGCTCAGGATCTAGGTAACAAGGCCAAAGAGGCCTCTGGTGGCATCCCAGCGAAGGCGCAGGAGATGGGCGCTCAGGCAAGGAAGGTAGGGAAGGACGCTAAGCAAAGCGTCCAAGATGATTTACAGGCTCTACAAGAAAAGATGAGGAAGATGGGCGGAGAGGGTCAGAAGCCTAAAGGCGGCAAAGAGAACGGCGAACCCAATAGTGGCTCCAGCAATCGAGACCGGAGCCCCGAGAAAGCTTCGAAGCCAAGAGAAAAGAGTCCAGAGAAGAAGGCCTTGATTCACGGCGAGAACAGCTCAGCCAAAGCTCCAACACCACGGGAGAAGAGTCCAGCCAAGGCCCCAACGCCAAGAGAGAAGAGTCCGGTAAAACCCTCCAAGCCAGCCGAAGAGCCGAAGAAAGAGCCAGAGTCGAAGGAGTCTGACCCGAAGAAGGAGCTGGAGTCAAAGGAGCCCCAGCCGAAGACGGAGCCAGAGGAAAAGAAATCCTCACCCGACCTAGGTGCGTCAGGATACGAAATGGTCCCCGACGAGCCCAAGACTGAGGAGGAGAGGAAAGCGGAGGAGGAAATGCAGCCTAATCAGAGCTAGGAGATAACATTCACTTGTCGACCTAATATTCAGGAGCTTGATGCTTTATATTCTTGTGCTCTACTGCGAATTAATTGCGAAATCAAGGCGCACAGGCGTTTTGCTACAGACTACGGATTTTCATTGGTTCGAGGCAGATATTCCCCCAGATAGCAAGCAGGTAGTTTAGTTTAGCAAGCGACTCCTTACGAGGTGCTTCGAGGTAATGGAAAAGCTTGCGCGATTGCTTGCAGTGCCTTGTCCGTGGTTTATATCCGTACCCCTATCGTATCTGGGTAAAGTGACAGTTTATCGATGAGAACCTCTGATACAGATTCCTATGCTAAGCGCTATCTCTTCCCTGCTAATCGCGAATCGACATGCCCTCGGGACAGGACAGGGGATATGCGTTGTGAGAATGGAGGAGATTCTCTTTTAGAAGGAAGTGATGTGGGATGTTCTCATAAGTTGGAATTTGAGAGGGAGATGGGCTTAGGGATATCAGCGGTAGGTGTGTTGCCGGATTGAAAGGTACAGCGCGAGAGAGCTTGAGAAAGCACGGGGGATATGGTTTTGTATATCTGGCTTCTTGTTATCCGTTCAAGGGGACTATCGTGCTCACAACTCCAGCAGCTGTGGTGAATAGAAGAGAGCGCCGTCTGTACATGTTCATGAGTATCATCGTGCTCACATGCCCAAGCTGTAGTGAATAAACCGCCATTCGTACATATCCACAAGCATCATCGTGCTCACACGCCCAGCATTATCGTGCTCAAAACGCCATGTTGGTATCCCCCTCCCCTCCCATCCCATCCCATCCCACACACCCAAGCAAAACGCCC
>JAABUW010003613.1_pt1 | contig 21893 bp, 3 predicted proteins | sample 5560081 | NCBI WGS metagenome assembly JAABUW01 (sample SAMN10711882, study PRJNA513363) | rock metagenome | isolation source: Antarctica rocks | place: Antarctica: Victoria Land, Knobhead sud
ATAAATTCAAGTTTTTATTAAGATTAACAAGAAATTTTAATAGCTTAAATATTGTTAATTTTGTATAACTACAATTGTTGTTACCTTTATTAAGTTAAAAAACAATTTTATTTTAATTAGCAACTTATTAAAATCTTATATTTTTTTATATTTTTTTATTTTTGTTATTTTATTTGTATTAATAATCTTTGTAATATTTAACAAATTAATAGATTTAAACTTTGCTATTGTTATTGTTTAAGACAAATTCTAAATTATTTCAAAAATTAAAGAAATCTACAATAAATAAAAGTTATACTACTATTGCAAGTTGCAATATTTAAGCAAAATTGCAAAAAAAATATTTTAATAAGAAATTTTTATTTTTTTATTTTGTTAATCTAAATAATACTTCTAGTATTAACAAAGATATTTTGCTATTAATAGAAAAAGTCTAGTTTTTGAGCAAAGTTATATTTAAAAATTAATTTATATATTTTTTTATCTTCTAACTTCTTTGTTTTTATTTTCTTTTTAATTTTATAAAAGATTTTCAATTAAAATAACTTTAAAATTCTTTAAGTCTAATTCTATATTTAAGAATAATTATATAATAATTTTCTTTATTTTATATCAAACTTAATCTCGAATTTTTGCTATAATTTTAATTAATAGTAGAATTTTAACTTATATCTTTATTGATAAATCTTTTGCGCAATAATATAATTTTCTTTTTTATTAATTAATTTATTTTTGTAGACTTTAAGATTGTAATAATTAAGTAATCTTAACAAACAATATTATTTATATTGTCGAAATTATTATAACTTTCGACAATTATATTAAGAGACTATTTTTTTATATTATTAAATTTAACTAGTATTTTATTGTTATAAGTTTATTGTAATTTTGTTGTTATTCTATTGATACAAACTTTAATTATAATATTTTTATTATATTTTTTTTTCTCTATTTCAAATATTGTTATTAATTGCTTGTTAAGATCTATAGCACTATTTAAAAAAAAAAGAATTTCTATCTTCTAAGAAGTCTCAAAACATATAAAAGCTTTAAAATTAAAATATTTTTGCTATTATTTTTAACAATTAAATCTTTTTGTTTAATTTAAATTTGTTTTGTTAAAAGATATCTAGTATTTTAGTTTCTTACAAAAAGCAACTTGCTTGCAAAAAACAATTTAGTCTTGTTTTTTAAAAACAATTTAATCTTGTTTTTAAAAAGCAATTTATTTGTAAAAAGCAATTTAATTTTGTTCTTTAAAAGCAATCTAGTCTTATTTACAAAAAACAATCTATTTATTTTAATTTTAAGTTTTATCTTATTTTGTTTAATTTAGAGCAAAAAGCTTCTAATTGTATTTTTTAAGCTATTTAAAAAAAAAAAATTTCGAAAATTAAGTATTAAAGTCTTTTGTTTTTTAAAATCTTTATCAAATAATATGCAAAACAAGTTAAGCAATTTTTTATATAATTCAATATAGTTAAGTTAAAAGCTTGTAGATTTAATTGCGTTATATATGCAAAAAATATTAAAATTTTTAATATTATTTTTTAAAAGATAGATATTTTTCTAAATCTAATTAAGAACTTGTCTAAATTTAGTTTAGATCTTGCTTAGATTTTTAATTTATTAAATTTTTTAAAATTATTATTGTTTTATAAAGATATTAAGATTAACACTTATAATCGAGATTATTATCTAGCACTTTACTAAATAGAAAAGAAACTTTATTTAACAACTTCTATTACTTAAAAAAATCTAAAATACTATTAATAAAGCAAAAATATCAATTTAGTTACAATTTTGTCTTCTAGATATTTTAAGTTTCTTAATATTTTTTTTTAAAAAAAGATAAATATTTTGCTTTCTTATTGTTTTTACAATTACGCTATTTATTTTAAAGAAAATATTTAATTTTTAGTTTTTGTTTTGTACAATATAAGTTGTAATAAAGTTCTAAAACTTTGTTGCTATTTAAATAAAAATTTTAGCAAAAAATTTATTTAATTTAGTTGTTTTTAGACAACAATTTTTGTTTTCTTTGTTAAAAAATTTAAAGATAAACTTAGATTTTATATAAATTATAGAGATCTAAATACTATTATATTTAAAAATAGATATTTTTTGTTTTTAATTTTCGAGATATTAAATTGTTTTAATTAAGTTAAATTTTTTATTAAACTAAATATTATTTTAGCGTTTAATTAACTATATATTTAGAAAAAAAATAAAACTTTTATTGTTTTTTGTATTTATTTTAAACTCTTCGAGTATCTTGTTATATTTTTTAATTTATATAATAAATTTGTTTTGTTTCAAAAATATATTAACAAAACTTTTCGAATTTTTTTAGATAAATTTTGTATTGCTTATCTAGATAATATTTTAATCTATAATAATAATAAATTGAAATACAAAATTTATATTAAACTTATTTTTCGAAAGTTGTGCAAAACAAATTTATAAGTAGATATAACTAAATATAAGTTTTATATCACTTAAGTCTTGTATTTAGAATTAATAATTATTATTAAAAAAATTAAGATAAATCTAACAAAAATAGATATTATTGTTAATTAATTTATCTTAATTAATATTAAGAATATTTAAAGCTTTCTAAGATTTGCAAACTTCTATAGAAAATTTATCTACAACTATAGTAAAATAGCTATTTTGTTAATCTATCTAATTAGAAAAAATTAACTCTTTGTTTAATTTAAGAAATATCAATTAGTATTTATTATTTTAAAGAAAGTTTTTATTTTCGATATAATATTTTGTTATTACAATTTAAATTATAAAATTGTAATAGAAATCAATACTTCGAACTATATATTTAAAGATATTCTTTCTTAATACAATAAAGAGAAAGTTCTTTATTTAATTGTTTATTTTTCTAAGAAATACAATTTAATTAAGTATAATTACAAAATTTACAATAAGAAACTTATAACTATTGTTTATATATTCGAAAAATAATATTTTAAGTTTAAAAACTTAATCTATTTAATTAAGATAATTACAAATTATAAAAATTTTAAAATTTTTATATTAATTAAGCAACTAAGTTGTTGTTAAGTTTAATAAAGCAAATTTTTGTCTTAATTCGACTATCGAATTATATATTGCTCTAACAAAATTAACAAAAAACTAGACACTTTTATATATTGCTTAGAAGATTTTTCTAAAAAAAAAAAAACTTTTAATTCTTAATATTTGTATTAATATTAAACTATTACTCTAAATTCTATTTAATTATATTTTTTTTTGGTTTTTTTAGCTTTTTTTATTACGTTAGTTTCGATAAAACTAAATATAGAAGAACTTAATATTAATAATATCGAACTTTAATTAAATTAAAAAATCTCAAATCTTAACAAAAATTTTTTTTTTTTTTTTTTTTAAACTTTATAAAATTAAGTCGAAGTTAACAATTAATTTGTATCTTAAGTACTTAAAGCGCTTTGCAATAAAGTATATTATTACAATAGAATTTTTTTAGTCAAATATAAAGAATATTTTAACTTTTTGTACTTTTAAAAAAAAAAAAAAAATTTAATTTAAATTGTCTTTGTTTTTGCGTAATTTAGTTTACTTATAATAATATTGTCAATAATTATCTAAAAAAAACAAAATACTACAAACTAATTAATTAAGCTTATTAATAATTTAATATTTATAAATATATCTAGCGCTTTGTACAAAACTATTATATATATACTTGTTTTAAATCTTCTAGACAAAAAACGCAAAAATAATTGTATTCTTTTTTTGTTTTTAAATATTATTAATATAATATCTTTATAGACTATATAGATTCTTTATTATCTAGTATCTTTATAAATATTATATATAGATACGTTCTTGTTTTTGTTAATTGTTTTATTAAGATAAGATATCTAGTCTCGACTACTTCTATAAAAATAAAAAAAACAATCAATTGCTTTTACGTTTATATTTAGAAATATTATAGATTATTTAAGTTTTTTGTATTTAATTAAGATACACAATTTATCTTTAATATTTAAAAATATCTTTGTTAAATACTAAAAATTAATATTAAATTATTTATTGCATATTATTTTAAGACTAATAATTAAATCAAACAAGTTAACGCTATTATAAAATATTATCTTCGTATTTTTGTCAACTATATATAGAACAACTAAGTTAAATAGTTTTTAGATATTAAGTTTGTTGTTAATAATACTCTCTTATTTACAACTTTTATCTTGTTTTTTTTAGTTAATTTGAGCTAGAATCTATGTCTAGACTTTAAATTTTTAAAACTTTTGTTGTTCGATTTTATAGTTTAGACTTAAACTTAGTTAATTAATATCAAAAATTTTATTTAAAAGATAGAGAGACTTATCTAGTATCTATGCAATAAAATACTTGTTGCTTAAGTTATTTATAAGTTTAATATTAATTGTTTTTGTTGTTTTTGTTTTAGATACTTTGCAAATAACAAAGTTTAAATTAATATTAAGAATCTTAATATTGCTTGTTTTGCAATTAAACTAAACAATTGTTATATTAATCTTTTTAAAATAAAATATATTTTTAAAAGAAATTCTCTAGTTGTCGAGTTCAAATTATTTATATTTATAAAAATTTATTTTGTTTTCTATACTATTTTTGTTAGTTATACTATTATCGATTTTCTATCTAGATAATATTAGAAATCTTATAAACTTATTGTTGTCAAAAATAGCAAAAGATTTTAATATATTAATAGTATTTTAAACTTTAAATATAATAAATATTTTAATTTTGTTTTGCTCAAGTACTATATTAATTAAAAAAATTATTTTTTTATCTAAAAATTTTTCAATTTTTTAGACAATTGTTAACAAGCTTTTAATAAATATTATTTAGTTAACTCTATTGTCGAGAAATTATATATAATATCTTGCGTTGTTTCTAACTATTAATATTAAAAAGAATAAACAATATCTTTAATCTTATTCAAATCTTGTTTTAATCTTGCTCAAATAATAGAGATTTTTTTGTTTTGTTTCGATAGTACTTTGTTACTTTAAACGCGTCAAATTTTAGTTAAATCTTGCTTAAATCTTATTTAGATCTTATTTAAATAACAAAGATTTTCTTTTCTTGTCTCGATAGTATTTTGTTACTTTAAATGCGCTTAATCTTAGCTAAGATAGTCTAATCTCGCTTAAATCTTGCTTAGATAATAGAGATCTTCTTACTTTATTTTATCTAATTTAATAAATCTAGATATTAAGTTTTGTCTAGATTTTGCTCAAGTAACAAAGATTTTTCTATCTTGTCTTAATAGTATTTTGTTACTTCAAACGCGTCTAGTCTTAACTAAGATAGTCTAATCTTGTTCAAATCTTGTTTAAATAGCAATTTTTTTTTAGCTTTATTTTACTTAATTCAATAAATCTAAATATCAAGTCTCGCTTAAATCTTGTCTAGATAACAAAGATTTTCTTGTTTTGTTTCGATAGTATTTTGTTACTTCAAACATGCTCAATCTTAACTAAAATAATCTAATCTCGCTCAAATCTTGCTTAGATAGTAGAAATTTTCTCGCTTTATTTTATCTAATTTAATAAATCTAGATACTAAGTCTTGTTTAAATCTTGCTTAAGTAATAGAGATCTTTTTGTTTTATTTTAATAATATTTTGTTACTTTAAATGCGCTCAATCTTAACTTAGTTAGTTTAATCTCGCTCAATCTCGCTCAAATCTTGTTCAAATAATAGAGATTTTCTCTTTTTATTTTATCTAATTTATTGAATCTAGATATCTTGTTTTGTCTTTGTTGTTTCTTGTTTTAACTTAATTTAATAAATTCAAATATTTTGTCTCTCTTTTATTTTGTTTTGTCTCTATTTAATTTAATAAATCTAGTTATTTTGTTTTGTTCTATTTTGTTTCTCGAAATCTTCTCGACTCTTAATTTTTTAATTCTTCGACAATTTGCTATATTGTTTTAATTGTCTTGCAAAAGCTCTATCTTGTAGAAAGAAGCTACTATTATAATGTTAGATTAATAGTTTGTTAACTATATTTGTCGATTAAACAATTTTTTGTCTTAATTTTGCTTAATTTTTTGAGTTTAATCTTAATTAAATTTGAATTAAACTAAACTAGATTTAAATTAACTCTTACTAGATATAAAGTTTGCAATCTTATATAGTTAGCGTTGTTCTATTTTTCTATTTTTTCTTTTGTCTTTTGTTTTGTATATTAAATCTAGTATAGATCTAAGTTCCTTCTAGTTATTAATTCAGATATCTCTTTGATAGAGGTTCCGAGCCTAGTTCCTAATATAAAAGAACTTTGTAAAAATAATAATATATAATATTAATAACATTTATAATAATCTTAAAGTAAGTAAGAAGTTTGTTCTACAATATTAAAAAGACTTTACAATCAATTGACAAAAATACGCTTCTCTTATATCTCTCGAAACAACGTAGTTTGTTACAAATGTTAATGTCTTGTAACTTTCGCAACTCGTGCTCTAAGTATTAAGACTAACTAGCTCGCAATTTATTAAAATTTATCTACGTAATAAGTTTAATCTTGCTTACAAAAAGCGACTTCGAAGCTACAATATTATCAATTATTTTATTTATTTAAGTACGCAACTCTAGAAGAAAAATTAGCAAATCTACAACAAATCGCAAATTCGTATAAATATATAAACGAAAATCTAGCTTTATATATTTACATTAATTAGAGTAAATAAGTACATCGAATATATCTATTGTGTTAATTTCGATCGCAATCTCTATTATTGTATAAGTATTCTTTACAAGTTGGAACAAATTCTTCTACAATAATAAAACTAATTAAGAATGTCTCGTATAGAACATAACCTTTAATATCTTCTAAAATAAGCGAGAGAAAGTTAAATTCGTTATACAAGTAATACGAGATGCGAAGAATATAACATTAACGCTAGAGAAAAGATTTGTCTCTATAGTATCTAAAGCTTCTATGTTATTATATCTTTTCTAACAACTAATTTGATAAGCAAATTGAAATATTTTGTATACAAGAATTTGAAGCTACGATTACTTTTTTGCAATTTAATGCTTACAATATTGATTAAAGCTATCGCAAATAATATATTTAGAAACTACAACACTATAAAAAAATTATTAAAGATCGAATTGTCGAAGAATAAAATATATTATCTTCAACAAAACAAAAGTGTATTTGGCAAGCTCTTTTTTTACGTCGTCTTTATTAATAAAATAAAAAAAGTTAATATATTTAGTAGACGTCTAAAAGAGTCAGAAGTGCGCGCTAAATATTTGCAATTTCTTATTATTTACAACTTTAAGATAAAGAATCTATATTTTGTTAATAGAGTCTTATTATCTTCTTTCTTAACTTAATTTCTCGAATTAATATAAGTAACAAACAAACTTTATTTAACAACTCAAAGAATAAAGTACAATAAATATCGAAACAAATATATCTATTGCAATTTCTATATATCTAACAATGTTAAAATCGATCTTTAAGAAAACTACTTCGACAACAAGTTGCGTAATATTGTAAACAATTGCTTTTGCAAACTGATTTTATATTGCAATCTAGAATTATAACAAGTACTACTAACTAGAAAGCAACATAAGTTAAAGAACATTTTTAAGTTTGTTGTTATCGAAATTAAGATTAACATTTTAGCTTTAAAAACAAAGATAAATTTTGCTACAAAAGAACGTCGATAGACGTTAATAACAAACAAACAAAAGCTTGTAACAAAAAAGCTTAGCAAGTATTAGAAATTTTAATTAAACAAACTTTTAACAAACTTTAACAACGTCAAATTAATAAAATATTATCGCAATTAATTTTATTGTATTTGTTGTCTTATTCTCGAATACAATCGATTAACGTTAAATTGATTTCTTGTCGCTCTTATTCGAAGTAATAAGAGTCGCTTTATTCTTTGCAATATAATTGCATTTTGTTAACAAAAGATTGAGATTCTCTTTTGTTCGAACTTAAAGTTTAAAAAATGCACTTGTTTAATAACAAATTATAAATTGAAGCTTAATAGATATATAATTTGTTTGCTCTTAATATTCTCTATATATACGTTCAACAACTAACAAGATTCTTTTTTTATAGAAAATTAATTACTAAAAGATAAAGATATATATACAATTGCTACAAAAAGAAACTCGTAACTAGCTATAACTTTCTCGAGATATACTTTAATTGCAATAAGTAAATTGTAAACAAGAATGTTTAAAACAATTATTATAAGATATACTTAAACAGATCGAAAACGCTTTTTATCTAATATAATTCTTTTGTCTACAACAAAACTCTCGCTTGCTCTAGATATTGTTCTTTTTGTTTAAGAAATATAGCACTTTTAGCTTTTACACAAATATAGCAATTTCTTGATCGAGAAAAATAAAAAGCATATATTAATAAATATATTAAGATACTTAATAGTTGCAAAGTAATTAAATGCATATATTTAAGACAAAAATACGTCGATATCTTTTTATTTGTTCTAAAGATAAAATTCTATTTGTAAGACATTTATTGCATCGAATTTAATAAAAAAGTTAACAAATATAAATTTAATAACAAAGTAAATACGATATTAATTCGAAAAAAGAGATTCAAATCGATTAAAAATTATAACACAAATATAAAGCTTAATTTTTGATTTTAATTTTTGTATAAGTTTATAAATAAAACGATAAAGCTATACAAACAATACGTTACTAAAATATTAATATCTTCTTCAATCAATTTAAATTGCTTGTCTTTATCGAATATTTTTACAATAAATAAAAGTATAAATATTACAAAAACGCTAACGTTGTTTATTTGTATTAATATATTTAACAAGCTTAATGTTTGTCTTCTAGACAAATAAGAAATTATTTAATTCTTGTTCTTATATTTACAACACTAGTAGCAAAGATATTTTCTCGCACAATATATTTTATTTATTATTTTCGCTTATATTTTTTGAAGTAGCAATCTTTATTTCGTTTATTAATAAAGCTTTATCGCTTTGTCTTTAGATTCTTTATTTAACTATTTTTAATATTTTTATATAAGAAAGTAGAAAATTGCGAATAAACTTAGATTTAATAGATGCAATTTAACTTAAAAGAGTTTAGAATTCGTAATCAATCAATAAAATATTGCTTTTTCTTTTTCTTTAATCTAGCATATTATTACGTTAATTGCTCTAAAAGATTATTTGTTTATTAATTAATAAGTCTCTTCGCTTAATTCGATTTTGCTAATTAAGATATTTATTCTAAAAAAAATCTTCTTAAATTAAGAAAATTAAGATTAGCTAGTACAAAACTAGCTATATTTAAAAGCTTTTAAAAAAACAAATTTAGAAAATCTCTTCTAAAGTATAGAGCGACAATTAACAAATTCTTAAAATATATAGTACAAGAAACTCTTAATAAATCTTATAGTCTTATTTGTTCTTTCTTTTAATTATATTAATTTATTTATTATGCATAATTTGCTTACTCTACTTTATATATTGTTAAATTCTATAATAGATTAACAAAGATATTAATAAAATTTCTTAAACTTAATTTTATTTTTTGTTTTAACTCTTAAAAGTCTAGAGTTCTTAAAACTTATAAAGTTTGTTCTCTTATTTTTAGTTAAATTAACAAACTTAAATGTCTTTTATTCTAATTTAAGATTAGTATAATTAATGTTTTAAAATAACTTTGTTAGCTTAAATTCTATTATAAAGACAAATCTTAATTTTGTCTTCTAGATTTTTTTCTAAATCGAACAATTTTTAAAATTTGTAAAATTTGTCTTAATTTCTAGTATTGTATTTCGATTTAACTTTAAGTTTTATAAAATTATCTTCTACGTTATTAAATACTCTTTCTTTTTTAGTTTTCGACTTCTTATAATTTGCTCTGATGTTGTTTATATTTTTATTTATTGTCTTTGCAACTTAAATTATTTTTATATTTGTCTTCTTAATAAGTCGAAGAAATTTTATAAAGTTTGTTTGTTCGAAAGCTTTAATTGCAAACTTAATATTCTTTTTTAATTATTTATAATTTGTCTAATACTTTAATTAATAATCGATAGTATTTTAAATATTGTTAAAGTTTCAATTGTTAAAAGCAAATATTTCGAATCTATATACGTTGTTATCTTCGTCGAAGTATATTAAGAACACTTAATGTTCTATATCGATTTGCGCACTATTAACGAAGTCGAAGAATCTTTAATTTGGTTTCAATTTATCAACGCTTTGTATTTTTAACTTATAGCGAAAAGCATATAATAATATATTGAATCTAGATATAAAAGATATTTGTTGCACTAAAGTTTTTGTCTTAGCAATCGATTATCAATAATTTTTTTAAGAATAAGTTAATTGTTGAAAAATTGTATTTGTTGTTGCGACTCTAAGCAAAGCTAATCGAGTTATACTTATTTTTAGCATCTTTTAATAATTTGAAGTAAAGAGAAATCTTGATAATTTGTAGAGTATTGTTGCGAGAAGAAGTTTCGCGAACCTAGCGTAATACGATTAAAAGAGTCAAATATATAGATTTAGTTTGTGTCTAATTTATTCTAAATATCGAGAACTATTTTAATAAATATAGATCAAAAGATTGTTATTATTTTGCGATTAACTATAAGAATCAAATAGACTTTTCTATAGGAAACAACACAAAACGTAAGACAGTATTATTCTTTTTATCTAACGAATTATAACAATCAACTATTGGACTTTAGATTGAAGACGCGTAACTTAAAGCTTTCTTATCTATTCTTACTATCCACTTATAGAAGAGCTTGATTCGCGTTCAACGTTGCAAAGAGTGCTATACTTAATAATTGCTATTACGTCTAATAATTAAACTTGTATTTAAAAGTTATAGAAGATACAAATAGCAGAAGTTTAATTACGCTCCCCTACGAGTACGACGAGCATAATAAGTTCTACGTCTTTTTTAAGTATATATTCTTTTGTTCCTCTACAATCAATTACACGTAACTTGATTTGTTCCACTTTCTTATTTATAGCTTAGAAGTTAGATATAGCTTCTAGAAGACTAAGTCTAAAAGCAATAACTTGAACAACCTAGAGCACTTTTGCGAACGCACACAAACTAAAGAATATGCAAGCTATAAAGTAAAGTCTATTGTTTTTGAATATATTACAAGACACAAGCTTAGAACTTGCATTTTCTATATTCTTTAATATTACAAGAATATCTTAAAAACAAATGCAAACAAGAGACAACATATTAGCGACGCACTAGATGTCGAGATTAAGTAACGCTTGTTCTTGTTCAAAACTTCTATTATTATTAGCTTATATAACAAGTAGTTATTCGATTGTCTTGAATTGCTTAGTTTTTAGTTGCACAAAACAATTTAAGACTAAACAAGCTAAAAATTGTCTACGCGTCTACTTACAATACTTAAAGAATAAAGATTACAAGAATATATATATTAAGAGATACTTTAATTATTAAAGAACAAGAGTTATCTTTTATATTTGTTTTAATTGTCGCCAAACTTTCAAGAAGAAGTTAAGATTGACAAGATATAAGAGCGTTCGTAAGTATTTCCTCGAATCGAGATAACAAGTTGTTAATGTTAAAATATTAAGATTACTATTCAAAGTTCTATTGCGCTAAGTGTTACAAGACTTTCAAGTACTCTCTTTTAGAGCATCTTAACAAAGAACGTTGCAAAGCGCAATTAGAATCGACAAAATCTTCTTCCACAAGTAAGTTGCTATCTCGAAAGTAATTGTAAATTCGATTGCTAAAATTGTTTCTACAAAGATTGCACAACAAAGCAAGTCAATTCGCAATATTCTTGCATTAATTTGTCAATATTGATTCCAAACATTACTGCGCAGCATGCTCGACATTCAAGATTAATCGAAATTGCTAGAAATAATATCGTACTGTCGATTTGTTTAGAGTTGAAAGCTGCATATATAGGTAACAATATCGACGCAATTACAATCTTTCGACGAGACAATTCAAACCAAAGCTAGAGTGCGTTCTTCAAAGAAGAAACGGTAAATTAGTTGGGAAATTCTGAGTCGAAATACAATTTGGATTTGAATCAAGGTTTGCTTTCTTACTATCAAACAACCGATCGACAAAGATCAAGTGTGTTTAGAAATGAATGGCATTCACGTCTTAACAATCTCACGAGCGAGCGGTTAGCGCTATTATTGCTTGACAACCAATTTTAGACTTTTAGTCGCAAGATAAGTCCAGATATTGGCAATCGCCATTCCTTGGTTAAGACATCTGCATATTCCGGGTATACAAACGTACTTCAAACTAGTAATCTAGAGTCAAGCAAAGGACTCTGCACTCTCTCCAACCAAGTATATGCATATAGTACTACGGGTCTGGCAAGGGAAGATAGTTTCAACCGACTCTTAGTTCTACTGTGCCAGACACTATACGGTGAAAACATACTAGAACTACAGAAAAGAAAATCAGCGACAAAGATATTGCCAAGAAAGTTACAGAGACCAGAAACGAGACTTGTATAGAGACTATGTCTTTCTATGTCCCGATTACGTGTCGAAGAGAAACAAGCTGCTAATAGTTATTCTCTAGCACGCGACACAAGATTATCTTCGTTCTAGAGCGACAGCTTCGCATCGACACTATCGACAACAGAGAGTCAATAGTCTCTAACGCTGAATCGTATCAACTATAAGATGGTCGAGCAACTTGTAACGAACGCGCAAGATCTAAACCAATTATACAATCTATAGTCTAGAACAAACCAATCGAAACAAGAAATGTTATCGAAACTACTAATACGAGAGAGACAACAACAAAGCGAAGAATTCGTATCGTATTATACTAAAGAGGTTCGACTTATCTTTACAATATCAATATTTGCAATCTTATTTGTTAACAACGAATTTGTTTTTATTTCTAATTGTAATAACGTTCAAGAATTCTTCTTCGATTGCTTAAAAATAATACATTTATTGTTTTCAACTCAAATTCTATTGATTGCTAAGAAATTGTATTATAATATCAAAATATATTTCGAAGACTCTTGTCAAAACATAATCTTCGACAATTATAAGACTCTTCTTAATCTAAATGGCGTCGAGTTACAAAATAACTTATATAACAAATTCTACTTATACTACTTTATTGTTACAATACTTAAAGAAAAAAAATTGTATATCGAATTTCGTTATATACTTTCCAAAGTCTTTGCTCTTGTTAAACAAATTTTTCGAATTAAATATTTTCGAACTCTAGTCTACTTTCTCGAAGTATTTGTTTATTTTATATAAATTGAACTTCTTAAGATTGCTTCTATTCTTCGTAACTTTATTAAAAAAACATTCGAAAAAGTTTACTAATAAAGAGCATTCTTAAAGTCGAATTTGTTAACTTCTGAAGAAACTTAACTTAAAGTCTCTTAACTAAGTTATAGCACAAATTTGAAAATATACTACTAATACTTTTAAGAATAAACTCGAAATGTTTAGTTAACTTGTTGTATTTGTTTGTTTTAATTATATAAAGCATATATACAAGTTTAAAGAATATCTTAAAGAAAAACAGCTTTTTTAAGATTTTCTTGTCTAATTCGATAATATCTTTAGAGTCTCGATCTTGCAAGTAATACTAAATCTAGTGCATAATTTGAATAAATAGAAACGTTATAACAAAGTAAAGAAGATAGCGCTAAAAGTCTTTTTGTTGCTTCAACAAAATAAAATATATGCTAAAAGAATTGTCGAGAAGATAGAATATATAAAAATTGTTTCTTACAATCAATTTAATTAAGAGAAGACTCTAATAGTAGAGCAAACTTACGAGAGACAATATAAATAATTGTAAATCAATAAGAAATACAACATTTTTAGATTCTTGAATTTATAAACGTTCTAGAGAGTTAACTACAAGATTGAGATTAAGAGAAGAACGTTAACACACTACGAGAAGAAATAGAAGAATTGATAAGAAAGAATAAAATTGACAAGCAGCTTAATAGAGTACAAGACTTGTTTTGTTAAGACAAAATCGGAGAAGTCTAAAATTTATATATTTGTTGGAAGGAATTAATTTAGTAAGCTAACAATTAAGTTAATTGTTATAGATAGTTGCATATTTGTATTTACTTTCTGTTAAATTACTTAGATAACTAAGAAGACTATGCTAAAGACAAGACGTACTCTAAAATATATTTTCTTATATATATTGTTCTTTTTTTTCGTCTTCTCGAAAATTAAATAAAAGGCTACCAATCTTGTAATTAGAATCAATCAACTATAGTTGTTTAAATCAACAACTCTTTTATATATAAAACTGCTAAATTGTCCAAATATAATAAAGAGTCTTATAGCTATCTAATAGTCTCCCTATACTTTTTGTAGCAATATTAGCTTTAACTAACTACACAACGTTTATCTTTATCTTCTTCTTCAAATATATCAATTATCGCTTTACTCTTTACAAACACTAGCTTATTAACTTTGTTCGTAATATATTTGACTCGCTTTGAAGTCTTTAAGCTTCCAATATTTGTATCGAATTTCCAAACTCGCATTTGTTAATAAAAACGCTTTTTGTCAAACAAATTATATTTCTCAAATTTACTGCTATCTTTATAGTATAGTTAAGAGCTAGACTAAGAGATTTTGTTGTTATCTTGTTGCGTTTGTTGTAAGAGCAAAGCGCAAAAGTTATTTACATAATTGTGCTTGCAATCTAATGCTAATATATCTTCTTTAATTAAAGCGTTGTAGAGATAGAAATTGAAGCTAGAGCTCTTAATCAATTCTCTTCGATAATTATTATATATACTAAGACAACAATATTCAAACTTAAGAAAAAAGATATATAAAAAAACCAAAAACAAATAGAAGCAACTATTGTTATTATTTTTCTTATACGCGCTTTGTTGCGCTTAAGAAGCGTTTAAAAATTAATTAATTAAACTTTGCTTAATAGAGTTGTAGTCGAGATTGTATATTAAGCTCGATATTTAATTGTACAAATCCAAAAAATATAAAGTTAATAACAAGAGTTATAACAAGATAAAAGCTAGAACTTGAAGATAAAAGTTATTTATATTGTCGACTTGCTCTAAGCTTAACTCGCAAAGATTAAAGAGTAAATTTTCAAGTATTAATATCTATGTCGCGTCTATAATTTAGTTAACAAAAAATATACAACTATTATTGTCAAGATATAATTTATAGAATTGTATAACTATCTTGCGAAGCAAAGCAATCTATATTATTTGCGTAAGTACGACAACTTCAAGTATATTGTCGATTGCTAACTCTATATATTGACTACTTTATAAAAGAAGTTACTTACGTAACAATATGTAAATACTCTTACTATTATAATTGTTAAAGACAACTACAAATAAAATCGAACGCTCAATAATAAAGACAATTATTTTAAAGAGAGCAAATTAACTATCGAAAATATTGTAATGCAACTAATCTCTAATAAGAATTACAATATCTTGTTTCTCGATATTTAAGATCTTTTCAATAAATTGTATTATAAGTAAATTAATCTCGCTCTTTAATAGATAATTCTTATAGATATTAATAGTATCTTTGCAAATCTTAATATTAATTATTATATACGTATTAGAGATTTGAACAATCTTAAATTTGTTATTCTCTTTAACTCTTAAAGTTGCCCAAGTATCTAGTCTCGACTTAATTCTATTGCGAAGTACATTTAGTCTTGCAATTAATATCTTTAACTAAACGTTAAATTGAAGCGATAATTGCATAAGAGTTTATTGTAATCGTAAGTTAACAATATCTATATTAAAAAGAATATTTATCTCTATTACAATCTAATCAATCTTGTCAAAAAACTTGCTTCTTAATATTCAAATTTTATCAAGTCGACTCTTTTATAAATAATCTAAGCTTGAATTAAATTCGCTAACTCTAATATCTATAACTAGCAAATTCTCTGCTACAAGCTCTTTCTTATTCGCTAGCGCTATATATAATTATGCACGCTACTAAGATATATATAGATATAGATCTTTTTCTACGCGATATTATATGCGCGAGTCTAGTTCACAAGTAAAAGAAAAAACTATCGAAGAGAAGATGCACACAATCAAATTTGTAACAACTAGATAAGCAACAACAATTGTAATATAAAGAGTAAACAATATTGTTACATTAAAGAGCAAGATCCCAAAAAACTTAAGAGTACAAAGTATTATAGTTAGTATTATTAATGCAATCACAAAATAACATTTTAAGCTATAGAAAAATATATAAAGTTAGCGTTGAACTCTAGTTCAAAATAAGATTAATAAGACAATAACAAATTGAAGATTTGTATAATCTCTTTATTGTCTTATCTAAGACTCTTAATTCTTAGTTAAAGATATCTTAAAAGTAAAAAGAAGATCTAAATATAATACTATTCGCAAAGACTAAATTGAAAGAAAGCTTCGTCAACTTTGTCTAAAGAAATTAATTAAGATTTATTCTAGCTAAATCTAATTAGTAAACAATAGAATCTTAAGAACGTTATCTAAAGTCGACTTCTTTCTTAAGCTCTATTCTATTATATAATAATACTAAGAGAAACGTAGAATATAAATAATAAATACGTTGTTGTAAGCATTGCTATTAGAAAGAAAGTCGATTAAAATTCGAAAAAGTTTCTTGGACAAACTTTAATACGATGTGCAATTTTTAAAGACAACAATCGAAATCTCTTTTGTTTGTTTAACAAAACTTCAATTATTGTTGTATACAAAATTCTAGTACAACAAGAAAAATAAATATTATTGTTAATTTTATATATATGCACAATATCAAACTTAAATTACTTTAATAAATAAGAATTGTACAAGACAAGACTTAACAAATAAGAAACAAATTGCTTTTAAAAGATCGAATTTAAATTAAGCAAAATAAAATTAACAAAGTTGTTGCACAATATTGTCAAATAATTTAATACAACTTATAGATCTTATTTAAATTATTTAGAAATAATTTAAGAATATAAATATGTTTTTGTCGAAATTTTGCTCTTATCTAAGTATATATAAGAAATAATTTATTACAAAGTAGATATTTAATGTTTTTGCAAAATCGATATTAATTGATTATATAAAGCACTTCTTTGTTTAACTAAAGATATTTGTTGTTGTTATAGTCGCATCTTGTTATATTAATACTTGTACACTTTTATGCTTTAAAGCAATCTAAGTTATTACGTTATTAATATTGTAAAATTAAATATTATTAAAATGCGTTATATATTAGTCTTTTGCGATTAAAAAAGCTTCGATACAAATTATACAACTTACAACTCTAACAATAAATTTAAAAAGATAAGTTTTGAAAAATTACTTTTAAACAATAGTTATTAATTAGCTCAAACTAAACGTAATACAAAAATAATAGATTTTGTAATATATTAATGTTAACGTAACTTATTGTAGTTTATAGATATAATTATTGTTTTATTAAAATTAGTATTTGTTATTTCTTGTTAAGAAAATCTTAGATCTCGAATAAAAAAAGTTTGTATCTAAAGATTTTTAAAATACTTCTTTTGCTTAATCTTATTTTTATAATATCTTTGTTTTAGTCTTTAAAATAAGTTAGAATCGAACGCTCTAAGAGTTGCATTTTATGTCTTCAATAATATATAGAATCTTAAATAACTTTGTCGATCTCAATAGTTATCTTAAAATAATATTTTCGACTTGCAAATAAATTAAAGCTATTTAGCATATACAATATTAACAACTTCTATCTTTAAAAATAGTTGATTAAAACTTACTATTAATTGCGACACTTTATTGTCTTATTATAAAGAAAATCGATATATTCGACAATAATTTTATTTCTTTTCTTTGACTAATTGTTGTTATTGTATTTTAAGATTGTTCGCATAACACTTATTGTAAACTAATTACAAAAATAGATACAAAAGATAATTTTTAAATAAATTAAGACTTCTTGATTTTGCAAATATTCTAGAAAGAAAAATATTAAACTTAATAAACGATTTGTTTAAGTTAAGCAATATAAAAGATAACGCAAGTCTATTATAACGTTATAAAGCACAAATCGATCGAACAAATATACGTAAATATAAAAGTGTATAAAATCTTTAGACTTGCGAAGCAAATATGCCTTTAAAATTAAAGAATAGAATTTTAATTTAAACAATAATTACATTTTAAGCTAATAAGATTATCTTAACAACTTTACGCATATTCGCTTAGCACATATATTCGCTCAAGATAAGTATATCAATATCTTTTTCTTCTAAGTTAAACAAGAATAGTATTCAATTACAATAAATTAACGAATATAATTCTACAATATAGACTTAATAAGCTTCGCAATTATATGCAAGACTATGTTGTATAACTATCTCTTCAATTCGCTCTTACTTACGTTGTTGTCTTGTTTCGAACGCTTGTTTTTGTAGAATATTTTCTTATTTATTTGTAAATACTTTTGCAACTTGCGATCAAATAAAACTAAGTTATACTATCTATAGTCTTAATATCGCAAATTCGAACAATTAGTTAAATACTCTTAGCTTCTTTACAATTAACAATAATTAAATATCTTAAAAGCGATTACTTGTATCTATAAGATAAACATTATTGTCGAAGATACTATTTCGAATTTTCTAACTTCTAAAACGATTTGCAAAGTTTTTGTTATCTCTAATATTACAAATAATTTGTTAAATACTTTTTATATATTTTTATCTTCTATTTATGTCTTTTTTATAAACAATAAAGCTAAGTTAGATATAGTTGCTTCTAAGATTTTTATAGATATTGTTAATATAATACTCTATAAGCAAAACTAAGCATTAAATGTCTCTTATATATTAATTTTTGCATTTCTAATTATCTTTGCAAATTCTATTTCTATATATATTAAAAGAAGACTTGTATTATTGTCGATTTTCTTTTGACTTCGATCTTAATTAATTATAGAAAAAAAATATCTTGTTTTTATCGTTTTTATCGTAGATTAATAGCAATCGATTCTTATACAAATTTTGTTATTAAACTTTAAGTTTATTATTGTAAACTATTAATTGTATTTCAAATTATTAACAAGCTATTTAAAGAGCGTCTTCTAATAACAAGAAATATTAATTAAGAATCTATTTACTAACTAGTTTAATTAAGTTTGTAATAATTATCGACTTATCTACTTGCAAATTACGAATATATTAGATATTGTAAAATTAAAGTCGAACTTTTGTAAACATTAATTATACAAAAGTTATTGTATCTTTGTTATGTTTTTATTTGCAACAAATCTTTAGGAAATTCTCGTCGAACGCAACTATATTAACTAGTTTATTAAATGCGTCAAAGCTTGTAACTACGTTATCGAAGAGTTTGTTTGCTCAAAAAATTCTATCGAATATCTTTTTAACTTTCGAAACTTCTTTAAGTTTTGCTTAAGAGTTTAAAAGCAACTTATTGCGCAAGTTTCGATTGCTTAGTTTATCTTAAACAATAACAAGCTTGCGTCTTGCGCAATTACTATCTATCGCAATCTAGTAAAACTCTATCGATATTATAATATCTACAATATTGTTGTCTTAATTCTGCTTGCTACAAACTAGTCTACATATTTGTCGAGACTCTATATTATAAAATCTTCTTAGTATCTTATTAATAACGCAATTTATAAAAGCGTCGCGAACAAATCTATTTTCTAGAATCTTATTTAGAGTAATAAGATAATCTAGTCTTTAATCTCGATAACATTTGTATTAAATATCTTTGTTACAAAGTTAATTTATTTTAATTTTCTTAATCTACAATTAATTATTAATAAGATTAGTATTTAGCTAATATAGTATTATATTGTATCTAATAAATAGCTAGCATAATACAACGAAATTTTTTAATTAATAAATTATTTAATTGTAATATAGTTCAAGTCTAGCTTAAGTCTATTTAGAAATTTATTTATAAACTTTATTGTTATTGTTCTTAACAATTTGTTTATACTTGTTAGATTTGCACAATTTGCTATAATATTTGTTTGTTTATTTTAATTTCTTATATTATTAATTGCAATTGATTTGTTTCTTCTTTAGTTATCTTCTTTAGCTTTGTTGCATTTTTTATTTTATTATTTAATAATTCGAGATTAGAAGTTATTTTAAGCTTGTCTAAGTTTAATTGTTCAATTATTGTAATAAAGCTAATTTTAGAATCAAAAAAATTCTACTTATTTCGTTAATTAAGACTAGATAATAAAAAGTATATCTACTATAATTTCTCGTCTCTTTTCGAGCACTTTACTTTTGATAGTGTTGCTTAATTTAGATATCAAGATAGTTTCAAATAATATATCAATTTCTCGATACAATTTTTTGTAAATCTTGATCGAATGCTTGCTTAAATGTTTTTTAAATAGATGCTTTTTCTTTAATAGTATTTGTCAAATATACAAATTATTAATATTCGTAATTAGTTGTACTTTTGTTAACAAAATTGTAATATTAAGTTTGATCTCTTAAGATTGTTGTTAGCAATTGATATTCTTTACTAGATAGCTAAATCTTACAAATGTGCTTAAATAATTTTTGACAAAACATTTTTTTATAAGTTGCACGATTAAAGTTACTTGATCGAAGTATAATTATTTAATTAGCGCTTTTGCAAACGTAAACAAGATATGCGAATTAGAGTCTTTAATTTACGTTAGGAAATTGCGAGTAGATCCAATGTTAAAAATATTTGTATAAGGAAAGCTAAAGCTTAGATTCTTACCTTGCTCCAGAATTGACATCTTCCGCCAATACGAGCATCCTCCAGTTCTAGCACCCTTTATTTCTGGCACTCTCTAGTTCTGGCACCCTCCAATTCTAGCACTCTCTAGTTCTGGCATCCTTCAGTTCTAGCTCTCTCTAGTTCTAGCACCCCCTTCATTTCCAACGTTCCTGGCGAGCGCTTGCATAGACTAAGCTTAAACAAGATAAACGTCGTTCTAGAGAATTCTTGCATTGTGTAGCTTAGACTTTCGCTAGTTAGTTCGCGTGTTCGAACTCCCTTCGATCTATATTTGATTATTGAGATCTTTAAAAATCTCTAGCTTAATTAACAAAGAATTGATCTTAAACTTGCATTAAGCTTGTGCGTAAAATTACGAATATAACAATTAAACGTACAAAACAAAAGAAATATTTTTCATAACAATAACTTAAACAAAGTAATTTTTGTTCTTTTGAACGTTCGAAGTATTCTATATTCTAAATAAGAGAACAATGTAATTATTTAAAACTTTTATATTATAGCAAGATTTCGAAATTCTTAATCTTCTTGTTGCTAATATAGATTTTTTAATATCTTTATTAAATTGATTGCAAATTCTTCAATTTTTTAAGCAATCTTTTAAAGAGCTTTTGCTAGATTTGAAGTTTGTATATAGATTTTTGTTGTTTCTATAATTGTTAATTATCTTATATAATTATTTCGAGACTTGTATATATTTTGATTGCAACTAATAAGTTTACTAATTGATTAATATAGTTAAGGCTTAAATTGTTTAAGAGCGAACACTTTTAAGTTGTCTATTTAAGAAATACATACAATAAGAGCTACAATTAAGTGTTTAAATAACTTTAACTTGTTTTTTGAAAAGTACTTTTAATGCTTTTCGACATATCTCAATTTAAAGATCTATCTATATTACGAAGTGTTTTTGCAAATTACAAAGAATATCTTTCTTTATATATGTACTAGAAGACTCTCTAAAATAAATGTTCGCTTCAAACAGATTAACTAAATTAAAGAAGTTTGCTCTTTAGATTATTTAAGAGTTTGTTGTAAATATAAGAACTTTAATATGCAAAAATTATTATAT
>JAABUW010003617.1_pt1 | contig 21858 bp, 4 predicted proteins | sample 5560081 | NCBI WGS metagenome assembly JAABUW01 (sample SAMN10711882, study PRJNA513363) | rock metagenome | isolation source: Antarctica rocks | place: Antarctica: Victoria Land, Knobhead sud
GGGTCGGTTTTTCCCCAAAATCTATAACCCGACCCGAAAGTTATACCTAATTAGGCCAAGTTTTAACCTAATATAGTTAGTATTTTCATAATTTATGCAATTCGGTTCCAACTGTTGGAACCGAACGATCAGTCTATTCGAGAACAATCTATATAAGTTAATATATTATAATTGTTGCTATACAATTATCTTAAAGTTTTAATTTAATTTGAATATTAGCTTTGCAATATAATATATTATTACAATATATAATTATTACTAATAGATAAAGTATGTTAATAATAAGCAAAAGATATAATTTGTTTAATATAAAATATAATTATATAGTTACAAATACGCAATATATATAATAATATAGTTTAATTAATTTGCAATTAAAATATAAAAAGAATTGCTTTTCAATTTGCTACAAAAAAAATCGAAATTTGCAACTAAAGATTAGCAAGAGATTTTAATTAATAATAGATCTAAGTACTAAGATAAAATAACAAATTGTATTAACTTAATATTATCTTAGCAAAAAATATAATTAATTATAATATATTCTAAAGTTTTAACAATATTTGCTTAATATCTTTCTAGTAAAATTAAAAAGTTATAAAAGTTAAAGACAAATTAATTTAACTTGGAAAGTTCTACTACTTTGTAGTAAAGAAGTTAAACATTAGTATTAGATTGATCGCGTCGGGTCGGGTTACCAAGTTTGGATCGAGTACTCGACCCAAATTGAGTCGAGTTAATTTTAAAAGTTAGAATCGAATTGTCGATTCAATTTCTAATATTAAAATCGACAATTTGAATCGAATTGCAAACTTAAAATCGAAAATCGACTTAAAAAATCGATTCGAATTGTTAAGACTTAGTATTAGTATAAAGAAATTCTAAAATAAATAGTAGAAACTAGAAAGCTATATTTTGTTCTATAATCTCTTAATAGTAAATTATTTAATAATATATTAAGATAATGCATTTGAGCTATTTAGAATTAAAATTCAAAAAGTTAATTTAATTGTATTTTAAAAGAGATTCGAATTCTTAATACAATGCAAATATTAGATAGATTAATGTTATTTATAACTAGTTTAATATTAATATTGCAACGCATTTCTAAATTTGGCAACAATTATTAACAATTACATTTGTTCTAATTATTAAACTACTAAAACTTGCTATTTAAGTTTATTCTATTTATTTATATATAAGAAAATAATATTTAAACAATAGTAAAATTATCAAAGTATTAAATATATATTTTTAGTGTATTATTAAAAATTAAAGTCTTTAAATTAAGTAAAATCAAATAAAGTTATATATAAGTTGCAATTTTAATATTTATTTTAATTACAATTTTATAATGCAAAAGAATAACAAAATAAAGTATACAATATAGTAATATATTAGAGTAATATATTATAATCGTTCTTGTAATAGTAGACTCTCTAAACTATATATATAAAGTTATTAATTTAAGATCTTCATAATTTCGTTCGCTTTATTATTATTTTAAATAGTTTAATTCGAATTATTTTTTATTTTGTTATTATTCTCGTTGTTGTTATTTTTATCAATTTTATCGCTATTGTTTTTATTGTTTTTGTTCTTATTATTTTTTTTGTTATTTTTATTATTTGTTGTTAGATAATAGTTATAATTTAGCTTTTTTACATTATTTTAAGTTTTATATTAAGTCTTTTATCTATAATTTTTTTTTAATTATATTATTAAGATTCTCTATCTTAAGAATAATAGAATTTAAAATATTTTTCTTTTTTGTATTGTTTAAGATTGCAACTTCTTCAACAAAAATATCAAACAATTTTATAGAATTGTTATTATTAGTTCTTTTTAAATTATTTAAGTTATCGTAATAAATAATTTGTTGTTAAATAATTTTTATAATCGATTTTATATAGATCGAAAAACTTTTATCAATATTAAGTTTGTTGTTAACGCTTAATTATAATACTATTTAGCTTAAATATAGAGCACAAATAATGCATTTAAATAATATATTTTTTTTTAAAAAATAATTTTATTGCTACATTTATATTTTTAAGCAACTTTTATATCTTTTTAATAATTTCAAGTTGATTTGTTTTCTTAATTGCAAATTTTTTTTTCGTTTTTTATTTAAGTTTATTTTTAAAGTATTTCGTTGTAAAGTTGTTAACATTGTATGTTTTATTATATTATTTAAATATATTATTATAAAGATTTTAATTAATTCGATATTCGTCAATCTTATTTTTAATATTTTTTTTATACATTTATAATTTAATATAGAGACTTGCTTTTAAACAATTGTTTTACGCAATTTTCTAAGTCAAATTAAAATAGTTTTGCGATTATTGTATTGTTTTTGATACAACTTCTTTTTATTATTATTTTATTTTTGTGTGCGATTGCAATTTGCGATGCTTTTTGAATTAATTAATAGCGCTTTTATTATTTGTGCGTATACTTAGCTTATTTCACGAGTAATGTATAAAGATAATGTAGTTATATAGCAACTTAATTTTTTTTTATAATATCTAATAGAGTGCGACAAGATTCAAAGAGTAAAAGATTCGAAAAAATTGACAAAATTGTAAATAATATATTAACAAGTAGTTTTATTGAAACAAAGTAAAAAATATGTGTATTAGAATTAAAGTTAATATTTACTTACTAATATTTATTTTGAATTTTTGTTAACACAAAATTGTTATTTCTTTATATTAATATATATTTAATTTCGTCAATATATTACGCAAGTTTATGTTCGTTAATTGCTTTATTGTTTATATTATGTATTTTTATCGTTAATTATTGATTTAAGTCTCTTTTTTTACGCGATTTTTTGACGCGTTTGCATTAGTTAAGATTATCAAAATTATTGCTTATTTTACTATAACTTCTTTGAATTTCGTTTCGAACTTAATATTTTTTTTTTACGTTTATATAAATCTCTTTTTAATATCGTCAAATTTATTATCTTTTTCGATAATTTGCGTAAAGTAGATAGATAATGTATACAAATAATACAAAACGTTTTGTTTAAAATTGATATATTTAATTTGTTAATTTGTCGATTAATTTCGAAGTCTTTTTGCGATAAACTAGTTCTTCAATTTGAACATAATAAAATAAGTAAAAACAAAGAAAAATTTTAAAAAGAAAAAAGTACTAAAGAAAAAAGTGTTTAAAATATTAATATAATTAAGATAATGCAAATAGATAATATATTTTCGATTAATATACTAATGTTTTGCGATAGCATATACGAAAGTAGAAGTTCAATATTGTTGCTCTTTGTAAGATTCGAAAATATTAGAAATTAATCGATTTTCTTATTTCTTAACTTGTATTTTAGCGTTTGATTCGTAAGTTTTTTTATAATAAGATTAATAATTACAAGTATAATTAAATCGATTATTGTATTTAGAACTTAATTTTAGTAATATTTTAGAAAGCAACAAAGATATTTATAATTACTCTTTTTTTTAGTAAGTGCATTATCTCTTTGCATTACTATTATAATAACAAAATTATAATTAATATTTCGCATACTATAGATTTAAATCTTGCGACTATTTACGCAAAACGTATAATACTTTAGCTAAAAGATTTGTTTTTTGTCAAAATTTTTATAAAGCAATTTAATTTTTTGAGCTAAAATTTTTACAACAATATTATGTTCTTCTTTTTAAACAAATATAATATATTGTTTTTCTTAAACAATTATAATTGTTCTTTGTATTAATTAAGATTCGAATCTTCGAAATTTTATTATTAATAGATTTTTTTTAGCAATTTAATTTATTGAATGCATTATTTCTTTGCATTATTACTAATAATATTTAATAATTTTTATAATTATTAAAGATATCTTCTTTTCGAAAGTTGATTTATCTATAAATAAATCTAATTTAAAACAATCTTAAAATTTAGCGTAAAAAGATTTTCTTCTCTATTTATTACTTAATTGTTATTTTTTTCTCTACAATATATATTTTATAATTCGAGAACAATCTCTTTTGCTGTAACGAGTTAGTCTGCCACCTCTATATATATTATTTCCCGCGGGTGTTTGCAACGCGCGAACACCCCGCAACGCGCGAACACCCCGCAGGTGCTTTTGGCGCAGTTGGTTTAGATTCTGTCCTGTTACAATAGTGTTCGCGCGCGTACTTCGGCCCGGTGCAACCACCACGTCTGGGCCCCAAGATCGATTCCTTCTGTGGCCATAAGTTAGACGGTCGTGGGCGCAAAATTTGGCGCCATGTGCCCTGTACGAGGGGCCTGGTAGCTTGGGTCGCATGCCACGCCGTCGCATAATGCGAGACGTGGGTGTGCTCGTTTGGCGTGAGCACGTTGAGTGTAACACGTAACATTGCCATGTCGTCGCGGCGACCTCTGAGCACGTGCCAAGCACCATGCCAATAAGGCCTCTGAGTGCGCAACACACCAGGAATTTTTCGGTAACCCTGGCGTGACCCTGAAATAACCCTGAAATAACCCTGGGGATAACCCTGAATCTCGGGACGAGATTTCTAGGAGGAGAGATAACTGTAACGAGTTAGTCTGCCACCTCTATATATATTACTTCCCGCGGGTGTTTGCAACGCGCGAACACCTCGCAGGTGCTTTTGGCGCAGTTGATTTAGATTCTATCCTGTTACATTTGCGTCTAGATTTATAATACGATTGAAGTATTTAATTATTATAATTTGCTCAATTGTTTGCAAACTTATTTAAAATCAATTTTATCAATATATTTTTCAAGCAAAACTAAAAGTTTGTTTAATATCTATTAATAACATTAAATATAAAAGTATATTTCGAATTATTTGCGTTAGCTTTGAAAAGTTTAATATATTATTTTTTTAATATTTCTAGATTAGATATTTATTTTCTACAATATTAATACGAAGATATCGATTGTTTTTACTTTAAATTAAATAAGATTGTTAAGATTGTTAAAGTAAGAATTTTGTAACAATTATAATAGACTATATTAATATTAATAAAAAATTATATGCATTACTATATTGTATTATTTTTTTAACAATAGTTGCTTTTTGCGCTTTTGTTTTTAAACTAGCAATTAAATTGTAATAACATCGATAATAATTCTTAAATTCTATCTTGTATTTGTTTTCGTAATTGATAATATTGTTTTTATTGTTTTTATTTTACAATTTATAAAGACTAACTTTTTGCGTAGAATCTAGAATGTTAGCAAAATTATATAATATATTGTCTAATTCTTTTGTTTTCGAATAGTATTTCGCAAACTTTGTTAAAATTTTATTGCAAATTTTGAGTACAATGTTTTTCAAAAAATAAATATTAATTCTTATTTTTTTTTTAGATGTTTAAGATAATTAAATATTATATCGAATACTCGAAATTTTAAATAAATACTTGTATTAATTGTTCGCAAAACTATAAAAATATATTTGTAAAAAAAATTTAATATATTGTTAATAAACAAAACTAAGTTTTATTTGCTTTTATTAAATTTAACTTGTTAAATCTTTAAATTTTAAAACTATTTTTTTACTTAAAAATTAATATAATCGCGTAATTAATATATTTAACAAAGTATAAAATAAATAAAGTTTTAACAAATACAAATATTCTATATTAGTTTTTGTAACTTTTTATTAATTTTCTTTTAAAAAACTCTAAATTGAAGCAGATATTAAGTTAAGTTGTTAATAGCAATTGTAAAAGCGCAAACTTAAGAAATTTAATATATATATTATCTCTTTGTATTATTACAAATTTAATATTTTTTTAATTATATTAGATAAGTTTGTGCTTTTTGCAATATCTTAAAGTTGTTTATTTTTTAATTGTATAACAATATTATTATTTGTTATTTTTGATTTTATAGTTAAAATAAAATTTTAAGTTACAAAATTAATTATATAAATTAAACAAGATACAAAATTTTGTTGCTTGTTTTATTAAAACTCTTATTAATTTAAAATTTTGTTAAGTTTGTTTTTAAATATATTGTTATTATTTGCGTTATTAGTAACAATTTCAAGAAACTTGTTTTTAATTTCGAAAAACTTCAAAATCTTTACAAGTTTTAACATTAATTAATAATCTATATATTTAATATTAAGAGAAATAAATTTAATTAAATATTCGCGAAATTAAAATATAATATTTATTTAATATATTAAAACTTCTAGATAAACAGCTTTTTAAAAACTAAATTATATATTTAAAGTAATAAAAATACATTAAATGTTTTTAAAATCTATCTTAATTTTCTTGCGAATTTAATTATATTTTGAGAAAATTATTTTAAATAGTTTGATACAATCTAAAAGTATCAAATTTGAACAAAACATTTTTAGCAATTTTCGAAAATTAAGATTGTTAATAATTCAAAAAGACAAATTTAAATTTATAAAAGTTTTGTATAATTAATTTTTTTAATTTTTTTAAATAAAGAATAACGACAAATTAATATAACTTTTTTTCTAATAAATTGTTAGTTATATATTATTTATATGTATTATTAATTGTAATTTACGCAATTAAAGACTAGATTAATTGTTGTTTATAATCGAATTTGTTTTTGTTTTAAACAAAAAAAGAATAAAAAATGTTTCTTTATATTTAATATATTTGAATAATCGTAAATAATAAAATAAATCAAAATTTTATAATAACTTTTGTACACAATTTTTGAAATATTATTTATAATCGAAGCTATTTGAATATATTTGTTTCAAAATTCGAATTATATTTCTATATTAATCTTTTTTGTTTAACGTAAATTAACAAGTTTTAATTAAGTTTTGTTTAAAACATTGTTGCTAATAGTTGTTTGTAATTATTATATTTAAAATTAAGTATTAGTATTTAAACTTTATTCAACGTATTCGTTTCTTTCTCTTAAAACAAGTAATAAATAATTGATAAATATTTTGTTAAATATCTTGTAAAGATTTTTTTTTTAGTATTAATAGCAAAAGTAAAAAAATCTTAACTAGATTAACTTGCGAATTAATTAAAATATAAACTACTAAATAGCAAATTGCAAAAAATAGATTTGTTAAAATTTTTTTTGTTTAAAGACGATAATTAATTTAAAGCTTTTGAAGAATTCGATATTTTGCAAACAAAAATACAAATATAGTATAATTATATTCTTTAATAGTTCGAAAAAGAAATTTAAGAACAAAAAAATAATGCAAGAAAGTAATGCAAGTAGCAACTAATATAAGTAAGTTGTTCTAAAATAATACAAGCAAAAATAGCTTTTATATCGAAATATATTACTTAATATTATAGCAAAAAATTCAAATTATAATAACGTATATTCAAAAATAGAAAATTTTAACATAATAACGTTATATTTGATTTTTTAACAATTCGATTCGATTTCAAATGTTGAAATTAAGAATTGAGTCGAATCGAGTTGATTTAATTTTAAAATAATAGAAATCGAATTAAGTTTTAAGTCGATTTCTAATGTTGAAATTGTTAGATTGAATCGATTTCAAAAGTTGGAATCGAAACTCGACTTAACGATTAGTTTAATTAGTATAACAAAAGCTTGTTTTGCAAAGCTATTATTAAAATAAACTTCTTTTATACTAATAGTTAAATTGTCGAATATAATATAGTAAAATAATATTTGTTAATACAAGATAATTACGAGTAAAGAAGTTCTATTAAGTAGATATATAAAGAAGTATTTTATATAAAAGAAATATTGTCTTCTTCTTAATTATCTTTTTAAAGATTTAATTTAAGAAATAATAAGATTAAAGTTTGCAATATATTCAAACTCTAATAATATTTTAATAATTTTACTATTAACTTAAAGCTTAGTAATATATTTTATATTAAAGTTTAAAGTTATACAAATTATATAAAGTTTATATTTATTTCTTAATTCTAATTATTATAAATTAATTGTATCGAATTATATTAGAATATTAGAATAGTAATTTGTTAATTATGCTTGTCAATTAAATTAATCTTTGTTTCTATCTTACTTAATCTTCTTAATTAAATCTTATCTATATTTAAGAATAATTATATAATAGTTTTCTTTATTTTATATTAAACTTGTTCTCGAATTTCTATTATAACTTTTATTAATAATAAAGTCTTAATTTATATTTTTATTAACAAATTCTTTGTGCAACAATTTTTTTTTTTTTTTTGCAAACTTCGAGATTTTAACAATAAAGTAATCTTAACAAACAATATTATTTGCATTGTTAAAATTACTATTACTCTCGAAGATTATATTAAGAGACTATTCCTCTATATTATTCAATCTAATTAGAGTTTTATTATTATAAAATTATTATAAATTTGTTGTTATTCTATCGATACAAACTTTAACTACAATATATTCTATTATTGTTAACTATCTATTAAAATTTATAGTATTACTTAAGAAGAAGAAGAATTTATATCTTCTAAGAAGTTCTAATATATCTAAAAACCCTAAGATTAAAATCTTCTAATTATTACTTATAACAATTAAGTTTCTCTATTTAATTTAAGTTTATCTTGTTAGAAGATATTTAATATTTTAGTTATTTATAAGAAGCAATTTGTTTGCAAAAAGCAATTTAATTTTGCTTTTTAAAAGTAATCTAATCTTTCTTATAAAAAGCAATCTAATCTTACTTATAAAAAGCAATCTAATCTTACTTATAAAAAGCAATTTATTTATAAAAAGTAATCTAGTTCTACTCTTTAAAAGCAATCTAGTCTTGTTTACAAAAAACAATTCGCTTATAAAAAGCAATATAATTTCTACTCTTTAAAAACATTCTAGTCTTATTTATAGGAAAAATCTAGCTATTCTAATTTTAAGTTTTGCTTTGTTTGATCTAGTTTAAATTAAAAAATTTCTAGTTATATTCTTTAAGCTATTTAAAAAACATATTTCTCAAAAACCAAATATCGAAATTTCTTGTTTTTTAAAATTTTTCTTGAACAAATTATAAAACAAGTTAAATAATTTTTTATACAACTTAATATAGTTAAGTTAAAAGCTTGTAAATTTAGTTTTATTATTTGTGCAAAAAACATTTAATTTTTTAATATTATTCTACAAAAAATAAATATCTTCTTAAATTTAATTAAGAACTTGTCTAGATTTAAATTAGATCTTATTTAAATTGTTAATTTGTTAAATTTCTTAAAACTTTTATTATTCTATAAAATTATTAAAATTATTGTTTAGTACTTAACTAAATAAAAAAGAAACTTTTCTTAATAATCTTTATTATTTAAGAATATTTAAAATATTATTAATAAAACAAAAATATCAATTTTATTACAATTTTATTATTTAAATATTTCGAATTTCTGAATATCTTTTTCAAAAAAGAGACAAATATTTTGTCTTTTTATTAGTTCTACAATTACGCTAGTTATTTTAAAGAAAATATCTAATCTTTAACTTTTATTTTGTACAATATAAGTTATAATAAAGTTCTAGAACTTTGCTGTTATCTAAATAAAAATTCTTAAATCTTGTATAGACTATTTAAATCTAAACATTATTATAATCTAAACAAATATTTTTTATCTTTAATCTCTATTAGTATAATAGTTGAATTAATTTTAATTTAATCGAATTAATTTGTTCAATCTTAACTTTGAGATTAGACAAATTTTCGAGTCTAATAGAGTAAGTTGAATGCATCGAATATATCGAGTATTTAACTTAATTCGCTCGATTATATAATATTACTTAATATACTTACTATATTAAATTAGCGCAAGATTTAGTCTAACTTAATATAGTTAATATATTACGTAATTTAAACTTTAAACTAACTTGATCAAAATTTACTTTAAATAAGATACAATAAAATAAATAAAAGCTATTGCAATAAAATTAGTATAAACTCTTAACATTAATTTAAAAAAAATTAATCTAAAATTAAATTTGCAACTTAACTTTAATATAACTCTATAAGACTTAAGAGAGTTAATTAGATTAGGAAAGAAATATTCGATTTAACTTAACAATTATATTAATCTCTATAATACTTAATTGTTTTAATCGATTTTTTTAATTTAATATTATTTTTGCGTTTAATTAGTTATATATTTAGATAAACAATAGAGTTTTTATTGTCTTACATATTTGTTTCAAACTTTTTAAGTATTTGATTAAATTTTTTGATCCATAAAACAAATTATTTTGTTTTAAAAATACATCAACAATATTTTTCGAAGGTTTCTAGATAAGTTTTGTATTGTTTATCTACATAATATTTAAATTTACAATAATAACAAATTAGTACACAAATTTTGTATTAAACTTATTTTTCAAAAGTTGCGCAAAGCAAACTTATAAGCTAATATAATTAAATATTAATTTTATATTATTTAAATCTTATATTTAGAGTTAATAATTACTATTTAAAAGATTAAGATAAATTAAATTAATATAGAAATTATTATTATTTAATTTATTCTAATTAACATTAAAAATATTTAAAGCTTTCTAGAATTTGCTAACTTTTATAGAAGATTTATCTACAATTGTAGCAAAATAGTTGTTTTGTTAATTTATTTAATTAGAAAGAATTAAATTTTTGTCTAATTCAATTTATTATTATTATTATTTACAATTTTAACAAAAATCTTTAATTTAGATATAGTACTTTATTATTACAATTTAAATTACAATATTATAATAGAAATTAATACTTTAAATTATATATTTTAAGATAATCTTTTTAGTACAATAAAGAGTTTTTTTTAATTGCTTATTTTTCTAGTTGCTTATTTTTCTATAAAGTATAATTATATTTGAAGAACAATACTTTAAGCTTAAAAACTTAATTTATTTTGTTGGAATAATTATAAATTATAAAAATCTAAAGTATTTTACATTAATTAAGCAATCAAGATATTAAGAAATCTAATAAGTAAGTTCTTGTCTTAATTCAACTATTAGATTATATATTGTTCTAGCAAAGTTAACAAAAAACTAGATACTTTTATATGTTGCTTAAGAGATTCTTTTAAAAAGAGAAATACTTTTATCTATATTAATATATACAATTTTAAAGATTTATATTCTAGATTTTAATATTGTTAAAGATTTTTAATATTAAGTTATTATTCTTTATTTTATATAGTTATATCTCTATTTAGATTTTTTAACTTTTCTTATTACATTAGTTTTAATAGAGTTAAATATAGAAAAATCTAATATTAATAATATCGAATTTTAGTTGGATTAAGAAATTTTAGATTTTAATAAGAATTAAGAAGATACTCTTATTTAAATTTTATAAAATTAAGTTAAAATTAGTAAATATTTGTATTTTAAGTAGTTAAAGTATTTTTCAATAGATTACTTTATTATAATAGAATTGCTCTAGTTAAGTATAAAGAACGCTTTAACTTCTTGTACTTAAAAAAAAAAAATCTAACTTAAATTGTCTTTATCTTTGTATAATTTAGTTTTTTTACAATAGTATTGTTAATAATTATTTAAAAAAAACAGAATACTACAAATTAATTAGTTAAACTTATTAATAGTTTAATATTTACAAGTGTATCTAGCTTTTTATACAAAACTATTATATATATATTTGTTTTAAGTTTTGTAGATAAAAGATACAAATTTTTCTTCTTCTATTTTCTTCTATTATTAATATAATATCTTTCTAAAATATATAGACTCTTTATTATTTAGTATCTTTACAGATATTATATATAGATATATTTTTGTTTTTGTTAACTATTTTATTAAGATAAGATATCTAGTCTTTATTACTTTTATTAAAATTTAAAGTAAAGAAAGTAAAGAAAGTAATTAATTGTTTCTACATTTATATCTAAGAATAGTATAGATTATTTAAGTTCTTTATATTTAATTAAGATATACAATTTATCTTTAATATTTAAAAATATTTTTGTTGAATATCAAAGATTAATAAACAGTTATCTATTGTATATTATCTTCAAACTAACAATTAAAGTAAACAAATTATTATTATTGTAAAATATTATCTTTGTATTTATATTAACTATATATAAAATAACTCAGTTAAACAACTTTTAGATGTTAAGTTTATTTTTAATAATACTCTCTTGTTTATAATTCTTGTTTTATTCTTTCTAATAAATTCGAGTTAAAACTTATATCTAGACTTTGAATTTTTAAAATTCTTATTTTTTATTTTTACAATTTAGACTCGAATCTAATTAATTAATATCAAAAGTTTTATTTAGAAGATAAAAAAACTTATCTAGTATTTATATAACAACATGTTTATTTTTTAAAGCTATCTATAAGTTTAGTATTAATTATTTTTGTTATTTTTGTTTTAGATACTTTATAAGTAACAAAATCTAACTTAATATTAAAATCTTAATATTGTTTGTTTTGTAGTTAAGTTAAATAATTGTTATATTAAATCTTTCAAGATAAAATATATCTTTAAAAAGTATTTTTTAATTGTCGAACTTAAGTTTCTTATCTTTGTAAAAAGTTATTTTATCTTTTATATTATTTTTGTTAATTATATTGTTATCGATGTTCTATCTAGATAGTATTAAGAATCTTGTAAATTTATTATTGCTAAAAATAACAAAAAATCTTAATATATTAATAGTATTCTAAACTTTAAATTTAATAGATATTTTAATTCTGTTCTATTTAAGTATTAGGTTAACTAGAAAAATTACTTTTTTACTTAGAAATCTTTCAATTTTCTAAACAGTTATTAACAAACTTTTAATAAATATTATTTAATCAATTATATTGTTTAGAAATTATATATAATATCTTGTATTATTTCTAACTATTAATATTAAGAAGAATAAAATAATATCTTTAATCTTATTTAGATCTTGCTTAGATAGTAAAGATCTTTCTAGTTTGTCTCGATAGTACTTTGTTACTTTAAATATATTTAGTCTTAACTAAATTAACCTAATTTTATCTAGATCTTATTTAGATCTTATCTAGATAGCAAAGATTTTTGTGTTTTGTCTCGATAGTATTTTGTTACTTTAAATATATTTAATCTTAACTAAGTTAATATAATCTTATTTAGTTTCTCGTAGTCTTATCTAGATTTTATCTAAATAACAAAGATTTTCTTGCTTTATTAATTCTAATTTAATAAATCTAAATATTTTGTTTTGTCTTTATTCTTTTTTGTTTTAGCTTAATTTAATATATCTAAATATCTTATATTGTCTTTATCTCTATCTAATTTAAGAAATCTAATTATTCTATTTTAATCTATTTTGTTTCTTAAAATTTTAACAACTTTTAATTTCTTAATTCTTTAATAGCTTGTTATATTGTCTTAATTGTTTTGCAAAATGTTTATCTTATAAAGAGAAACTACTATTATAGTATTAGATTAGTAGTTTGTAAATTATATTTGTCGACTAAATTAGTTTTTGTTCTAAGTTTTCTAAGTTTTCTTAATTAAATTTTAACTAAGTCTAGATTAAACTAGATTAGATCTAAATAAAACTAAACTAAAATTAAGTTAACTTTTGCTAGTAATAAAGCTTGTAATCTTATATAATTAATATTGTTTTTTTATTTCTTTTTTCTTTTTTCTTTTATCTTATATATTAAATCTAGTATAGATCTAAGTTTTACTTAATTATTTATCTAGATAAATGTTTAAATAGTAGTTTTAAATCTAGTTTCTAGTAGATTAGTTATTAAGTTTAAACTAAGTATTTAACTTAAATCTTAATAATTTGTATTAACTTAACTCGAAAATTTTAACAATTCGATTTCTAATTTTAAAATTAATCAATCGAGACAATTTCTATACTTGAAATCGAAATTTAAATACTATAATTAGTATAATTTTTAAAATAATCTAAATTTAATAAAGTAATAAAAATATATAATATATATATAATATCTATTATAATTAATAGACTAACTAATTTAAAATATTAATAAATATTTAATTTAAACAAGATTTTTTAATATTTTTTATACTAAAAATAATAATTCTTAATATTTTAATAATTCGAGTTAATTTTAAAAATTAAAATCGAAACTTAATTTAAGTTATATTAAAATAGTTCTAAAAAGTTTAGTTTTTAGATTAATTTCTAGAGTTAAAATTGTAAAGTTAAAATAATTCTAAATAATAAAATTAAAACTTAACTTAGTGTTACGAGCTTATCCAAGCTATACTAGTAATTTAGATTCTACATCTTTGAAAAAAATCTACTATTATATTCGATATACTCGAGAGACAAACATTCTAAGTATAATGGTCGATATATTCGAAGAGCAAATATTGCAAATAACTATGCTCGCTATATTTGTCAAACAAGCAAGACAAACAATTAGTATTTTTTTAAATATATAGAAATTCGAATACAACTTTTTTATAAATTGTGTTTAATTTGTTTTAAATTTAATTTACTATTACAATCTTCTTAAGTTGCAAACTCTTATTATTAAATAATTGCTTATATTGTTTAAAGACATCTACAAATCTCTTTAATAGTATAACTATTTCTAATATTTTTGTAAAAAATATTAGTGTAATACTTTAAATACTCTAAGAATATTTGTATTAAATTAATGCGCTTCTATCTTAAATACTACTTTATTAATATTATATCGACTATCAATCATAAAAAATAATAAAATTAAAATTAATAAGTTCGATATCTATTATAAAGATTGTATTAACCAAAAAAACTAATTTATACAAATAGAAATCTATTTTATTTTCTATTCTATTTTAATAAATTAGAAAACAGTTTTTGTATTAATATTTTTCAAAGAAAGAGTTTAATATTAATTTAAGTTAAATTTATAAAAATATCTAAAAAATAATAATAAAAATTCTTGTGCAATATTTACAAATTTTAACAACTTCAAAAAAGAGTTTCGAATTTTTTTGAAATATTTAACAAGAAATAAATTACAAAAAAAATAGTTTAGTATCTAACTTAACAAATTTTTGCAACAAACTATATAGCTAGATTTCAAAAATATATTAATTTAATTAAATAGAACAATATTGTATTTATAACAATATTTCGATAAAATTTAAAAAACAATCTAAAGAATAAAACTATATATAATAAAAGAACTTTGAATAATATATTTAATCTTATTAAAGTAATTATCGATCTTAATAACAAACTATACAAAAAAACTATAAAAAAAATACAATTAATTTAAAAAAAAAGCAAAATTCTTCTTTAAATTAACAATTAAATATTAGCAAAAAAAACTTTATTCTAATTAGAAATACAATAATCTTAATTACCATAAATTTGTATCTATAAAACTAGATTTTATTTAACAATGTAAAAAAAAAGAACTTCAGAGAAAAGCAAAATAACAAATTTAAAAAAATATACTATTTATATAGCAAATTGAGTTACTTTGCAAAAGATTGTTAATTATAGAATTTAATAAACTATCGACAAATTAATACTATATTAAAAGAGATATTTAATAATTAAAACAATATCAAAAAACAAATTAACATAAAAATAAATACTTTCGAAACTAAATCGAACAACAACAACTATTTAATAAAGAATTTAAATTAATTATAGAAAGTTCTAGATAAAATATTATTAAACAAAATATTTGTATCTATATAGAAAATTAATCAAATACTTAATAAAACTATAAGAACAAAACAATTAAAAATACTATATTTTTATTTAGTAACAAATATGAATAACAAATATAATTAAAAAAACTTTTACAAATATCTAGACAATATTACAAATTATTTTGATATTTTGGTTAGTTTATTAAAAGAGAAAGAGATAAATTAAATTGTAAATAAATGCAAAAAAGCGTTAGAAAACAATACTATTAATATTTTTTTTAACAAAATTAAACAACAATTAAGCAATATTAATCTATTTAAACAAGCAATAAAATAAGCAAAAAAATATACAATACTTAGTTAAACAACTTGTTATAATAATTTATATTAAATTTATCTAGAAGACAAATAAGAAGTTAAGTAATTTTCTAGAAATTAAAGTTATTAATTTAATATAGAAAGAAAGTTTAATACAAACAAACACTTAAAGTAGAAATCTTAATATTAAAACAAAAAAAAGTTTAATTTTTTTAATAAAAAATATATAAAAGAAATACAATATATTAATTTAACAATAGCAACTAAACTTAACAATATATATATAATATTTTATTATATTAATTAAAATTAATAAATAACAATTTATTGCAATAGTTAATTTTAATACAACAAATAATTTTATAATTAAAACTCTTATTAAAAGAGAAAAATATTCTATTTAAAAAAAATCTAATATATATAATCTAGTAATTGTAGATAGAAATCTATTATTTAACAAGAATAAAAAAGTAAATAAAGAAACAAAATTACTATTAATAGCTATTTAGCAATATTATAAGAAACTAATCTTTAATATAGTAAAAATAGTAATTTATAATATTGTTCTAAAAATATCTTAATTAAAGCAATACAATTTAGAAGTTAATTAAAATATATAAGTACTTAAATTTTTACAATATAAGTACTCAAATTTATATTTAATCTACGTATTAATAATATTTAATAATAGATAAAAGATTAAGTCGAAAATTAATTGCAAATAGCAAGCTTGTATTTTTGCAAAAAAATAATTTAACAAAGTTCGACTCGACAAATATTAATAAAAATTAATCGAATTACAAAATTAAAATAAATAAAGAAAATTACAATTTTTTTAAAAGTTTTAAACTATTTAGTATAGCAAAGAAATTGCTAAAATATATATTACAAATATACAACAATTAAAAGTATCTATTTAAAAAAAAGAAAACAACAAAGATTTTCTCTAAATATTAATTGTAAAATTATAAAATTAAACTTAAATTAAACAAACAATTTATATTTAAATCTATATATATTTTATTCGAGAAAAAACTCGAAATATTTTGCGAATATCTAGTCAAAAACATAAAAAAAAAAGGATTTATTAAAATTTGTTAATTACAAACACAATACTCGATTCTTTTTATATTAAAAAAGAATAAAACTTTTTGTCTATATATTAATTATTAAAAACTAAATAATATTATAGTTAAAAATTAATATTCACTATTTAATATTAGCGAGCTTAGAAATTAACTATTCGAAACAAAGTATTTTATTAAACTAAATTTACAAGAAATATATAATTAAAATAAAATAAAAATAGAGAAAAAATAATTTTTTTTTTATATATATAATATAGATTATATAAATATATAATAATATTATTTAAATTTATTAATATTTAGACAATATATTAAAAAATAATTAATAATATACTACAATAATATTTGAATCAATTTGTTATAATATATTTAAATAATATTATAATTTATTTAAGAATTTTAAAAAAATATATTAATTATATTTTTAAAGTTTTAAAATATCTTAATATAAAAAATTTATATTTTAAATTAAAGAAATACAAATTTTATTACAAGAAAATTGATTTTCTAAAATTTGTTGTTAAACAACACAAAATATATATAGATTTCGAGAAATTATAAATTATTAAAAAATGAAAATTATTAACAAATATTAAAAAAATACAATTCTTTTTAGATTTTATGAACTATAACAAGAGATTTATTAAAAACTACTTAATAAATACAATATTATTAACAAATTTTACAAAAAAATATACGCTATAAATATAGAAATTTATAGAAGAGAAATTATTCCAAAATTTTAGACTAAAATACTTAAAAAAATTAATATTAAAGATATATAATTTATAATTGTTAAACAAAATTAAAACTAATATATTAGATTTAGCTATCAATATATATTACAATTAAAAATATACCAATATATAATATTTAATAATATATATCTTAAGAAAACTTTTGTTAGTTATATAGAACTATAATATTTATAATAAAAAACTACTTATTATAGTAGTTTTTTTAAAATTATAAAGAATATATATAAAAAAATTATTAGAATTTACAATTTTTATAGATTACAAAAATCTTATATACTTTACTACTATTAAATAGCTAAACAAAAAACAAATATAATAATTAGAAAAATTTAAATAATAAAAATTTAAAATATAGTATATTTTAGACAAAAAAAACAACAAAACAAATATACTTAACAAAAAAAATAATTATATAAAAATAAAAAAAATTATGTAACTACAATATATTTAAAATTAACAAAAACAAATTACTATTAATAAACAAATACAAGCTAAATACTATACTACAAATACTTCGAAATAATATAGAAAAGTTTTTAATAAAAAAAGAAAAATTTCAAATATCTATTAATATGATCGACACATATATAAAAAAGTACTATAACAAATTATTGCAAAAGTATTTAAAAATAGTAAAAATTCTTTAGTTTTTATATTAATATTGTTAGTTTTTACAAATAAAACAAACTATTAAAATATATATTAAACAATATTTTAATTATTAACAAAACAAATATAATATATATACAAGTTGTAACAAAATTCAATATTAAAAGTTATTTAAGTTGTTATAAAATAAAGTTATAATAGATTTTATTATTTAGTTATCTAAACTAACAAATTAAGCAATTAAAAACAAATATAATTTAATACTAATAATAGTTAATAAGTTTATTAAGTACTTATATATTATTATATACAAAAAGAATTTTATTGCAAAATAATTAAAATATATTATATTAAATCGACTTATATAATATTACAATATACTTAAGAGAATAATTAGTAATAGAAACAAACTCTTTATATTTAATTATTAAAAGATATTTCTCTTAATATTAGATACAAGACTTCGAATATCTATTGTCTACTATCTAATAATAAATAATTAAACAAAACAAACAAATTAGAGTTTTAAACAATATCTAAGATACTATATTAACAATATTTATAGTAATTAAATATTACTTTTATCTATAATACAATTAGTACTTAATGCAAAATTTTAAATATTACTAAAATAACTTTATTTTTTGTTAATTATAGCAAAAAATTCAATCTTTTTAAAGAAAAATATATATATTTGTTAGTAAAATCAACTATCGAAAAAGTAACAATATTAAAAAAGATATACAATAATATCTTAAAGATACAAAAAAGATTAATTAAATATTAAAATTAGTGTAATCGTCGGTCCGGATTTCAATTCGAACAGATTAATCTGTTCAATCCTAATTCTGAAGTTAAGCAAATTTCCTAGTTTAACAGAGTAGAACAAACAAAGAATACGCGTTAAGTATTCGATTTAACTCGCTCGATTACGTAATATTATATAACAAACTATTAAATTAAATTAGCGTAAACTCTAAACTAATCTAATATTAGTATATTATATAATTTGAATTCTGATCTAATTCGATAGAAACTAGCGTTAGATTAGATAAGCAAAATCTAACGCAACAAGATTAGTATAGACACTTAATACTAACTTAACAAAATCCTAATTCTAGAATTAGATTTGCAACTTAATTCTAGTTTAACTCTACAAAACGCAGAAGAATAAATCGGATTAAAAAAAAAGTATTCGATTCGATCTAACAATTATACTAATTAAAATAAAAAACAAAAAACAATATCTTAATTAAAAAAGAAAAATAAAATATATCTTTTTACAAAAAATCTTAGAACAAAAAAATTAAACAAAAAATTAAAAAATTAATTAACTACAAACTTAATTTATTTAAAAATATTAAAGTATTTTTAATATTTTATATTTTATTGTTAAAATTAGCAAATTTAATTATATTTTTATTAGATTAATCGTCGGATTAGATTTCGGTTCCAACTATTGGAATCGATTCGATCCAACAATTTCAATATTAGAAATCAAATTAAAATTCAAGTCGATTTCTACTTTTTTAAAATCGATTCGATTTGACTCGAGTCAATTTTCGATTTTAATATTAGAAATCGAATCGAATTGTTAAGAAATCGAAAATTATATTATTATATCAAGAATTACTATTTTAAGATCTATATAATTATAATATATTATCGAAATTATAGTTTGCTATATTATTATATTATAATTACTTGTTAGTATAAAATTCTGCTTAATTTATTTTATACTTGTATTATTCTTTTGCATTATTGTTTCAATTTAGAATTTTTTTCTTTAAACTACTCAGAAATATTGTTTGTATATTGGCAATTCCGGAATTCTTGTTAATAGTACAATTGGTAGCTAATAGTCAAATTAGCTAATATGTTGATGTGCTCGCTCTATATAACCAAGCGCAGAATTGGATTGCGATTAGCAGAATTCGCAAACGCGTAATTGACATGCGCTTTGCCAAGATCTAATCCCGCACGTTGCCAAGTCTTACAAGCGCGATCCACGAGCGCGATCTACGGGCGCAATTTACAACTATTACATAATGCGCACAACAAGAGACGTTCTCGTCGACGCATAACTTGCGCGCAAAAATCTTACAAATCGTTCGATTCTGCTATACAAATTACTATAATATAAACGAGTAACAAATAAAGACATAAGCGAAGCATTGCGAGAGTTTGTGTACATCTCGAATATCAAAATTGAATTTTTGTTAAGCAAGCGTTAAGACTTTTGCTGCTAAACAGATCTTGAGCCAGCTAATAGTTAAATTAGCAGAATTCGCAACAGGCACTTTCTAAGCAGAGGGTCCGGAATTGCCGATGTACTATTCTCGATTGCAAAATATCTAATTCTTTAAAAATTTCTAGTTAACAGTTGTCTTTATTCGAAGATAATTCTAGTAAATTTATTTTTCGCAATTTGCTATCTAGTACTTTATATTTCAATTAATTTGCAAATTAATTCGATTGAAATTTTAATTGTATATTTAATACTAGAAAAAGAGAGTTTCAAAAAGTATTAAATAAGATTTTAAGTAATTTTCTATTACTTAAACTAAGAGACAAAAACAAATATATCGAGTAAAATACAAATACTAAAATTTAATTTAAAAAATAATGATATACTACAGTTAATAAGAGTATCTTGCACAAGACTTAAAATAGACTTGTTTATTTATATTAGGTTAAAAAAATTAATATTGAAGCACAATCTAAGTTTTAAAACAAATATATTTAAATAGTCTTAACTATTAATAACTTGTCAAAAATTGTTTGCAAAAGTTATTAAAAAATGTTGAATTATTTTACTATATATAATTATTTAAATATATCGAATATAAAGAAATATCTTTAATTTGTATTTTGCTTAAATCAAAAAAATCTCAATTATAATTAATAATTAATCTAATCTTTACTTGCGTAAATTATTGTTAATAATACAAATAAATAATACAAAACTAATATATTAATAAAAAAAAAGTTATATCGATCTATTATTCTTTAATTAAAATAATTGAGAAAATTAACTATATAAAATATTTGTTAATTTGAATCTACTCTTTCGAATTATCGATAATTCGAACTTTCGAAAACTATTAAAAATACTTTAATTAAATCTAGTATTTCTAGATTGTATTAAACTATCAAAATTAATTTTTATAGATTTTGATTAAATTTGTAACAAAATTAAATTAGATCTAAAGAAGTTTTAATATATTTCTATTACTTTAGATATATAGTCTAGTTCTTAAAAAATTATCTATTTTAAAAAATTAATATATTGAATTGATATTATATTTTAATATTGCAAATATCTTATTAAATTTATTTCTCTTAATATTAAATATATAGATCGACAATTAATATTAGAGCTTATAAAGATATTGAAATTCTTTAAAATTAAGAACAAATTTCTTGAAGTTATTACTAATAATACATACAATAACAATACTTTTAAAAACAAACTTAACAAAATTTTAAATCGACAAAAACCTTAATAAAATAGAC
>JAABUW010003622.1_pt1 | contig 21835 bp, 23 predicted proteins | sample 5560081 | NCBI WGS metagenome assembly JAABUW01 (sample SAMN10711882, study PRJNA513363) | rock metagenome | isolation source: Antarctica rocks | place: Antarctica: Victoria Land, Knobhead sud
AGAACTGCTGCTCAGATAGAGCTAGTGTTCCCCTCCTCCCCGCCACCTCGATGTATCGATCTGGCAAGTGCATAAGGCCAACGAATCCCAGAAGAGTCCAGAGATTCACTCCTAGACTCCCCACGATTGATGTTGGAGCGGTAAGCTAAGCCACAACTACCCGAACGATTGCATGGGAGCTACAGCCGGATATCCTGACCCTTCGCAAGACGGGGGCTTCACCTCAACATGTACAACCATAATTGACTTTGGGGGATCAATGATCATTCACTCGATACGATGCCCGCAGGTTTCCAGGTTCCAGGATGGTCAACCATTGACTCCGACAGATGGGGAGTCCCAGCTCATCCGCATACTTCATGCATCGGACCACCAGCAGCTGGTTGCTTCGAGCATGAGACTGTAAGCTTATTCGACCGGCAGAGATCTACTGCCGGGATGGAGATGACGGTTATGTCCATTGAAACAAGTCATGCAGGAGCAAAGACCGGGAAAGCCTTGAGGGAATTGATGGCTTGCACACATGAATCGTCGTCGGCGTAAGGTCGCGAGTCAAAGTCAGTGTGCAGCCACTGGATCATGCCCTCCAACCATTTCCGTTGTAGCAATCGTCCTCTCGTGACGTCGATGCATGCAAGCACGCAGTCAGCATGCCAATGCATGATATGCAACCACCGTCGGTTGTGCTGCAGAAGTTCCATGGTTGAAGCTGAGCGCTCCGGCAAAACCTCGGAGATAGTCTTGTTCTATCGCAGAGGGGGGACTTTTGATGCTTTCGACACCCGACAAACACAGAAATCATAGACTCGGCTCACTTGACTTTGATGAAGGGCCGATCGCGCGCGTACTAGTCTGACGAATACGATGGCTGACGTTACCCATCCCCAGCTCGACTTCATCAATTTTCCTAGTCCTGATGCCAAAGTACATGGAGATGAGGTACATCTTTCGGAAACCCACCGAGCGGTAGAGCAGGAAGCTGACCAACGGAAGGCTCGCAGCGAATCGAGCGCCAGTGAATCGGAGCTTCAACACGCTCTTGAGGTCTGCAAATCCTACCGCACCAATCGAGGCCGGAGCTGAGGTGCCACAAGTAGGTAGTATTCGACGCAGATAATGCCCACCGCCGGAGATCCTCTCTCGTAGCCGACAAGAACCTCGATTGGGCCAAAAACTCGGCAGAAAGACGGCAGGATACAGCATGTTTTGTACACTCCCTACTCGAGAAGCAACGGAACGTCCGACACCCCAAAGAAAGGAATTTACAAAACATCAACGAAGATAACATTGACACCAAAGCGGATAAGGCGGCTGCCACTGCGAATGACCATGCAACCCGTTCGCGCCTCCTCACAAAGAGGCAGTTGTCCGACATGGCTTTGGGAGTCCGAGAATTGTCGAAGAGGTTGGGTAGTGTGCGGCTGAAGCTGAAGGTCAAAACGGTGTTCTTGTTGACCAAGGCGCATGACGAGGGACTCATTGGCTATACGAGCGAGGTGGTGGAATGGTTACTCTCGAAGGATCAGGATGTGCCCTACATTGTGTACGTGCACTGTAAGAATGTAAGAACCGAAGCAGGGAATCCAGGCTGATGAAGCGTAGATACGTTGAAGACACCCTAGAACACAACCGCACGTTTGACGCAAAGAGCATCGTTGCCAAAGACCCGTCAAGGGAAGGTCGCCTGAAATACTGGAACAATGAGCTTTGCAGGAAGCATCCCCTCACCTTCGACTTCGCTGTCACGGTAGTGTCCCTTAGGTGTCCGTTCTTGATAGCCCAGCTAACGTAAACAACAGCTCGGAGGTGATGGCACCCTCCTATACGCGAGTTGGCTCTTCCAGCGCATCGTCCCTCCGGTTCTCTCCTTTGCCCTCGGCTCCTTAGGCTTCCTCACCAAATTCGACTATTCTGGCTTCCGGGAAACCTTGACGAAAGCGTTCAATGAAGGCGTGACCGTGAGCTTACGGCTCAGATTCGAGGGCACGGTTATGCGATCGCAGACCAAGGGTGCACACCGAGACTTGGTAGAGGAGCTGATAGGAGAGGAGGCTGAGAGTGATTATACGCACAAGCCTGATGGTTCCTACGAGATCTTGAACGATATTGTTGTCGATAGAGGGCCCAACCCAAGTGGGTGATCCTTGGCGCCGTATCCAGCAGCGAGCTTACGTGTAAACAGCCATGTCTGCCATTGAGATCTTTGGCGACGACGAGCATTTCACAACAGTACAAGCGGATGGTGTCTGCGTTGCAACGCCCACCGGATCAACGGCATACAATCTCGCCGCAGGAGGATCTCTATGCCATCCCGAAAATCCAGTCATACTCGTCACGGCCATATGCGCCCATACGCTCTCGTTCAGACCCATCATCCTCCCGGATACGATCGTGCTGCGGGTAGGCGTGCCATACGACGCTCGAACGTCGTCTTGGACCAGCTTCGACGGAAGAGAGAGGTATGGCTACCAACATGCACTTTTTATCTCGCGCCCGCGATGCTAATCCCATCTTCTTGACAGGGTAGAACTGTGTCCGGGCGATTACGTGACGATCTCAGCATCACGGTATCCTTTTGCCAACGTGATGCAGCCGGGACGCCGGAGCGAAGACTGGGTCAACAGCATCTCACGGACGCTGAATTGGAATTCGAGACAGAAGCAGAAGAGTTTCAAGGAGTGGCAGAGGGATGACGAGGATGGCAATAATGAGAAAGGGCAGTCATTGGCGGTTGGATAGGAGATGTTGGAATCAAATGGCCACATCCGATCTGCTTGCACTCAAGAATTCATCGATGATCAACTCCAAGACTAGGCCTTGTGCATGTCCCATATCGGATCAGTCAAGGCTGCTTTGGTCTTGAACTCACGCAGGTATCTTGGAGAGAATAATCAAACAGCAAAGCGCAGGCCTCAGCCCAACCCACCCACCCTGCCTCTCTCCCTCCCACTCACAATAATATCTCCACCAATCTGAATGACCCTTTCCTCAACAGCCCTCATACACATCCCAACACCCTACCCCCACACACCCTCCTCAGAACCTTCCATCGCAGCCCCTCCATCAATACGCCGCCTCTCTCTCTCTCTCCAGCAATACCCCCTCCCCTCCATCCCAGACGCCACACCTCATCCCCTCAAACGCTCATACCCCCACCAGAACAAACAAACCAGACTCCCTTCTCTACTCTCGAATGAGAAAGCACAGTCCATACCTAGGCCTGGATACTTACTAATAAGATCGTGTGTTGCCCACACTGTATGATAATAAGTGTGAGGAGGATTACTTTTAAGATGTAGGGTTGATGATGGGGATGTTAGGGGTGGGGTTAGGGTGGTGTAGGGTTTGGAAATTGGTTATGTTGGAGTGCGTTGAATTTGTAGCCTGCGATGGATTAGTGTTGTAGTATTTGACAAGATTCCTGCACGAATGTTTGGAGTGGGTTATATCATACCTACGAACGCGGTCTGAAATATTCGTGGTCGGATAGGATAGGGCAGGCTTAGGTTTGGCGAGTGGTGCTGAGATTGATTGTTGAGGAGATTGTGGAGACGAGCCAGCATGATAGGATTGATTAGAGATTAGTTGTGCGATTTGCGCAGAAGAGAGGGATTGAGTGGTTTGTAGAGACGTGATGTTCACGCATGGATTCTAGGCCTGATCGATCGTGTTGGAGTGATGGTATCAAGGAGGATGGGGGGATTGAGGTCATTGGATAATGGTCTGTGATGGAAGACATCTTTTCGTTAAGTAAGATGCTGGAAACGAAGTATGTGTATGTACTACCGCCTTCGAGAACGAGGCTTCTGTAATATGTGACAGGATTGTTGTCTTGATTCCAGTATAGGTTGCCTGGAATACCTCCAGCGTCAGCCTAGCAGAGAGACGGAAACGACGTTGATGCAGCGATTTTGCCATCTTCTGGACTGGATATGACTGGCTGGTGACTGTCCGGGTCGCAGGGTGAACAGATACGGCCTGGCTGTTTTGGTCAAGATCTGTCAAGACGCAGAAACTAGATGAAGATCCCGACCCTACAACCCAGGCCCAACATCGCCATTTTGGGCTCCAAATTTCAAAGGTCGTTTGGAGACGCTCCGGGGGGACGCTGCTAGGTTTACCGTCCGCCACAAAAACTGAAGTTTTAGATGGTCAACTCGGCCCGTGTCTTGGTCGCACTCGATCATTCTCCTTGGTACAGTAGAGCCATTCTCATTTAGGGTTGCTCCAATGGCTAAGAGGGGAGACTGACCGTCGGCTGAAGGAATTCATGGCTGGTGCGTGTACGAGATTAGGCTGGATCCAAGGGTAGAGTCATGGTCTGGAATACAGTATGGATTTCCCTGAATCGGTACCAATAGGGATCGCTGTTAGCTCCTTTAGTTGGGTAGCTCTCTTGGTAAGCATTGGGATTGGGAACTTGAGTGAGTTCGGATAGGCATTAACGCACACAACCCTGAACCCGGTATGTTGGGTGGCTTGCTCTTGAACCCTTTCTCTTCTCGTTGCGTGAAAGACGGCGAATTAGGCAGAATGGCGATCAAAGATCGGAGGAGAGTTCTGCGAGCGTGACTTCGTTGTAGAGCCAAATCTAGCAATCACGACCACGATTGAGTCCAGGGGAATCGTCTGAGCGTGCCGGAGTCGCCGAGCTGCTCGTAAACCATGCAGTAGCAGCTGACGAAGAGCCTTGGGTGACACCGTTCGTGCTGCTGTTGGGTAAAAGTATCTGAGTGATTGTCTTTGGATCATCGTGCTTAGGTGTTGTTCCTGAAGAAATCGCAGAACTTGCTTGGGGGGAAAGGGTAAAGTAGCAGTGGTAGCGCTCGATGTGGGCAACGACGGGGATGGTGATGTGACTGAAGCATCTATGGCAACGCATTTGGCATGGTACTTGTGTAATTCAGGCATTCGACACCCATTTTTACTTGTGTGTTTCCGACGGCATGGACTAGAAGTGGTTGGACGAAGTGGAGGAAAACCAGGTTTCTGTGAATCCTTGAGCGCAGAGCCCCTCATAATGATCTTTCGGATTTCTTTGGAGAATATGCAGTGTTTCCAGAAGAGGGACAGTAGAAACGCGTTCTGTGTATCACATGCAGCCAGCTTCAGCCTTGTTCCCCCAATTCTCATAGCTTTCCTTGGATTGATGGCGTGGACAATGGTTCATCATACTACGTTAGTGATTGTTCCAACCGGCCTCCACATTGAGAAATATAAGGCTTTGCTCTATGTCGATCGTGACGTGACGGCTATGGCTACGCATGTGCGCCCAAGGTGTTTTTTTGGCCAGCAGTATCCTGCCTGACTGAGTATTGCATGTCTGATTAGACATCAAATTGGAGACGATAAAACAAATGCGAGGAGGGATAATGAAAGGGTGTACGTGCAAGTGATATCTGAAGAGCCTCGTATCTGCCTCATTGTAGGTCCAGCTCCGCCCATGTAGTCGTGCCTGAGGTCAGTAGACGGCGGACTTCAGCTTTCACACCATATGATGGTAACATAGATTATACTAGGATTAATTGTGGGTATTGGCTTCTTTTACTTTATGGTTAGCACTTTAGGAATCAACCGCTCGATTGCGGGACTTAACGCTCGTAATGAGGAGCATGCATCATTCGCACCCTTGCCTCGGTCCTTACAGGCATGCTTCATCTAGGCAGCATCCTTACTCACCTAGTAAGGCCGCCGGTCCTAACGATTGAGGCGAGATAATGCCTAAACCCGAGATCATGGGAGGGGATGATCGATCCGGGGTTGATGGCATGGAGCGCGCCCTGCCTATCAGAACTTTCCGTCAACGACAACGAAACCGTCAGAATGTCAGCTAGATCAGGAATTATGGAACGTGGGCCGCGCGACGACCATAGACCGATGTTCGTGATCTTTCTATTCAATTTCCCTCCTACCTTGGCTTGCTTTTGGATCTTGGAACATGTCCCCGGTTCGACCTCTCAGATTCGTGTCAGATTGCACTGTTCTTCCACAATAGAGTCAAACATTGACTACACGAACCATTCATTTTTCGAACACTGACTACCAGTAAAGACATCAGAGAGATATTCTCGGCAAGTGCTTCTTAACTTGCGTTACTGCTCTCCTTCACGTACAACAAGTACGTAGTCTCCTGGTGACCACTAGCATGGATTTTATGTTCATAGATCATTTGTCCGGGACACTCCAGTCTTAGAAGATCTTCTCAACATCGTCTCCCAACTTGCTTTTGAGATAAGTGCCAAATGCTGATTCTAAGACCTTCATAGCCATTGCCCAGAAACCCGAGAGTTTCTTGGAGCAACATATAAGCTCAAGGTTGACAGCCGAGGCCTTGAAATCCTGTCCCCAGAAGTAATACCCCTTTTACCAATTAACACGACGGTATTCATGAAACCGCTCGTACTAGCAATTGAAGGATTTCCTCTTGATGGCAATTGAGATTGAGACGAGGATCAAAGCTACACATGGAACATCTTTGTTCGACAAATGCTGCAGAATGGGAAACCTCCTCCCAGGAACAGTAGAAGATCCGGCCGCAGTCGTCTTTCCTCGATGGTCGAATGGCCCAAGCACAGCATCAGGTCAACATCGGTATTCAACATTCTGCAGTATAGAGACCCTTTAAGCACAATAAACGACATCCTTCTATTGACCTCCACCCTAACGAAAGCTTAGAGAAGGTAACAGTAATCGTTACTGATGGTAGCCAATATATCGAAAAGATTGCTTGGCTGACGCCAGGATTGTATGTCATTCGAAGGATTGGTCGAGACAATGAAGTGCTTGACCTAGTGATCCACGAAATTGAGACTATTGCCGACCTTCATGATGCGGTTCGGACGACGAACGCTATCACTCACAAATTGAGTGCCTAAGACCTTGTTGAAGTGAAATCGTGAAATTCTTTTTGCGAAAACCTCAGCCGACCCCATCTGTTCCAATGAGTTCCAAGGCTCGGGGCAAAGTATCGAGAAACGTAGCTCTTAGCTGATCACGCCCGGGAGCCCAATGACCTAGACTGCCTCGATCGTAACGATGACCACACTCGCCGGGGGGGGAGCAACGCCAGCATTCGTCGTAGACATTAGCCGGTGTACGGTGTCTTTGTATCGTCAAGGAGTCGTGCTCACTCCTTACTCTCAAGCCTGGAACCACAGCAGCGAGAGACGTTCATCTACGTTGAAGGCGAAGCCTTGGAAACGCCAAGACAAATGGCGATCAGCCGAGCCGTGGACCCCTAGATATCAACATCGAACGCGCAATTGCCGGTCCCATCGTGCCTATGTTGTACGAGCTGTGATGACTGAGGGTGTCCAGATTGTCTGGACGCCCTGGAGAAACCGTGCGGAATTGCTACAAAATCGCACCTGGCTCTTCCCAGCTTCGGCTGTCCACGATGAAAGCGGGCCATTGGAGATGAGGAGGAAAGCTTGCGATCAAGTAGGGACCTCAATTATACGTCTCTTGCCCATGGGACCTTCCATAACATACGGTTGACGCTGCTCCCTAGATATCCGCATGGGAACTCCGCGGCAAACTTCCCCACGCCATCGAGTCGACCTGGCTTCTCACCGAATCTGTTTTGGCCGACGAGGTTCCAGCCGAACGTATGCCTATGTTTGCCGTGAAAGCTGCGTATATCACAGCAATCTCTCGGTCAAAGCCCCCTTCTCCGACCTCCTCCCAACCGACAATCCTTCTAACACATATCAGCTTCGTCACCGGCCTATTAGACTCCCAGCAAGAGTCTAAATACAAAGTGTCAATGTACGCCAAAGCGCAGCAGATAGGCTTGCCGGCACTCTTTGTGGACCTGCGACATGAATCGACCCATGGCGATATGCCTTCGTTGACGAATCTAAGGAGTGCGGCTCAGAGGGCACTGCAGTGGTTGTGGGATGATTACTGGAGCAAGCTTGGGGGAGAGACAATAGTGCGAGCCAAGGAAAGCTTGGCTGGCTCGGCGGACAGCGGTACAGGTCCAAATGTCATCGAGTTATTGAGTTCCATGGACGACAAGGCCAAGGAAGGTTCTGGGAGACATGGCAATGATGCATCTGATCCTATTCCAGAGGTTGCAAGCTGGAGTAAATGGCAGGGTCATTGGATTGCGAGGCCCATTGGAATTATCGATACATAGTAGTAAATTATAGGTCGTACAGGCTATGTTCTCCATTAGACAACATCAATTCATGGCGGAGTATTAATGCCATCATCATGAGAAGCTGCCCAACAGTAAAGTAGCCGGCTCCCATTGGCTTGAGAAGCGAGCCAATTACAGTAGGGATCTCAATCTCTGGACCCCTCACCCGCATTGCTTGGCAAGATCTCAGATCTCAGATCTTTGCAGTGAATTCTGCATCTCATTGAAGCAAGAAGAACTGTATCCTCTGCAACTCGATCTTATCGTGTTCAAAGGCAGTCAATAACACCCTGAGATCTTGGAACGCCAACAATGCTTTTCTGGTAACGAATCACGGCGCATCCCGGGCTCAGAGTCTAGTCCCAAGGACCAAGCACAGCGTAGGAGGCTTGGTCCCCGCGCTTTTGCCGCCTTTGGGGAAGAATGTCTAGCCTGCCCGTGCATCCAGGTCACGAGGGCTTCGTGCAGCCTTCGTCCTACTTACGTCCGAGGGGGCAATCACAGCCAATGCCTCATGCTGAGACAGAGAGCGCAATCGATCGAGACCAGAGGATTGGCCTGGTATGTTCCCCTAGCCTTCTTGCTATTGTCGCTGCCACCTCCAATGTGACTGCTTGAGCCTAGCCTATCGGAGAAATTAACACCAGATGCTGACCATACGACTGATACATCGGCGTAGCAACGGATTAGGGATTTCTTGAGAGTCAGGACAAGCTATGATGTATTGCCATTGAGCTTCCGCCTAATCATCTTCGACACGGCCTTATTGGTCAAGAAGAGTCTCACCATCCTGATACAGAACGGTAAGCAGCTCTGTAAAGTGTTAGAATCATCCACATATCAGCGTTGACCGGTCTCTGTGACAGGCATCATCTCCGCACCATTATGGGACTCCAAAACATCATCTTTCGCAGGACTTCTTACAACTTCCGACTACCTCAATCTCATCCAGTACTACTGGCAGAACCCTGAGGCTGTGAACCGTATCGATCAATTCAAGCTTAATAGCTTAAGAGGTGAGCCACGAGAGCTAAGTCCACACTCCGGGACCTGCTAACAGAGCGAGATATCGAGAAATCGCTCGGCGTTCAGCCCCTCGAAACTGTATCCATACATCCCGATCGACCTTTGTACGATGCTTGTCGGAAGATGCTCGAGTCACGGTCTCGGCGAATGCCTCTGATCGATGTTGACGACGAGACCAAGCGGGCAATGGTGGTCAGCGTTGTCACTCAGTACCGGATTCTAAAATTCGTTGCTGTCAATGTTTCTGACACTCAGCTATTGCGGAAACCGTTGAAGCATCTCAAATTAGGTACTTACAAGAACCTCGAGACAGCAAGGATGGAGTCTTCAGTGTTTGAGGTCATCCACCAGTTGGTGAACAACTCGATCTCAAGTGTGCCAATTTTGAACAGCGACGGCATCGTCACCAATGTTTTTGAAGCCGTAGATGTAATCATGCTCATCAAAGGTGGCGTTTACGATGACCTCAACCTCAACGTCGGCGAGGCACTTCAGAAGCGAAGCGAGGTATGTACTCTATGAGACACTATTCTTGCAACAACGCGTTGACAATGATCTAGGATTTCCCTGGTATTTATACGTGCTCTATCGACGATCGGTTGGATACCATATTCGATACGGTAAGGAGGTCACGGGTGCACCGACTGGTAGTCGTCGATGAAGACAATCGGCTAGTTGGGATCCTGACATTGAGTGATATTCTTGAGTACATACTCCTCGAAGGGGAAGGGGACGATGGCAAGTCTGGGTGATTGGGTTGCGATTGGGTCGGTCATAATTTCTACGTATGCATTTACTTGGTGTTTGATATCCCCACACAGCGCGAAGAAGACCGCTGTAAGTTGAAACATTACGGCCGAACGTGACGAGGTAAATAGATGAAACCTGATATAGGGCTGCAGGTAACGAATCATACGCGATGCTACTATTGTGTTGAAGCTCCGATATCTTTCCGGTCGCAAAGGATATTGCTATTGTTGTGACGTTTCACCCAATTTTGGGCAGGAGCACTCCCTTCACTTTTTCAGCTAAGATCTCAATCTTGGAGCGGAGGTCGGCCCTATAGAGATTCAGTGTTGATTCTTGCTATTGTGAGCAGGAGCATTCCTTATACTTACCAAAAGAGTAGTACCAACATGTCTTCCGTCAACATGCCTCTCCTAGCTCTCACCATGCAGCATACATACGGGCATCAATATGCAGAAATCGAAGAGCATCAACTCGTTTGCGCCCACGTCGGAGCATACTGAGTTTTCTCGAGGATCAAGGTCTCAACGCCGGTCATCTCTCGACACCTTCGTCATACCCGGCCGTACACGTCTTCCATCGAGCCAGTCCAGTCAAAACGCCACAGACATACAGGTTGCACAAGCACTACTCAATCACAACCTTGGGCAACGTTCTATCAAAATGGCTGCCAGAGGGGCCCAGGGTAGGAAGGCTCTTGCTCAAGAACACTCATCCACGCCAATAACATACGCGAATCTGCTTCAATCGGCACAAGGGGGATCGGACGTCAACACAAGGCTGCCGCCGTCACGGGGCAGTGGGCTAGAAGTTCTCGTTGTTCCTCCTCACCGCCGTCATAGAACTGAGGTATCTCAAGTAACGCCCCAGCTCTTCGTAGCAACCACAACGGCAGCAAACACCGACCCTGTCTACGGAAAGACATATGACGGCGCCAATGATAGCAACCAGATAGGGCATGTATCTCGCATGACGAGCATGACATGGAGCACTGTCAGCCAGCGAGTCTTCTCAGAGTCCTCGGGGAGTTCCCGTGCCTCTAGAGTTTCGGAGTTCAAAAAAGAATACAACGAGTTGGCTGAGAAGCATGGGTTACCTACTCTTACAGGCGAATCTGAGGGTGCGTCGTGTCATTGTTCAGTGACTTTAGACAGGATCACTGATAATAATTTGATACATAGATGAGGGAGATAATTCAAGTCAAACAAAGATGACGCAGAAGTCTCATCACCATGGCTGGCTTGCTCGCAAATTCTTTCGCCGATCCTCATCCACCTACACACTCAAGGCCAAGACTACATATAAGCCCATCACACGGAAGAAGAGTTTTGGTGGTGTCCGTTTGCTTTCAGATGATGCGCCCACGAACATTCTATCGGGCAGGAGCCTCGAGGAACTCTGTCGCCTGGGCGGAATCGGTATCTTGGTGCTTCCACCCGACTTTGCTGCAGATAGCCTTCATTTACCGACATGTCTTTCCGCGACTGGTGCTTATCTGCTTGACAATGGTACGTCATCTTCGAAACCTAAGCCTCGCCGTTAAGCTGATGGGCAAATAGGATGTAATGCACCGGGCATCTTCCGTGTCTCTGGTACTGCAACTACTATCAATGAGCTGTATAAATACTTTGATCATCGGTTCTCCGACGCAGGAAGCCCATCCAAGGTCGAAGCCACTGTAGGAACAGGCTTGCTTCCAAGCGAACCAGAGTACACACTGGCTGACATAGCCTCCCTGTTCAAGAAGATCATCATTGGCCTACCTGGTGGTTTACTTGGTTCGCTGGAGCTGTTCGAGGCCCTTCGTGGTATCATTCTTACTTGGACACCGGATCCCAAGTTGTCAGCTGCAGAACCAACCCGGCTGCGAGCCAAGATGATTGCACTTGCAATCAAGAGCGTTAATTCTGCGTATCGAGCGTACCTGATCCAGGCCGTGCTGGGTCTTGTTGCGTGCTTTGGATTCGAAGCCGACAAAGTCCAAGCGGCAGAGAGAGTTGCCACGGAAGGCCGGCCCAGACAGGACCAATCAGGGTCAGAGCTAATGGGCTACCAGTCTTTGGGAAAGGTACTCGGGCCTTTGCTGTTGGGAAATCTGAATGACAGCATCGAAGTCGGTGGGGTCTCTGAGACCCATGATGATTCATTGAATGCTCGCAAGTCGGCAGAGCTTCACCAGGTGAACACAAAGAAGTCTAAAAAGCAGAAACGAAACTCGATACCGAACAAACTTGAGAAGGATGCGAATCTGACTGCTCACGTCGACCGAGCCAACCTTGCTTCAGAAGTCATGTATCTGCTTCTATTGAATTGGAGAGAGGTTGTCAAGCAGCTCCGACTCCTCAATGGCCTAAGTAGCTTCTTGCAGCCATCGAAAAGTATGACTCAGATCAAGAAGCTGTCGAGTCCGATCGCCACTAGGCACTTGACAAACACCTCGGACGACAATAGGCAGCTCCTAGATATTTTACGAGGACGTTCGTTACCAGACGAATTTGAGCAATTCAGGGGGCCCGTCAAGATGAAGCGAAAAGTCAGGATCACTAGTCGATCACCCATGGGCCGCGGTGCCATCAAAGCTTTCGAGGGTAGGGATGAAGGTCATATCTGGGAACCAGGAGCCAGCGAAGGACAGGCTGACGAAAGCCTATCCGGGAGTAATGCTGTGATCTCTGGAGCTCAGGGAGGTCGATCAGCTATCAGGACCGGATCCTTCACCCAAGATGTTTCAAGACTTGCTGGTGACAAGCGGACCAAATCGGATCTTGCAATGGACCAGATGGCGATGGGGACAATCTTGACGCCTCTCAAAGACTCATACGTCTCTCCTACAGAAACGCCTCACAGACAACTACGTAAACGATCATCAAGTGACGCACCCAACACTGCAGTCAGAGTAGCGCCACATCCAGCGCAACGCACGGCGTCAGCCCATCTTGTACATCAGTCTTCGATAGACAAACCATTGCCTCCCATCGGTGACGCTCAAAAGGCCGAATCCATGAACGGACACTCGTCCGAGTATTCTCCCCCTACTACGCTTAACGAAGAAGAATCTAGGAAATTGCATGAGAGGATCATGTCAAGTCGTAGGTCTCGCCGGTCTCGTGCATCGGCGGACAGTTTTCCTTTTGCAACTCGCCAGGCAACACCAAGAACTTTATTCCCTAGTCGTTCGTCAGGACATTGGACTCCACCTGAGATTCCATCAGCGCCTTCGGCGGAAGCAGAGGCCACGTATCCCCCACGGCAGTCGTCTTTACCATTGGAGCAGGGTTCTTCAATAAGGCCCATCGATCCTCTTCCGACTTTTGAAAGCATGGCAGAATACAAAGCGTGGTGCGAATTGCACCCTTCGTCTCCTACTTTACCTCCTGAGTCACGCAAGACGAGCAACACTCAATCTGCTGACGATGAGGAAAAGGACAGATCGAAGCGGGGCAGCTCTGGTAGCGTGAAGTTTCTTGCTCAGAAGTTCGCCGAAGCCTCAAGAGTCACTCGCAATGACGAGCAGGCTCGAAAAGCTGCAAAGGATGGGGACATACCAACAGTCTATGCATACGTTCATCCAATTCGGCAACCACTATCTCCTCTCTTTGACCCCTTTCTTTCCACACCGAGCCCTGCTTTAGACAAAAATTCCAGCCCGGGCAAAGACACTTTGATTCCAAAACCAATCCAGGAAGTTGGTCGTGGCCGGAGTGCAGAGGTTCCCCGTCTCCCTACTTCGACTTCGACTTCACCGAAGCGGACTACTGCGCCAATACCTAAAGAACGATTGGGCAAACGGATCTCAATATTCAATATTGTGCGGGACCAGGACGCCGAGATCGTCAAGTCCAATGTCAGAGGCGACGATAGTGTTTACTCTGATGCACACAGCACGGTTGCCGTCGAAAACATGTCACAAGATATCTCACCGGAGCCTAGACGCCGAGTTGGACCCACTAGGCTTGACTCTTCTTACCAAGCAAACTCCCAAGAGTCCAATGTTTCACCCAGTCGTCCTTTTTCCTATGAATCTATTCGTCGTCTACAATCCGGTCCTGAGCGCCCTGAGACCTGGCATAGTCCACGGCTCTTGCCCATTGGCCGCCTTTTATCGACCAGCCAACCAGAAGAACCAGCTCCTGAGAAAGGCTGCCTTACGCCAAGCGCCCCCAGCCGCATCAACACCTACCGGAGCACTAGCGACGCTCTGAAGAAGCTCGAGCGCCACGGTTCTATCAACGCCACCCTGTACGGAGAGATAATACGGCTACAACAACAACTCGAACATAGAGGAGAAGAGGTCCAAGCTGTGAGAAGGAGCTTGGATGCTGTGAGAGAAGCTCGCGATGCTAGAGACGCCAGTTCGAACAAATTCAGCCCGAGGAACAGTTGGAGTAAGGGAACAATGAACGCTGAGATCAAAGAGGCGATTAGGGGGTTGAGCTTTTGGAAGAGGAGGGCCGAAGAGGCGGAGAGAAGATTGGCTGATGTCGAAGGACTAAGTGGGAAGTGTGCCGAGAAGGGTGGCCTCAATGTCGACGTGCTCTTAGAGAGACGTGGGGAAAATTCCGCTGAGAGACAAGGCATTGATGTCGAGGTCCTGGTTGAAAGGGATGGACAAGAACGCGAGGAGGTAGCCCAGCTCTACGTGGATGAGGGCTGGGGAGGTGATGCGTTGAAATTGAGCAGCGAACACGATTATCTGACGTCCGAGGAGAAATAAGGGTGGCCTTTCAATTGGATGCTGAGCCGAGATGTCGACAAAGATTGGTTATTGCACCAACCTATTGGGTATTCTCCTTGGTTTCAACGGTCGTTGGAAAGCGAGAAAAGGAAGATTGATAGCTGTTTTTGCAGTCTTCGGAAATCCTCCGTCGGGAAGAAGGGTTGCGTTTTCCGATTTTTGTTTGGCGCATGCTTGATGGTTGTAGGATAGAGAGGACAATTGAGTACGGTTTTACTAGGAGCAGAGAGCAGTGTTAGATCAGTATAGAGATAATTGAACATTTCAGAGGTCGTTTGAAGCGGTTTCATCGTTTGTGAGGACGTGGGACCTTGTGCGAAGAAGAGGAATCATATTGGAGTGGAATCACACATCATTCTCCGGTCTTGGTTGGTCAATGTTCGGCTCCTTACGAGGTTGGGCGCTTGTGGGTGGTTGAGCATTGTTGATGAGAATCTTGATGTTTTCTTGTGAGATCGAGTCATTCATTCAGGGTCTTGGAGCAAGATGTTGATTTGCCTGGTTTTGTGAGATGTCAGACCCTTGCGAAGGATGATCATACAATCTGCACAGCTCTATAGCGGGCATGTATCCTTGACAGACTTTGGGGAATGGGAGGAGAGATTCATGGGAAATGCATCGATGAGATTTCGCGTCAGGCTACATTCCTAGCCTGTTATTCTGCGAACTAGCCGTACGCCTCTAGTCACGCAATATCGCTGCATCTTGATTGCGTTTGTAGTTCCACCATGCTCATATTTCCAGTTTTTCGATAAGCATACCACTCCCCCTCCATCTCCGACAATTCCATCACAGGCCCAATGTATCTACCGATGCTATACCACAAATCCCACGTCAGCCTATATTCACTCAAGCCCAGATACCCCTTCCCATTCCTCCTTTTCCGCTCATATAGCACCCTAAGGCTGCGGGAAAAGAGATACAAACCCACCTTTGTAAACCCGATATCCTGACTCTTCTCCCTAAAGCACTGACGGCAGATATTGAGGCCGTACTTGCGGATCAGACCTGCTTTGTGGGTGCAGACGCGGCTGGCGGGATGGATATGTTAGCCCTTTCTTTCTTTCTTTTTTTGGCATTCGCTGTGCTGGTATTGTTTTGGAAGAGGGGGAGTTGGATGGGGGGTGGGTGGTACCATGCTCGTGCGCCCTTGCCGTAGCCTCGGGGGCGCGAATACCAGACTGATTCGTGGGACATGGTTGTGGTTTTTTTGGATGTTGGGCCTTGTGCTGGGATGCGGTTAGTGGGTTAAGGAGATCGATCTGTAGGGGGCACCTGGGAGGCGGGAGGCAGCGTACTGTGCTGGCGGCGTTATGTTAGGCGATCAATCCGTTGCTGTCGTTGTCGCGCGGAGTGGTGGGATGGGGTTCGAATGTGGCCGCCAAGAGTTGAAGGGATTACCGAGGCGCTAGTTGGGGCTAGTGCTGTGAGGATTTTTCTGACGATTTTAGTTTCAGATTCTTGGGATCCATGATTTCATCTGCCTGTAGATTGGAAAGGCAAACACGATTTGTATACCAAAGCTACAACTCCTTGTTAGGGAACAATTGAGCCTACAACTAAGTCTTTCAAATTATCGAGTAACACCTTGATGTGAAGACCCAGATCCACACATGTCCTCACCTCTGCATTGATTATAATTTCATTTCATGGATTTGTACTTTACTTCCTTCCTTATTGGGTAGAGTAGCTTCTAAATTTGCTAGAGCCTGCCGCCTCCACTCCCAGGGCGCGCAAGTGTGGACAGTGAAGCAAGAATAACACGCACCTTTGCACATCCCTTCAGATTGCAAGGCTCCTAAAGCCCCTGCTCGGCCCTTCATTGGGTGTGACGTCTCGCTTCTGGCTTGATAGAGGGGAGTTGGAGGATACATAAGATACGCGGATCCTGTGTGAACAGAGCTGATACTTGGATCAATGGAAAGATAGGGAACCAAGGAGAAACGCTGATGGTCGAGATGAGAAGGAATTCTGGTTTTCATACATCTCTCAAAATGGACGTGTCCTTGCTAGCCGTGCCTACTAGCTTCTATTTCTCAGCTTCGGTGGGTGTGGGACCTTTCGACGCATGCCACATGCTGTCCGCATCTATGCCAATCTTGTCAGCGTAATCTTCAAACCAGTCGTTTAAAAGAAAGACACACCTCCATCAATCGTGGGCTCCTGAATATACTTCCGCTTCTGTGCCTTTTGCTTCCGGTCGACCCCATATTTCTTGTCCCGACCATCTACTAACTCATCAAAACCTGGAGGCCTCTGACTGGGCTCGGTGAGGCTCATCATCAACTGCGGTTCTCCCAACGGCAACTTATCGCCCCTGTCCACCTGCCAGAAATGATACGTTTTGCCATATAAGCCCACAACATCCTCCATCTCTTTCGTCTCTGCCTGTTCCCAGATCCCGGTGGGCAGACCATCAGGGCCGGGCATGATGAGCATGCCGCTCTTGACCTCGAAAACGTGGGAATGCCAGAGCTTGCGTTCAGAGTGTTCGAGGGTCTTGTAGAGGGTGGCTGAGATCATGTATTCCACACCGATGAGGCGGGCGTTTTTGTCCGCGGTGTCATAGATGAGGCATTGGCGGACATCTAGGGAGGATATGTGTCAGCAGCTGGATTGAGCACAGAAGAAGTGGAATTGTACCTTCATTGAGATGGGTGCAGTAATGATTTGATTCCACGCAGCGTTGAGGGTCTGACGCATAGATATGGAAGGCATTAAGGTGAGCGCAGATCTGCTTGACTGGAGCAAAGTTCTTGTATGTTTTCGTCAGCAACGAGCACTTGGATCTTCGACGACAGGAGCTTGAGAGACCTGTCCAACTGCTGCTCCTGTTTCCAGCGCCTGACTCTTGGCCGAAAGAGGGTTGCCTTGAGCTCCGCTTGTGACATTTGTGGTGGGATCCATGTTGATGCTCGTGAGATGATGTATTTGAGTTGTACCCAGGACGTTGTTGTGCAACTGTGTTATTGACGAGAACCGGCCGTTCTCAAGGTATGTTAAGGTGGTCCGAAGCCGCCGAGACCGTTTGGTTTGTGGCTCGCTATAAACTTCCCTCCGAAAAGCCCGGGCAATCGAGATCCTCACAATATACGTCAATGGAGAAGGATTACACATAGAATATGCTTCGTGGTGTTTTGAATGCCGAATCCAGAGTCCTAGGACTCTGAGAGTTCAAAGAATAGCCTCAAAGCGCATTCGAACCAGCTAAAATACAACTCTTGCTCAATCATCCTTAGAACCACCTATACTGTATGCCCTTCATGCGTCAGAAACAAGCCCGACAAACTCCCTGAACCTTCTTCTTTTGACTTCAAGATTGCCTTCAGCTTGTAATCCGTACGCGTTGAAGAGAGTTGATAACGCGGGATCTATTATGATTTAGTTTAATAAACAATTTTAGTATCAAGTGTTATAACTAACTTGTCAACCGCATGAGAGCAGCGGGATTGATAGGAAATCCGTCCACGGGTACATTCTGGCGGTTGTGCAGTACCTTGAGCGATGTTTCACGACTAGTAATGTGCGAGTTGTATAGCCTAGCTTCATGGTTTTCGGCGCTGTAAAGTAATGTTAGTATAATACGTGAGGGAAAAGTGAAGATAATCTAACTCTGCATTCATTCGATCCTCAAGCTTGCTAAACCGGCGTTCAATAGTGGCTTCGAGAGTAGTGAACTTGGCTTCGAGAGTAGTGAACTTGGCTTCGAGAGTAGCGAACTTGGCTTCGAAAGTGGTGAACTTGCTTTCAATAGTTGTAGTTAAGCCATTGATTGCTTCGAAGAGACGTTGTCCTTCATTAAAAGTAGGAACATTTGGGATGCGAGCTATTTCACGAAAGGCAGTATCAAACAGGGTAGAAGTAGTGATAAACACTTCAGAAAGCTGTTTGAAATCAGGCTGAGAGTCCATATCTAGCGACAAGAGAGGTAGACAGCAGTTGTTGATGTTGATGTTGAAGTTTTGTTTATGTGAGTAAATATTCCGAGGAAGGTAGCAACTACACCTCGGGCCGAAGTGGATGCCGGAACACCGGAAAGTAAATTACACGGCGAAATCACCAGACAGCTGTTGACGTCATGAGGGGTTACGTGTGCATGTGTGAAAGACACAGAAATATCTACATGATGTTTTGGTAATACATGTGCAGAGTATGCACACACAGGTCAGCCCTGATAATCATGGCTAGATGTACGCTCATTTCCTGCCTTCTGTGAGCTCTGAAGGCAAACAAGAGTCTGAGTAAAGTATACGGAAGTGACTGACATCACGAGTTGTTCTTCATCTCTCGGAGCGCGCCCATGACATCCACCGGCTTGGTCTTTCCCGTCGCCTTTTGTACTGTTGGATCCTGTTGCTGTATTAGCACCACCGTGCATCCTACCTTGACAAAATGGGAACGGACATCTACTTTCATGAACACGTTGTATTCCTATACCAATTAGCTCATGTTTCTGGGGTTGTAGTTCCTTTCCAAAGGCTCACCTTTTCGTCTCCAATCGTAAATTTCCCCTGCGTCTGCTCATTATTTTCGGCAAATGACTGTAATTTCTTAACAGGCTCGGTATCCAGGACAGTGACCAAGAATTTGACGTTCTGCTTCGTGTATTCGTGACCAGGCTTTACCAATCAATAGTGATCTCCTTAAGGCAGCAAAAGGGGTACTCACATATACTTTGGTGTCATTTGGTAGAGCAGCGATGGTCTCATTCAGCGCTGTGTGCATTTCCGCTGGGGTGCCCTCGAAAAAGCGCCCACAACCTGGCCGAAAATATGAGCTCTGGAGAGTGGAGCGTCAAGACAGCAATCGAACCTCCGATGAATAGTGTATCCCCGGTGAAAACTACTTTTTCCGCTCCATCCTCCATAAACCAGCAGATACTGTCTTGTGTATGACAAGGTGTGTGTAAGGCCTTGACCGAAATCGAACCGATCTTGAAAGTTTCATTGTGCCTCGGTGTTCGTGTGACGGCTTCACAATCCTTTCCACCAATCACCGGGAGGTCTTTGAACTGCGAGAGCTATTGCGAGCATGAGCGCGGAAACCGGTGAGTACGGTGAATAGTCACACCATCTTCTTGTTACCTCCTGCATGGTCCCAGTGGCTTTTGCGTCCGTATAAGCAGGTCTTCAGGCTCCGAGTCCAAACGTGCTCACTGATGTGTATTCATTATGGCCGTCAAGTTGATCTGTCCAGCATCTATCTGCTCCTTGACCACTGGTGCCACTCTGCCAACATTTGTCAGAAGTCCCTACCCTGCCATCAACATCTCCGACTCACTCGGGGGGATTGGCGGGATCGATGATAACAGCATCATTTGTCTTGTCATCCTTGACAATATATGCGTAATTATTGCTGGGACCAGTCCCTGTCCGAGAGTATGTTAGCGTATTTCTAAAACATGAATAAGGTGAATGGCCTAAGTTACACATTGGTATTGATTGTATATGCATGGCGCGTGACAAGGCAAGCTGTTAGAACTCAGCATACTCCATCACGACAGGATGTCTTGGCGGAAAGGATGCCATACACTCGCTGCTAGAGCCTTCAGTGGTCTTCCGGAAAGAGGCCTGGCCAATGCTGCGACGTTCATTGATCAAGATAGAGAAACTATGAAGAGCTGAGTGTTTACACTAGAAGGGTTCACCCCCAAACGGTCCAGCCTTATCACCCGGAGCTTGTATAGTACTAGGCCATAAGTTCCCGCACCATCCCACTTTTTAGTGAGAATACCAAGAAACCTTATATTCCCCACTACGTCCTACCTACTAACTATGACTCCTACTACTCCTAGATCTCGTACGAGGCTATAGCGGAAGTATCTTACCCCTTTTATAAGAAGGCGCATTATCGGGCGCTATTAGTTAGGTATAAGGTATAAGGTAATTTTAAAGGCTAAGATTATTATTAAATTAATAATTTATAATATTATTAAGAATTATATTACTTAATACTTATAAAAGGATAAGCTTAGATCTAATTATTTATAACTCCTAGGGGTATATACTAAGCGTAAACTCCTTTAATTAATTAAAATTAAGTTAAAAATCTATTACTTAAACCTTTAAAAAGAGCTTAAGTTATAAATTGTTAAATATATTATATAATAATAACTTTAAGAGTATAAAATTATAAATTAATTTATAATAAAGCGCCTACTTCTTTAGAAGATATATATAAAATAGTAGTTAAATTAATATAAGGATTAGAGATACTAGCGTAGAGTAGAGTAGGTATTAATTATTACGGTTCCACTTGCTCCGAGGAGGATAGACCTATGATTAGTTCTCTTAGAGAGGAGTATCAAGGATGTAGATAGATAGGCTTCATTTAAACAGGTCTAGTATAAAGGATTATATTTAATACTTAAGAGATATCTAGGATTATAATATAAGTTAAGCACGAAGCTCCTATTTACTAGAAACACGTAGGCTTTATAAATATAGGAAACTCCCTTGCTTATTATACTTGTCGTTAAGTAGGATAAGCCTTACTCGTCTTACTCGTTCTTAAGTAGAGCGAGTATCACTCGCTAGGAAAGGGGCTATTATATAGATACCTATAATATATAATACCTATACTAGTATTATATATATTACTTGACTTGACTAGTTATAATATTACCCCTCCTTCCTACTATCTTCGTCCTGAAGATTCTAGTCACTTACTATGTCACGTTAGTAATGAAATCGTCTTCATCTTGTTTCTAAAATCTAGTAATATAGTACTATTATCAACTTTCCCTATAATTACTATTCATCCCTAAACAGTCTTTATATTATTATAAAAGACTCCCTGTCTTAACTAAAGTACTCTAAGTGTATTCGTGTTAAGAAGCCGTATATAAATATATTATAATAGTCCTTAAACCGTACTTATAAGGAAATATCTTCTAAGGTAGCGGAAGATGAAAAGGTACTAATAACAGTCATAACCAGGCTACTACGTAATAAGAAAATTCTGAAAGAGATTGATTTAAAGGCGTGACGGAAGACATAGTATCTACTATCTAAGGTAGAGGCGGAGGAGGACTCTGATTCCCTTAATTATCCTACGGCGGATATACTCGTTAGGTTATCCCTAACTATCTAGTCGTTAATAGCTATATTAGACGACTTTTCTAGCTTTAACGACGTTACTACTAAGCCTCCTAAGTCTAGTAGAATTGGCGCAGAAGCGTCTAG
>JAABUW010003623.1_pt1 | contig 21833 bp, 3 predicted proteins | sample 5560081 | NCBI WGS metagenome assembly JAABUW01 (sample SAMN10711882, study PRJNA513363) | rock metagenome | isolation source: Antarctica rocks | place: Antarctica: Victoria Land, Knobhead sud
TATCGAATTTTTTGAACAATTAAATAGTAAAAGTCTCTTTTATAATATATAATCGAAAAGTTCGAATTATTAATAATCTTAAAAATATCTAAAATATAGTATTAATCTAGATATTTACTCGATCTTAATTAATTATATTAATAAATAAATAGACACTAGTGTTGTTTGTTTGCTTTAATTAATTAAATTTTAATAAAAAATTTCTTCTAATTTTATTTCGCAATATTGTTATTCTAATAATTTTAATCTTTATTTTCGAAGATTTTTTGCAATTAGATTTGCAAAGTCGAGCAATTGTATTAACTAAACAATTATCTAAAGATTTAAAGATTTCTTTCAAAATATAATCTTTTTATTCTTGTTGCTAAAATAATTAGTAAATATTTTGCTTTATTTTTAGAATAAATTGTTAATTTTAGAAAGTTGTTGTTTATATTTACAAAACTTATTTAAATACTTTGTTAAAAAGATCGATTCAATAGAATTTTGTAATTAAGTTAAGAATTAATAAAGATAAAAATATAAATTATTACTTTTTTAATTAATATCTTTGTATCTTTTATTATTTCTTTGAAACAAATATATACTCTTGTAACTTTTATTAATAAGATAGAAATATTTTATTAAATAGCTAGACTAGCTTTGTTCGCAAAACTCTTGCTAATATAATTAATTTTTGCATTACTATTAAATATTGCTTTAATTTTTATATTTTTTAATTATATTTATACAATTAAGCAAACAACAAAATACAAAGTTCTAAGAGATTCTATTTTCGCAATAATATTTTCAAAATAAATAATTTTAATAATTTTAATACTAATTAGTTTTATAATAACAATTGTCTCTTTTTTTTTTGTAAATTTCTAAGATTTTCTCTTTGTTACTATAGTATTAAACTTCTTATTAAAAAAAGAATAAAAAAAAAAGCAACTTAAATTAAGACAGAAATCTAGAAGATTTATTATTTTTATTTTTATTTTCGAGATAAAAATACTTTGAGTTAAAGTTTTAAAATCGATTTAATTTTTTATAATTTATAGTATTTTTTTTGAATATTTTGTTTGCTATATATAGTTTGTAGAAATCTTTTACTTTTTTTAAGATTTGTTTTTTTAATACTTGATAACTCTTAAATTAAAATAAATTATTGCAAGAACATTTTTTATTATAATATTCTTTATTTTTGTTTCTATTACTTTTTTTTTATGTATATTTTTTTATCTAAGACTTTTGTTATCTTTAAATAATTTCTAGATTTAAGATTTTTGATCTTTAAGAATTTCTTTTTCTTTTTAATTCTTTTTTTAATTCTTATAATTAATTGCTTTATTAGAGATTTTTAGAGTATTTATTGTTTAGAAGAATTTTGTTTTAATTAAATTTCTTAAATCTTTATTATTGTTTAATTTAATTTATTATTCTTTTTATTTTTCGACAAAAAATTAATATTTAATTTTATTGTTGCATTGTAATTATAGAATTTCGAACACAATTTTGCATTTTTTATTAAAGACAAATTCTTATAGTTTTTTTCTTAATTTTTGCACTATTAAGAGGCAATTTTATTTCTTTATTTTTGAATTGTTAAACTTATAGCAAATTTTGTTGCTTTTATTTATATAAATTTCTTTATTTGCTATTAAGATTGTTAATTTTAAACAAACTTATTGTCTATATAAATTGTAACAAAATAAGCACTTATTTAATTTTAATTAAGATCGATTATACTTAAGAACAAAAACAAGTTCTTAATAAATATAAATTGTTTTTTAAAATAAACTTTAAACTATTACTTAAATTTAAGAAAATACAATATACAAAATCTCTTATAATTGCGTTGTTATTACTTATTAAATTATTTAATAAATTTTGTTTTCTATTATTTTGCGAACATTGTTAATCTTAAAATCTTTAAAAACTTGTATTAAGATATTTAGTATTTTATTAATTTTTGTGTTTTCAATTGCAATTGTTATCAATACTAGAAAAACAAAAGTTGTTTTTAACATAATTTTCTTTTTTACAAGATTTTGTTTCTTGCTTATTATATTTATCAATTTATTTATATTAATAGTTGCAACTTGTTAAGCAATTTAATCGCTATTAATACTTATTTCTTATATAGTTGTTTTATTTTTGATTAATTTTATAATTGTCTTATATAACAATTCAAATATTATAATAATTGTATTGTTAAAATTAACTTTATGTTTTTGCATTATTTTAGTGCAAATATTGCAAAAAAGATTCTTTAAATATTACAAAAACTTAATATATTTATTAACTTAATTAAGTTTAATAAGCTTCGAGAAAATAACTTTAAATTGTTAACTATATTTACGAATATTATTCGACTCTACCTTTGATATATCTTTTAAAGACTTTAGAAAAACACAAAAGTTAATTTTCTAATTTGAATTTCTATCTTTATATATATTTTTTAATTTATTTATTATTTTAAATTACTTTTTATTTGTTTAGATTACAATAAATTTAATAAAATTTTCTATAAGCTTATCGCAATATTAAAGCAACTTAATAATCTTATATTAAGAGATAACTTTATACTTATTACAAAGATTCGAGAATCGATTTAGAAAATTAATAATATTAAGTTTATTAAAGTGCAATACTTTTGATATTTTTAAAAAAGATATAAAGATTATATAGTAATAGAACTCTACAATTTTTATAAAGTTATTAAGTAAACTTGTTGTTAATATAGATATATTAAAAAAAAGCTTTGCAATCTTTTTATTGTTTTAAGATATTGTTTTTAAGAGAATAGTTTAACAACAAATATTAAAAATAACAACTACCAAATTAAAAAAATTAATAATAATAACTAATTTAAAAAATAATACTTTTAATTTGCAAATTTCTTTCTTTTTTTTGCAAAAATATTAAGAAAAGATTTTTTCTTTCTTCTTAATTTTGCGTTGTTTTTTTGTTTATTGCTTCTCTATCTTTTTGATTGTTTATAAATAGATATTTTTGATTTATAATTTTTTCTAGTTAATTGTTGATTTATTATTAACAAATATCTTCGCGTTAAAGATTTGCTTTAGTCTCTATTAAAAAAAGAGTTTAAATAGCGTTTTTGCTTTTAAGCAAATAAATCAATTATATTGCTAAAAAGCTTCTTTTAATAATATTACTATAGTTAGCAAACAATTTATTGTTTTAACAATAAATACTAATTGCAATTCTAATAAAATATTTTCATTTTCGAATTTACAACTTTTATTGTTATTTTTAATACTTTAACTTTTGTCTTTTCTTTTTTTGCTTTTTAATTTAATAATATTTTAATCTCTAAATTGTTAATCTTGTATTTTTAATTTTTAAAGTTTCTAATTTTAATAATTTATTAAAGTTAACTTGTCTTTTATACTTTTTTTTTTGTATTTTTAAGTTTTTGAATTTTTGAATTTCTAAGATTGTTTTTAGAGATATATTAACAATTTGTTGTTTTAATATTTGTTGTTATAACTAAATTCTCGCATTAGATTTCAATATAACAAGATAAAAATAAAATCTCAATTAGTAAACAACTATAATAATAGAGATTTATTGCAATATATACATAAATTGCACTATATAATCTAATAGTATGTTAAGTAGCTAAGATTCTAAGATCTAAGTAAGAGAGATCGCATATATATTGCAAATAGATTGCTAGTACTAATAGCAAACATCTCCAAGTCTATAGTCTAATATTGCTTGATTATTTAACTACAATATCTATTAGCTTAAAATTACTAATAGATAATAGCTTAAAAAGAAAATTGAAATATTTAATAAACAAAAATTGTATACTTAGTATTGTTGTTTTGTTCGAAAATACTATATTAAATTATTTAGTTAAAAAATTAAGATTAAATAAATCGAATTTAATATTAGTTATATTAATATTAATATTGTTTTTTCTAAAAAATCTAACAAACAAAACAAATATTTTGCAAATACTATAAAAAATACCAAAATATATTAAAAAAGAATTTTAATATTTTAGCAAAACAAGTTTCGAATGTTATAATATAATATTTATAGGTTTAAAAATAAAGTAATAGTAGTACTATTATACAAAAAAAAAAGATTATAGTATTTTAATTATATAGAAGTTTTAAGAATATAATAAAAATTTCAAAATATATTGTTCAACAAATATCGATTTTGCGTTTAAAAACAACAAAAACAAAATCTATTTCTATATTAATAAAAGAATTAATAACAATATTCAATACTTAATATAGTATTTTAAGAATATAAATACTATTATATTATAGATATATACTAACAACGCACAAACAATTAATAGAACTATATATATTTATAAATATTTAATTTATTTTCTAGAGTTTATAAAATTGTTTATAAAAAAAAAATCTTTTAGATATCGAAACAATACTATATATATTAAAAGAAAATATTTTGATAAAAAACTTCAACTTGTATTACTCTATATAAAGAGAATTGTTCTATCTAAAATAATATTTATTATTAAACAAACTAATAGATATAATAATAAATATTAATATATTGTTAACGCTATCTCGAAGTACAATTATTAGAGATTATTAGATATTTTAAACAACTATAGATTTAATATTTACAATAAATAGTATTGCAAATTGATTAATACAATACAAAATTAACAAAAAAATAAAAAACTTCTTAGATTATTTATTAATTTAAATAATTATAAATCTAAGAGTTTGCAAGAAACTTGTGCAAAGATAATATTACAATTAAAAAATAATAGATAAAAATAAAATTATTAAAATATTAAGAAAACAAATATTAAAGTACTATTAAATTAATAAACAAAACACAAGTATATTAACAAATATATAAAATAACTACTTAAAATGCTAGAGAAAACAATTAAAATTTCTATTTTATAAATAAAATTTTACAAAATAATTAAGACAAAATAGACAAAAGAATGTATCAAAATTATTAAAAGTATTAAAAGTATAAAACAAATAATAAGAAATTATTGTATTGTTAGCAACTAAATAGAGTATATTAAAATATACAACAAAAAAAGCAAAATTATTAGAAAATAGAAATGCAAAGAATATTAAAAGACTATACAAAATATAAAGCAATTCTTAAAAAGATTGTTCGAAATTGCAAAATAAACAAAAAATACAATTACAAATATATTAATTTAGACAACAATTTTTTCTTTAATTAGAAAAAAGTGTTTCGATATTGCTACAAGAATATACAACAAAATAGAAATAATATTTTAAATTTATTTTTTGCTATTTTGGAAAACTCTATACAAGATACAAAAAACTTCGAATAATTATTTTTAATTAAAAACAATATTTTGCTAATATATTATAAAATTAAACAAACTATATATAAAGTAATATTAAATAAAACTTCGAAATATACAAAATATACAAATTAAATTATGCGTAGATTTATCGATAATATATTGAAATAATTTTTTTTTAAAAGATATTTTTAAAAGAAAATATAATTAATTTAGTTTAAAAGCGCAATTACAATAGTATTGCAAAAATTAAACAAAAAAAACTACTTTAACGCAAAGATATATAAATTAATAGTATTACTTAATATACTAAATAAGATATTAAAATTTATTATATTAAAGTATCTACGCAACGTTATTAAGATATACAATTTAATATCAAATATTTAGATAGAAATTTGTAGACACAACTTAATAGACACAATTTTGCAACTAATTATTAAAAACTATATACAATATAAAGCAATACAAAAAAAAGAGTAGTTTTGCTACTAAGTTTAAATAGAGAGAAAATATTCGATAATATAATATATAGTCAACTTCTATATAATATAAAAAAGAGAAAGATTTTTAAATTGTTTCTTAAATTTGTAAAGAATTTTTTGCAAAATTAATATACTATAATTACAATCAATAGCTATACAACAATAAAACGCACTATAAATATAAATATATTGCAAGATTTTTTATTATTGTTAATACTATATTTGTTTTACAATACAAACTTATTAAAAGTATATAAGAATATTAAATTAAAAATTAGTTTTACTAACTTTGTAAACAATATTAATATTCTAATATACAAATAATTAATAAAGTAAAATTGCAAAGTTTTAAGCAAAATCTATATTAGATACAAGTAGTAATTACAAATATATAATATTAGATTTTCAAAAACAAAATATAAGCTAATTTATTTTTCGAGAACTCTTAGATAATTTAATATAAATATTAGTATAGTCTTAACAAAACATTAGATAAATTTAAAAATTGATATTAGAATTTTGAAAATTTAATTAAATTCTAAGTTAAAATAAGCAATTTATATATATTATTTTAAAGCAAAATTAATAATTAGACAAAAAATTATACAAACAATTATCGATTCTATCTAAAATTTGTTAATAGTAACAAAAAAACAAATATATTTTGCAATAATATAATTGCTACTTAGTTGCAAAGTTACAATATAATATATATCGAAAAAAATATAAAATTATTAAAAAGATCTAGATACTAAATTAAAATTAATATCAAAAAATATTATAACAAATTATCAATATCTATCGAACAAATTGACAAAAATTCTACAAGTAGAAACAAACACAATATTAATAGATATCTATTTATATAAATTAATATAAAGATTAATAACAAATATAAATTTTCAAAAATTAAGTTAAACTATTGCAGCAATAATATATTGTTTTTGCAACAACTTAATTTTAAAGAAAAATTAAAAATTAAAATTGCAAAAAATGTTTCTATAATTAAAGCAAAAATAGATCAAGAAAATACTTAAATATATAAAAATAATAAAAAATTAATTGTATATAGCAATTTCTTAAAACAAACTATTAAAAATAGTAATAGTTGTAAAAAAAATATATATATATATAAAGTAGTACAACAACAATATTTTTGCGTCGAAACAAAGAGTTTACTCGAACAACAACAATAATAGAAATAATATAGCAACAACTACAATTAAAATCGACTGAAAGTTAGAAAAAAGATTTAAAAAAATCAATTTTAGCTATTATTTATTACAAAAAGCTTAAAGAATTGATTGCAAATACAAAGTATTTTGCAAATATTGCAATAACAAATCGAAAGTATTGCAAAAAGATATATAAGATATATAGTAACAATTAGATTTTACTAAAAACAATAGAAACTATAAAATTAACAATAGATTAAATATATCTAAAATATATTTAAGCTATATACAAAAATATTAAATATTAAGAAATTGTACTAAAACTATATTAAATAACAAAATATACTAAAATATTCGAAAACAAAATAGTAAACAGAATAGCTAACAATATATATAAGATATTTTTGTTTTTAATAGAATATTAACAATATAAAATTGCTATACAATTTATACTTATATAAAAATAAGCTAGACAAATATAAAAAAAGATCTAAAAGAAAAAATTTAACGCAATTTATTTTCGATATTTAATATTAGAGATAATCTATCAATATATAAGATTGCACAAAAATTGTATAAAGTTTTATAATATATTTCTTATATAGCTATATATAAACAAAATTAACTTTAATTAATTTTTTTACAAAAGACAAATATTTAATATTGTTATAACAATATATTTTATCTATGTTTAATTTTTTTACTCAATTTAATGCAGGTTTTCTAGAGCTCTCTAAGCTCTCTAAGTTTTCTGAGAAAGTCTAGGGTTAGAGTTAAATTACGTAATTAGACTGACTGTTCGGTTCCAACAGTTGGAACCGAATTGCATAAATTATGAAAATACTAACTATATTAGGTTAAAACTTGGTCTAATTAGGTATAACTTTCGGGTCGGGTTATAGATTTTGGGGAAAAACCGACCCGAACGGTTAGCCTACACGTAATCGACTAAATCGATCTAAACATGCAAAAATTGTATTTTTAGATTTTTTTTTTCTTTTAAAATTTAACAATTCAAAAACAATCTTAATTAAGCTTAGCTTCAAAAGTTTTAATATTCGCAATCTACAATACGCGTTTAATAGTCAAATACTCGCGTTAACATTAATGTCAAAATTGTATAAATCGCAAATTTGATCGATTCGAACAAAGTTTATCTTAAGAACAAATCTTGATAATCAAGATATTTTGTGCGCAAGTTGAGGACAACAATAGTATCTTCTAATAGACAAGTACAATATTGTTAGACAAAACAAAAGAGATTCTAATTATCTCTCGAAAATTTAATATTTTGTTAAGAGAAACTTATTTAGTCTCTTGTTATTAGTATTGCTCAATTAATAATTGTAATTCTTAATTATATTTAGAGTTCTACAAGTTGTATTTGTGTTCAATTTAAGATACAGTAACTTTTAACTACTTAATCTTGCTTAATCTTGCTAGCTTGCTCAAAGTAGCTTAGAGCTTTAAAAAAAAACATTAGTACTTGTATAATCGCAATTAAATATTAATAAAGTATATATTACTAATATATTCTATATAGAAGAAAAAAAGAAAAGCAATACAACAAAAGAAAAGTATTATAAATTTGAAAAAGTTTTTGAATATTACTAGCGCAATAACAACAATTATATACATAATACTTTCAATTAATATACTAAATCAATTTTAAGTTGTAAGATTGCTAAAAAACAAAGTATAAGAAATAAATAAATAGAAGAAAAACAAACTTATAGAATTCTTGTATTAAGAATACTTATAGTATAAGACGCAAAAGATAGTAATTTTTATGCGAAAAAGAACGCTACGCTAGCGTAACGTTCGCAACAATATATAGAGTCTTGTATAGATCTATAACAAGTGTTGAACATCGGCAATTCCGGAAAAGATACTTTATATAAGCTAATCCTGCTATCAATTCTCTATAGAGACGACATTGGCATTTCTGCTCGTTTCTGCTCGCGCTAATCTAATTAGAAAATTAAAATTATTTATATAAATTAGTATTGTTTTATACTTAGTTCGAAATTTTTAGCTCAATTGGACTAGTACTAGAGACGTAATAAATTATCGAAAATGTAATTTTTCGATTTTATAAATAAATTCGTGTCTATAAGCGCCAATCTATTAATAAAATCGAGAAATCGTATTTTCGATAATTTATTACGTCTCTAGTACTAGTCCAATTGAGCTAAAAATTTCGAACTAAGTATAAAACAATACTAATTTATATAAATAATTTTAATTTTCTAATTAGGTTAGCGCGAGCAGAAACGAGCAGAAATGCCAATGTTGTCTCTATAGAGAATTGATAGCAGGATTAGCTTATATTGTCAAAATAATAGGTGGTAGAACGCTTAGTTACTATGTAGGAGCTGGAACTTTGCCCATCTATATATATTGGTCGAAACTATCCAAATCTATTACGTAATATCGAGCCAAATAGTATTGAGCCAAATAGTGTCGATACTAGACTAGATCGATTATAGTATTTCGACACTTCTATTTAGTCTAAGTTCAAAAATTAGCTTTTATATAAATTATATTTTATATTTTATTAAGTTCGAAATTTATCTTAAAACCATTAAGTCTCGAGTATCTTTCTAGCAAAAATAAAAAAAATATATAAAAGTTCTTTGTTAACAATTTATATGCAAACGTATATATATTTACGTATTTAAGATTTTCTAAAATTTAAAAAATATATAAGAAATACAATTCTAACAAGAAGTTATGCAAACGTTGTTAATAATGTTCAATAACTTTATTAATAAAACAAAGAGAACAATAGATATAGATTTAAATAAATAATACAAAAATTAACAACAATAGATATAGCAACTATCTAGTTGCGAGTTGTCTAAATAATTAAATTTAATATCTATATTCAAAATTACAAGTAATTTAATTATTAAGTTAGTTTAAGAGTTTGTTAAAACGCTTTAAATATATTACGAAAGAAAGCTTTAATTAGCTGAATAATTATTTGCTTTTTAGTAAAAATATATTCTAGCTTAATTTAGCTATTTGCAATCTTTTTGCGAACAAACTAGATTTAAATGTTTATATACTTTGTTCGAATATATTACGCAAGATTTTTAGCAAATGTTATAATTTTTTAATTGTCGCAATAGATAACAATAGCAAGTAGATACAACATCGAAAGTATTAAAAAAAAAATTTAATAACAACAAAAGCTCTAGACGTAAACAATAGCAATAAAAATAAATAAGATAATTGCAATTGCTTTAATAGTACTTGAAGTTAAATAGTCTTTTTAACAATCTACGTTTGTCCAATATATTCGACTTCGCAAATAGAAAGAGCAACAATTAATTAATATTTAAATAATTAACTAATAGCAATACTCTCTAGATTAAAGATATACTTAAAAATAAAATAACAAATATCTTAATTTTTGTTTTAATTAACGTCGATGTAGTCTAATAGAGAACAAATATTCTTACAAAAAGTAAGACAAAAATTAAGAGTATTTCGAAAATAACAAAATATTCGTTTAACAATCTTTTAATAAGCATCGATAAGATTGAAAGCATATCTACTTATTACTAAAACAACAAAAGCAATATTTGATCAAATATCTAGCATCGCATATATAAGGAAATTAATCGTCAATTAATAGATATAACAATAATCTAGATTAACAATATAGTTCAAATCGACAACGTATATTTTAGATATATCTATAAAGATAACAACTAATTTATATTTCTATATCTTGTAATTTTTTAATATCTTTTCTAGATATACTTTCTAACTTAAATAGAAAGTTTAAATTGCAAAATTGCGCTCAATTTTAATTTCTAGATATTATTAAACAAAATCTAAATTAATTATTTTAAATTAATTATTTTAAATTAATTAACAAAAACTCTTTTAATAACGTCGATAAACTTTCTATTAATATCGACAATTAAGAGATTGTCTATATAAATAACAATAATAGTAGAGTTATTAGTAAAGATACTTAGATTAAAGTTTAATAGACAAAAGTAGTATTTTTTAAAAAACGTTACAAGAGTATTATATTATATTCGAGATAATTGCTTAAGTTTATAAAAAGCTTTTCTAAATTAATAAATCTTTTTGTTTTGCTTAAAGTTGTAAAACAATTTTATATAGATCTTTTTGTTAATATTTTTGTAAAAAAAAACAATAACAATATTTATTTATTTTAAGTCTTAGTTATTAATAGCAACAAAAACAAAGATAACTTTATAGCTTATAAACTTAATTACAATTGCAAAAATCTTAATATAGTTTAGATCTTTATATTGTTCAAAACTTTTAACAATTTAACAAACTTTATAGCAAAGAATTTTGTTATTAATTTTTTGCTTAATTTTGTAGATTTATCTTTTACAAAATATGTAATACTTGTTAGATGCTAAATAAACAATATAGATATTGTTTTTTTTAAAGATTTAATTTTATTTTGTTTAACTAGTTGTTAATCTATTTTATAATAAATATTTGTTATAGCTTTAACGTAAATCTTAGACTTATATAACTCTAGTAATATAATCTTGAACAACAAAACAAAAAAATCTACAAATTTATTTTAATACAATTAAAGTTTCAAATGTCTTTACAACGCTAAATCGAGATTTAAAAACAATAAATTTTAAAATATATTTAGTAATTTAATAACTTTAAAGAACTTATTAAAATTAATAAAATTAAAAAGAATAATTCGAAGAAAACAATATTCTTAAAGTCTAAAAAAAAAAAATTTAAATAAAATAATTAAATCTAGTTTATTAGAGTTCTTAATATAATTTGAAAGCAAAACAACTTTTTGTTGTTGTTGTAATATTGTTATAAAGAGCTTGTTCAATTTAGCTTTTACAAAATTTAGAAATTTATTAATAATATTCGCAATATTAGATTACGTAAATAAAACTATAAACAAACGCATATTGTTGTTTCGACAACTAGTCTTGCTATAATTAATATTAAAACTAAATAATATTTGTTTATTGTCTAGCTAATAAATTTTTAATACTTGTTAGATTTTGTTTTTGTTATCTATTATACAATAAATATACTCTTTCTTGTATTCTATTAAAATTAAGAATTAAATACAATTTTAAAACTTTTGTTAATTAATACTTAATTAAAATTTTAACGCTTCTTTTTGTTAATTAATGCGTTAAATATACTTGTAGTTATAAAGATATCTAGTACTTGCTTCGAAAGAAATAATAAGACGTTTAATAACAAAAAAGATATTGCAATATAAGTTGATTGTTTAAATAATCTCTAGCTAGAGATTTATAATTAAGTTAGTATCTTTAATTATAGTACTAATCTTTTGTATTAAGATTTAATTAAAATATTTAATATATTTGTTTATTTTAAAAAAAAAAACAATTGTTAATTCGATATGTATCTTGCGCTCTTTGCGCTAGACTCGAAAGACTTTATTTATATATTTATTGTTGTTATTAATACAAATACAAATATATTTGTTGTCTTTATATTTAAATTTGCCAATATAGTGTTTGAAAAAAATTAACAAACTAATCTTATTCTTGTTTTTAAGATATTTTATTTATAAATATTTAATTTTATTATTTAGTTAAGTACAAATGTAGCAAATGCTATCAAAATTGTCTAGAAGCATAAATTCTATAATATTAATATAAATAAAATTGTTTTTCTAGCAATTAAATCTAATAGAGATTCAATAAAATATTGCTCTGTTTCTTGCGTATACGCAAGAGACACAAGTATTATTTGAAGATAATTTAATAAAGTCGAAAACGTTTTTGCAAGTTAATTAATAAACATTCTATTTGCTTAGATAATTAAATTGTTTGTGTTATATAATTATTGCATTTTTACTAATTGTTAATAGAGCAATAGCAACAACAAAGAATGCAATAAGTATTTTTAAGTCTAAAAAGTAAAAATCGAAGTCTTTAATTGCTCGAGCTTGCTAAGTACAAATAGAAAAGCTATAACTAGTAATTTTTCGAACAATATTAGCGTCTTTTAACTAGTTATAGAAAATCAAATTGTAAAGAGAATTAAATATATATTATATATTGTAAATTGTAATATAACAAACTTTTTTGTCTTTATATCTAACAAATAGACAAATACTTTTAATATTTATAGCAAATAAATTGCTCTCTATATTTTTAATTAATTGTTAAAATATTTTTGAATAGAATACAAAGATACTAGAGTTCTTAAATATATATTGCAAGTATTTTATATTAAAGATCTATTTACGCAAGAAATAGTTAACAACAAAAGCTAGTATTATAGTTGTAAAAATAAACAATTCAAAAATTGCAAATAGAATTGCTACAACAACAAAGACAAGATAATATTTATAAATTATTACGCTAGTAGCTTTTTACTTTTTGTTATTGCTATTTTTGTTTTTGTTTTTGTTGAACTTAAACTTAAATTTGTTTTTATTTTTTTTAAATTTAAATTTCTTTTAATCTTTCTTTTAATTATTGTAATTTTAACAACACTTGTTTTTGCTATTGTTTTAATTGTTTTTAAAACTATTGTTCTTTAAAGCAAAATATAGTTCTAAATATAAGTTCTAACAATCTAGTTGTTAATAATTGATTTTTTTGCAATTTGTATATTTCTTTTATTTAATATATACAAAGCTAAAATTGTTAACAACAAGAAGCGTATTCTTTGTAGTAGTAACTAATCTAGTAGCTATTGTTAAAATTAAGATAATATTAATAATTAAGATATCTATTGAATTAATATATTGAATCTCGTAATTGTAAATAATAACAAACAATTTCTATTTTCAAATACTATTGTTATAAAAGAACTTATACTTAAATATTTATTAATTAATAAAAAAGCAAGTAGTGTTGTTAAAATTAACTAGATATTTAAAGATAAATTAATTCTTATCTATAGTTAGATTGCCCAAATAGATAAATAGTTTATCAATAATATCGCAAAATTTAATCTTGTATTTGTTAATATTTTAAAAGTTAAAAATCTTAAGAAACTCGAATTTAACAAAGATTTTTATTAATATATTTAATTCTTTAGATTTGTATACTTTAACAATTTTTTAATAAATTTTTTTAACTAGATTGATTTTCTTTACGTTGTAATATAGATTTCTATTAATAATATTTCGAAATGCGTTTATATATTCTTTGTTGTTAGCATTCTATTTAACTTGTTCTTCGATAATTATATTAAGCAAATTAACAAGTCTAATATTTAATTCGATATATTTTTAGAGTTTAATCTATTTAAGAACTTTAAACAAGTCTTGTTTTCAAACAAGAAAGCTTACGTTATTGCTAATTTTAGCAATTTGTTTTAAGATTGCGAAAAATAATGCAAAGATACTAATAGTTATAATAGTATTAATATAATTTGTTATTTTTAGAGCTCTACTAATAACTTGTAAACAATAGATAGTAATACTAGTAAATATAGTAAAAAGACGCAATTGCGCAATAACAATCTTAATAAAGATATTCTAGCTATTAAATTACAAAAATCAAGTAAATTAACAAAACTCGAGTTAAATATCTAGTTCAATAGATATTCTTCGAAGAATTTAGATAAAAAAGATAGCTAAATATATTTCTTTTTGTTAACAATATTAATTTAATCGATCTTATTAATTATAAATTAAGCAAAATTCTAGTAAATAAACGATCAATAAGCTCTTAAATAAGTCTTATATTTTTGTTGTTTTATCTTAAGATTATAACAAATATAGATTTAAGCAAACTTAATAGATTTAATTTGTTTAAAAAATAAAGTATTAATAAATAATTTCTAATCAAATTGTTGTTTTCGCTTGATCGTAGATAAAGCTTGTTAACTACTTAGAATCTAACTAAGTTACTTAATCTCTTTATTCTTTTTTTTAATTTTAACAATTATAAGAGTAATAGCGCTATTTTATGTTTTTGCAATTGTTGAATCGATCTTTTTAGTCTTTTTATTTTAGTAAAATTAAGTATTAGTTTTTTTGATTAAGATCTTTTGCGTCTTCGCGATAATTAAGAATTTTTTAATTTTATTTAAACAAAATTAATTGCTATTTAATCGAGAGTCGCGTCTAGACGTTGCTTTCAAAATAGTTAATAAAATTATTTCGATTTTCAAAATATATTTGCAATTTAATTTACTAATTTGTTTCGTATATTGTAATAAGAGAAATTAACTAGCATTCGTTCTAGTTATCGCGCTAACAAATTGACTTATTTAATTGTTAATAAAAGAATTTTTGCAATAGACAAAAAAACAAAGATTGAAAAGATTAAGTAATTTAGTTTTCTTATTAATGCGTTGAAGCAAGATCTTGTCTTGCTTTAATAATGCGTCTTTGATTGATTATTAGTTATCTAACTATCGATCTCTAGTTATATAATTGTTATATAATTGATTCTTCAATCTTTAGAACTTACTATTAATAAATATCTATTAAAGATAATTAGCGTTCTTCGACAAAAGCAAAAAGTCGCAAATAAGATAAACTTAATTGTTTTTACAACTTATACTAGCTCTCTTAGTAGAGCATTCGTGTCTAAAATCTTTAACTAAATATTAATTATTTAATTATTGATAATTAAAGATTTTAGTTGTTCGAGTAATTAAAAGATTGATTGTTCAACAAGTTTCAACAATTCTTCAATTATTGTTTCGACAATATTATAGATATTAATATTCTAGTTCTTGAAGCAATAATAATCTAAATACTTAAATAATTAATTGTTAACTTATATATATTAGAAATTAACAAGAACTTAGTTGATTGTAGTAATTGTAGATTTATTGTTAGTTCGATCTATTAGTTATGCTTTAGATATTCTAGTTAACAAGCAAGTAAGTTTCTTGTTCTATTTTAGACTTATAATTTGTTAAAATAATAGATAGTAGAACGCTTAATTACTATATAGAAGTTGGGACTTTGCTTATCTATATATATTGGTCGGAACTATCTGGACCAATCACGTAATATCGGACCGGATAGTGCCGGGCCGGGTAGTGCCGGCACTAGGCCAGATCGGTCACAGTATTCCGATATATATAAAGTCTCTCTCCCGGAATTGCCGATAAATCAAGTAAGAATTAAAAAAAAAAAAAAAAAAAAAAATAAAATAAATATATAAAATATTTAATTAATATTTATATTGTGTTGTTGTATTATAAGTCTAGTATTCTAATATTTGTTCTTTTATTTTTGTCGGAATACTATAATCGATCTAATCTAGTGTCGACACTATTTGGCTCAACACTATTTGACCCAATATTATATAATTGATTCAGATAGCTTCGATTAATATCTATAGATAGATTTTGTCTTAACTTCTATATAGTAACTAAGTGTTCTACTATCTATTATTTTGACAGATTATAAGTTTAAAATAGAACAAGAAACTTATCTATTTGTTAATTAAAATATTTAAAATATAGTTGATAAATCGAATTAACAATAAATTTATCAATTACTACTATTAGCTAAGTTCTTGTTAATTTCTAATATATAGAAGCTAACAATTAATTATCTAAGTATTTAGATCAATCTTTAAGAATCAAAATAGCAATACTATAATGCTGTCGAAACAATAGTTGAAAAACTGTCGAAACTTGTCGAACAATCAATTTTTTAATTATTCGAACAATTAAGATTTTTAATTATTAACAAATAAATAGCTAATATCTAGTTAAAGATTCTAGATACAAATGCTTTACTAAAAAAGCTAATATAAGTTGTAAAAACAATTAAATTTATCTTATTTGCAATTTGTTGTTTTTGTTAAAGAATACTAATTATTTTCAATAGATATCTATTAATAGTAAGCTTTAAAAATCGAAGAATCAATTATATAACAATTATATAACTAGAAATTGATAATTAGATAGCTAACAATTAATCGAAGACATATTATTAAAACAAAACAAAATTGAACTTCGATATATTAATAAAAAGACTAAGTTATTTAGTCTTTTTAATCTTTATTTTTCTATCTATTGCAAAATTCTCTTATTAATAATTAAATAAGTTAACTTGTTAACTCGATAACTAGAATAAGTGCTAGTTAATTTCTTTTACTATAATATACAAAACAAATTAATAAACTAAATCGCAAACATATTTCAAAAATTAAAATAATTTTATTTATTATTTTGAAAGCAGCGTCTAGACGCAACTCTCGATCAAATAGTAATTAATTTTGTTTAAATAAAATTAAAAGATTTTTAACTATTGCAAAGACGCAAAAGATTTAGATTAAAAAAACTAGTATTTAGTTTTATTAAAATAGGAAAATTGAAAAAATTAATTTAACAATTGCAAAAACCGAGACGCAAAATAATATTGCTATTTCTATAATTGTTAAGATTAAAAAAAAGAATAAAGAGACTAAGTAACTTAGGTAGATTTTTAATAGTTAACAAGTTTTTTCTACAATTAAGCAAAAACAACAATTTAATCAAAAATTATCTATTAATACTGTATTTTTTAAATAATTCAAGTCTATTAAATTTGTTTAAATCTATATTTGTTACAATCTTAAAATAGAACAACAAAAATATAAAACTTATTTAAAAGTCTATTAATTGTTTATCTATTAAATTTTTGTTTAAACTATAATTGACAAGATCGATTAAATTAATATTGTTAACAAAAAAAAAATTTAGTTATCTTCTTTATCTAAACTCTTTAAAAAGTATCTATCGAATTAAATTTTTAACTCGAATTTTATTAATTTACTTAATTTTTGTAGTCTAACAATTAGATTATTTTTAGCGAAATCTTTATTGCACAATTGCGTCTTTTTACTATATTTACTGGTACTACTATTTACTGCTTACAAGTTATTAATAAAGCTCTAAAAATAATAAATTATATTAATATTATTATAGTTATTAGCATCTTCGCATTATTTCTTGCAACTCTTAAATAGATTGCTAAAATTAGCAATAGTATAAACTTTCTTATTTAAGAACAAAACTTTTTTGAAGTTTTTAAATAGATTAAACTCTAAAAATACGTTAAATCAAATATTAAATCTATCGATTCGCTTAATATTGTTATTGAAGAACAAATTAAATAGAACGCTAATAACAAAGAATATATAAACGCGTTTCGAAATATTGTTAATAGAAATTTGTATTATAATATAAAGAAGATCGATCTAATTAAAGAAACTTATTAAAAGATTGTTAAAATATATAAGTTTAAAAAATTAAATATACTAATAAAAAAATTTGTCAAATTCGAGTCTTTTAAGACTTTTAGCTATTAGAATATTAACAAATACAAAATTAAGGTTTGCAATATTATTAATAAACTATCTATCTATTTAAGTACTTTAGCTATAAATAAGAACTAATTTATCTTTAAATACTTAGTCAATCTTAACAATATTGTTTGCTTCTTTATTGATCGATAAGTAGATATTAAAATATAAGTTTTTTTATAAAAATAATATTTGAAAGCAAAAATTGTTTGTTGTTATTTACAATTACAAGATTTAACATATTAATTTAATAGATATCTTAATTATTAATACTATCTTAATTTTAACAATAACTATTGGACTAACTATTATTACAAAAAATACTCTTTTTATTATTAACAATCTTAACTTTGTATATATTAAACAAAAGAAGTACACAAGTTGTAGAAAAATAGATTATTAAAAATTAAATTGCTAAAACTTATATTTAGAACTATATTTTGCTCTAAAAAGCAATAATTTTAAAAACAATTAAAATAGTAAATAGCAAAAATAAATATTGTCGAAATTATAACAATTAGAAAAAAGATCGAAAAAAGTTTAAATTTAAAAAGAATAAAAACAAGTTTAAATTTAAGTTTAATAAAAACAAGAATAAGAACAATAATAATAAAAAGTAGAAAACTACTAAAGTAATAATCTATAGATATTATTTTATCTTTGCTATTATAACAATTTTGTTTGCAATTTCTAAATTGTCTATTTCTATAACTATAATATTAGCTTTTGCTATTAATTGTTTCTTGTACAAATAGATTTTTAATACAAAATACTCGCAATATATGTTTGAAAACTCTAGTATCTTCGTATTTTATTAAAAAATATTTTAACAATTAGTCGAAAATATAGAGAGCAATTTATTTGCTATAAATATTAAAAGTATTTGTCTATTTGTTAAATACAAAGATAAAAGAGCTTGTTATATTATAATTTACAATATATAGTATATATTTAATTCTCTTTACAATTTGATTTTCTATAGTTAGTTGAAAAACGCTAATATTGTTTAAAAAATTATTAATTATAATTTTTCTATTAATATTTAGCAAGTTTAAGTAATTAAAAATTTCGATCTCTACTTTCTAAACTTAAAAATATTTGTTATACTTTTTGTTATTGCTATTGTTCTATTAATAATTAATAAAAATACAATAACTATATAATACAAATAACTTAACTATCTAGATAAACAAAATATCTATTAGTTAATTTGCAAAAATACTTTCGATTTTATTAAGTTATTTTCGAATAATACTTATATCTCTTGCGTATATACAAAAAATAAAACAATATTTTATCAAGTCTCTATTAGATTTAATTGCTAAAAAAAACAATCTTATTTATATTAATATTATAGAATTTATATCTTTAGATAATTTCAATAATATTTGTTATATTTGTATTTAACTAAATAATAAAATTAAGCGCTTATAAATAAAATGTTTTAAAGATAAAAATAAGATTAATTTGCTAATTTTCTTTAAATACTATATCGACAAATTTAAGTATAAAGATAACAAATATATTTATATTTGCGTTAATAATAACAATAAATATATAGATAAAAAAATTCGAATCTAGTGCAAAAAGCGCAAGATATATATTAAATTAACAATTACTATTTTTTTTTAAAATAAACAAATATATTAAATATCTTAATTAAGTTTTAATACAAAAGATTAATATTATAATTAAAGATACTAACTTAATTGTAAATCTTTAATTAAAGATTGTTTAAACAATTAATTTATATTGTAATATTTTTTTTGTTATTAAATATTTTGTTATTTTTTTCGAAGCAAACATTAAGTATCTTTATAACTATAAGTATATTTAACGCATTAATTAATAGAAAGAAGTATTAAAAATTCAATTAAATACTAATTAATAGAAATTTTAAAATTGTACTCGACTCTTAATTCTAGTAAAATATAAAAGAAAGTATATCTATTATATAATAAATAACAGAAATAAGATTTAACAAATATTAAAAGTTTATTAGCTAAACAATAATATATACTTGTCTATAATCTTATTTACGCAATCTAATACTACAAATACTATTAATAAATTTCTAAATTCTATAAATATTAAACTAAACAAGCTCTCCATAACAATACTATAATAATAGCAAAAAGCTATTTTGTTCTTAAATTATATTAAGAACTTCGATAAACTAAATTTATTTATTTTATCTAAAATTTTATATTTTTTAAACTTTAAAAATACTATATTTTTCGAATTATTTTTCGACTTTAAAGATAGTACTTTTTTTGACTTTATTAACTTCAATAAGTTTTCTAAAGTTACTAAATTATTAAATATACTTTAAAATCTATTATTTTCGAATCTTAATTTAATATTGCAAAGATATTAAAAGTTTTAATTATATTAAAATAAATTTGCAAACTCTTTTGCTCTACTATTTAAAATTATATTATTAAAGTTATATAAATTTAAAATTTATACTAAAGCTATAGCAAATATCTATTATAAAATAGACTAACAATTAACTAAACAAAACGTATCTAACAAATATTATATATTTTGTAAAAGATAAATCTATAAGATTAAGCAAAAAATTAATAGCAAGATTCTTTGCTATAAAATCTATTAAATTGTTAGAGACTTTAAACAATACAAAAATCTAAACTATATTAAAATCTTTGCAATTGTAATTGAATTTATAAACTACAAAACTATTTTTGTTTTTGCTATTATTAACAATTAAGATTTAAAACAAATAAATATTATTATTGTTTTTTTTACAAAAATATTAACAAAAAGATCTATATAAAATTGTTTTATAATTTTGAACAAAACAAAAAGATTTGTTAATTTAGAAAAACTCTTTATAAATTTACACAATTATTTCCAATATAATATAATATTTTTGCAATATTTTTTAAAAAATATTACTTTTGTTTATTGAATTTCGATTTAAATATTTTTACTAATAGCTTTACTATTATTGCTATCTATATAAACAATCTCTTAATTGTTAATATTAATAGAAAGTTTATTATTATTGTTAAAAAAACTTTTGTCAATTAATTTAAAATAATTAATTTAGATTTTATTTAATAGTATTTAGAAATCAAAATTAAACGCAATTTTGCAATTCGAATTTTCTATTTAAATTGAAAAATATATTTGAAAAAAATACTAAAAAATTACAAAATATAAAAGTACTTAGAGGCCCATCTATAGAGTTATATAACCGATAGATATCGGTTAGATTGCGACTAGATATCTAGATTAGATAGATAACTTCTAGTTATCTGCTAGATAGCAGTTAGTTGTCTGCTAGAAAGCGGCTTACTATTGGTTAGAAATCTTTTTTAGATAACTAGAAGTTAGTCAACCGCTATATAGCAGTTATCTATCTGCTATCCAACCTATAGGTGTTAATTTTGAAATTTTTGAAAAAGTTTTAAATTTTTTAACCAAGTCTAGACGCTAGCCCGATCGAGGTTTCAAGTCTTGGCATGTCGAAAAGTAAAATATCTAAATCGTTGATTCGTTAATACGTGAAGTCGTTGAGACGTTTTTGTATTTAATTCTATTAATAAATTAATATTTTTAACCTTAAATTTAA
>JAABUW010003624.1_pt1 | contig 21833 bp, 32 predicted proteins | sample 5560081 | NCBI WGS metagenome assembly JAABUW01 (sample SAMN10711882, study PRJNA513363) | rock metagenome | isolation source: Antarctica rocks | place: Antarctica: Victoria Land, Knobhead sud
GCGCACTGCGGCAGATACTTCGGAACTAGAAACCTAGTGGCGTCTGATGCAGGGCTGTGACGCTGCGCAGATGGGGAGGACGACGGCATAGTGCAGCGCGCATTTGGCGGGTTGCTGCGGTCGGACGTGACGTGCCGCGCCTGCGGCCACACATCCACCGCCTTCGATCCCTTCCTGGATCTCAGCCTTGACCTGCCGCCCCCGCCGCAGCCGCCCCAGGTGAACATATATATACATGAATTCAGAGTCCAATCTTGATTCCCTCATCTGCTCTGTTACGGTTCATCGACCCCTTTCTAGACCTCAGCCTCGACCTGCCGCCGCCGCCGCCGCCTGCCGCTGCCTCAGGTTTGAGGCGGCCAATCACACAACTTCTAGGTCTTCCACTTCCTGATTTTGCGCCTTCAGGCCATTCCTGAACAACAGGCTCGACCTGTCGCAGTGGTGGCGACCAGTAGGTGTTCTTGGGAATGCTGTAATTTCTCTCCTTTAGTTTCCGTGCAAACGGCTGATTGTCAAAGCCAGCAATGCCAGCACAACTATTTTCGGTGCATATTTTGCTGCTGCGGCATGTGGTGTGGGCAGCGGTGCAAGTGGCCGCCTTCCTACTTCCAGCGGCGGCGGTCGCGCCCCTCGAGCTGCGCAGCCGTCTTACATTAATAGTAGGTGCGGCGTGGCCCCAACAAGCGCCTCTGATATGAAGCTCCAAATATGCGAGCGGTTTGTGTCCTGACAAAACAAAGTGGCATGCACTTACTACTACAGCGTCTGCAAGGCTGCCGAGTGCAACGGCTGCGGCCCTGTAGCCTTCAAAGCTGCACGTTCTGGTTTCTTCACTCTGAGGTGCAAGCCAGCAACACTATCATGCTCATTGGCGTCACATGCATCGATACTGAATTGGCGAAATTGTTCGTGCTCGTGTGCAAGCTTGCATCCACCCGGCGCAAGCACAGCCCTCGCACAGTGTGAGCCGCGGCGGTGCAGCGCGGGGGTGGCGGCTGCCACCTAAACCGGAACATCCTCCAGTCGCAACTTCTACCCGAGATGACCAAACCTCACGATCCTGCCGCCCGGTCTACGATTGTACCCCAAGCAGCCGGCGCTATGACCGTTCGACGGCTGCCGTCTGCAGCCCAGCCCACGCCCGCCGCTCAAGCGCCGCTCAAAGCTGCGTGAGTACGGCATGAAGGGCCCTTAAAAGACTCAAAGCCTGTATCTCATGCCGGCTTTTGTGAGGCCGATGTACATGCCAAGCGCACTCTTCATTGCCGCCTGTAGTCTCACGCGCAGCTGAAGCAGTCTCTGATACTGTGCACAGCGCATCACACCGCAGCGGAGGTGGCTGCAGATTTCCTGAAACCACTCGTGTCCGCTGCAGGGCGCGACCATCTGGAAGGTCGTGTCAGGCGCCCCGTCACCTGGTGACCCGTCATTGGTATGCACATTGCGCCCCGCCTCTTCAGGTGCATTGGCGTTGAACCCTGCTAACCTCTAGTGAAATAATACAGCGCTTGCTTTTCGGCTGTATGACTTGATCGTGTGGTCAAGCCTGTGGACACGAACTGCACATCAAACGACTTTTGAAGCTGTGACACAGATTGTCTCATGCTTCCTGTCAGGTGCTGCTCACCGACATCGCCATCATGCAAATCGGACGCCTGACGCCTCCGGGCACGCCCACGGCAGCGGCACCTGTCGGCTGAGTGTGGCGGCGCTTCCTTTGGCGCCAGCGCCGTCGGCAAATTCGCTGCAGATGCGGCCGCCACCGGCGACAGCATCCAGCACCGCCCTCGGCAGCGGCAAGGAGGCCCCTGGCGCTGGCGCCCACAGCCTTTCCTAATCCTCGCGGCCGCCAGCAATGGCACACGCCGCAACACGCCCGCGAGCAGGCCCGCTGGCAGCCGGCGGATCTTGTGCTGCAGCAGAGGCGGCGCTGCGGCTGCTGGCAGTGTTGCCCGAATAGATTATGCATGCCAGTGTTGCCCGAATTGATGATGCATGCCAGTGTTGCCCGAATCGATGATGCATGCCAGTGTTGCCCGAATCGATGATGCATGCCAGTGTTGCCCGAATTGATGATGCATGCCTGTGCGCAACGGCGATGATGGATTGGACGTTGGGCTGGCCGAAACTCGTCGTCTAGTCACCTAGTTGCAGGTTGGGGACACTAACCAGCATTGAATGTATTTGTGAGCTCCTTCTCACTCACCATCACTATGCCTCGCCCTGGTAAAAGCTCCTTCACACCACAAACTTAGGTGCTACAGAGAGCGGGAACCCGGATCTGGCCAGCTGCAAGCTTTCCCATCACACTAAAGATTTTTAGCGAAATCTGAAATAATGGTGTATAAAAATAGAAACTAAATTCATGGGCTTAATAAATTATTTTCACGGTTGGGGAATCACGGGACTGTCTGTTTTGAATACCCATGTGATGCATCAGCACAGATTCGGTTGGAGAGCTGCAGAACCGCGCCGCGGCGCCCAGCTTGCATCCACGGAGATCGGCGACGGCCAATGCGAGAGTAGGGCCATAGGAGGCAGCCGGCGTCGGCGTTTTTATCTCGGGTCGCTCGCAGCCGTGCCAGCGCTGTCGGCCATCTGCTGACTCTGCGGCAGAACCGCGTTATTGATAGGTACGCTCGCGTGTCTGACACCGCGTCTCTCTGATCTTCTAGATGCCCGTTACCAGATTGACCTGGCCGTACATCGCTGCCACTGCTGCAGGTCAGTCGGAACATGCCGCGTTTCATAGACCACTGTTGCAGCTGATGGATCGTCGGAGCGGCATGCACACCTGCCCTGCTGCCGCAATCGATGCGTTTGTCTCACATTCGGCCGGGGAACAGCGTCTGAGGCGGTGGGAGTAGCCTCCATGCTGAGCTATATCTGCAGAAGCATGTACGAGTAGGGGGTCGTAAACAACAATGCAAGGCGGGTTTCTGCGGCCGCATTCGCAATACCTGCATTGTTTGTGTCACATCCGAATTGCCCCGGGCAAGGCTGTCGACCTGCAGGTGGCCAGTTGCCCCTCGATCCTGGTGACAGATCTGCTGAGACGCTCAGCGACTGCAGCACCGCAGACCTCATGACACCTGATTCTTCATGCAGCAGAACTGAGTCACGCTCAAGCGTTAACTGGTCGACAGGAGTTGCAGACTGGGGATTGGGCCTCAGCATACCGCCGCGTCAAGCACCGCATCCTCCGCGTTCACGTTGTGTAGGAGTGAGCGGCAGCTTAAAATAAAAACGGGATTGGAGCAGTGCGGACTGGGGGAGCAGCACAGGACGCCATGTGGCGGCCCGCCCCCCTCGTCATCGCGTTCTGCCTGAGCGTGCTGGCGGCACAGCGCACCGGTGCACAGAGCGGTGCGGCGTCAGCGACTCCTGCCGGAAGCCCTGCAGCGTGACATCGATGATGCGCATTTCCCCGGTCTTTCGATACCTGGACTCCCTGTCGTGCTGCTGCCATCTCCACCAGCGGCTGAATCCGCGACTGTGCCGCAGGCGTCGGCTCGGGCTGTCAAGTGACGCACTGCACACAATGCCACGCCTCCAGCGTCAATTGCGTCAGCTGTGAGTCGGTGAGCTCTCTCGCATGTGCGTGCTCTGACGTGAAGCACACTCATCGTGCGGATGGCGGTGCATTGGGGCGGTGCCCGGAGTCTGCAACTTCACGCGTGTGCAGTGTCTTAACCCTGCAGCCGGCAGGCAAATGGTAGCCCATGTCTGACCCACTTGATCTCGTCTGGCTGCAGGGCTTTCAGCTCACGCAGATGCAGTTTGGCACCGGTTGTGTAGGTAAGCCTGGCTGTGAGCCTGTAATGCCGGCCTTCCCCGACTTCACTGCATGGCGAAGCTTGCAGATCCGGTCACGAATCCAACCTTAGGTCCAATTTCAGCCCACCTCTGAGGCTCCGCACGTTTGCCCGCACAAACGTGGTTGTTCACATTGACTCACATTCATTCTCTTCTGGTAAAACCGCAGGCGGCTCCACTGCGTCGTCACCGACGCCGCGGCCAACGCGGCGGCAGACGCCCGCGCCGACGGACGCGCCAATGCAGCCCCGCAGCCCTGGCGTCGGCACCGGCTGCCAGGTGGAGAACTGCCTGGAATGCCACGCCGCAGCATTCAACTGCGCCATCTGCAAGGAGGTGCCGCCGCCCTGATGCCCTCAAAATCCGAGGACCTTCAAATGCCCCATCAAAATTGGGCAGTGCCCTAATACCAGTGCCCTAAAACCCTAAACCCCCAACTTTGATGAGCTGGGCCTCGCAGCCGTGAAAGGCAGGGCACTCAGGAAGTGGGCTTCTGGGCCAGCAACAGAACGGATGCGCCGGCGCAGCTGACCGCCGACGGCGGCCATTTGCCAGCAGCAGCGCATGGCCCGTGCACCCTCGCAGAGTCAGCCTCCGGTGCAGGCTGCACCTCTGCCACCTGAGCTGGACATGTGGCACAGTACAAGCGGCGGCTTTTTGCACAAGCTGGGTTGCATGTTGATATATCAGCCAGTCAGGATCTTGGAGCCCTGTACAGGTCACGCTGAAGCCCCGCCGTGTACACGATCATCCGAATGTGTACGGTCATAAATTCTGTGCAATCGCCTTGCTCTGCAGGGCTTCACGTACCAGAACACGCCGACCGGCTCGGCGTGTGTAGCAAAAGGCGGCGGCGGTGGCGGCAGCTCCCCATCGCCGACGCCAAAGCCAACGCCGGCGCCTGTCAGCAGCATCAGCGCCAGCGGCGGCGGTGGCGGCAGCTCCCCATCGCCGACGCCAAAGCCAACGCCGGCGCCTGTCAGCAGCGTCAGCGCCAGCGGCGACGGCGGCGGCAGCTCCCCATCGCCGACGCCAAAGCCAACGCCGGCGCCTGTCAGCAGCGTCAGCGCCAGCGGCGACGGCAGCGCGAGCGCCCCGGTCCCCACGCCGGACCCAACGCCAGAACCCACGCCGTCGCCGACGCCCGCGCCGCAGCCAACGCCCACGCCTGCGCCGCAGCCAACGCCCGCGCCGCAGCCAACGCCCGCGCCCGCGCCGCAGCCAACGCCCGCGCCGCAGCCGAGTCTCACGCCGCAGCCGAGTCCCACGCCCGCGCCGGCAGAGTCCCCGACGCCGGCGCCGATGGCCGCGCCGACGGCAGCTCCGACCACGCCATCGCCGACAGAATCCCCCACGGCCGCCCCGACCTTTGCCCCCACGGCATCCCCCACGGTAGCTCCGACACCTTCCCCAACTGCATCCCCGACTGCATCCCCGACTGCACTCCCCACAGCGGCGCCGAGCGAGGCGCCGACGGCGCTGCCGACTTCCAGCACCCAGCAGACTGCCAGTCCCCCCGTCAGTCCTGCCTCACCTCCGCCTGGCACCCTAAACCCTGGCACCCTCAGCCCCACATCCAGTCCGACCCCCAGCCCTACCTCAGCCCCGACAGTCCCTCCGACTGCGGTGACGAGAGCGCTGGGTGGTTTTCGTGGTTGCCCTGCCTGCGTGTGGCCACAGGACCACGGAACCGCGCGTGCTGGAAAATGCGTTCTGGTGCTTCGTGCAGGCCGATGTGACCATTGGCTGATGACCGCGCGGCGTTTGCACCCGCCCCTGCCTTCCTTGCCGCAGCCGCATCTCACACAAATTTCTTCAGCAATGGCTGTAAATGCCTTTCCGTGCAATTTTTTTTCCGCACTGCTGACGTCGATCCCTTCGCCCTTCTCCCCAGGCCGCGGCAGCCAGCGTGCCGACGTCCGCGCCGACAGCGATGCCCACGCCGACAGCGGCGGCCAAGCCGCCGACGCGGCTGCCGCCATCCGCTGCGGCGAGGGCGGCCGCGCAGCAGGCCGCCGCCCTGGCCGCTGCGGCGCTCAATACACCGCCGCAGCAGGCACCGCCGCCTCCCAGTGCGCTCCCTCTGCTACACTTACCCCGACACAGCCTGGAGTTGAGCTTGACGTCGTTGCGCAGAACCTGCGGTGCAGCTGCGAAATTTGCTAGAGGTCTCTCGCTCAGCCTTGCTTCCCTGCTCGTTTCTCGACTGTACAGCCTGACTGCAACTTGCTGTTGACTCCCCCGAACTTTGCATCGAGGCCTGTCTCAGTCCAACGGTTGCATATTCTCTGTCCTGCCTGCAGATGCCGGCAGCAGGGGCGCCACCGCATCGACCATGGCCGCACTGGCGGGCGTCGCCGCCGTGGTGGCGCTTCTACTGTGAGGAACAGTGCCGTAGGAAGTCAAACAGCGTCGCGGCAATTGGGCCAGGCGGCATGCATACAATCGCTGACACAGCGGCGCCAGCAGGTGTACAGCGCGGTCCAACGCTGGGCATTTGTCACGGGACCCAGAAGTCATAATCATCGTACGTCAGCCGGCCGGCGCTCGGTCCGCTGGCCGCTGACACAATATTTTTTGCTCAGCATTGATTGATACCAGCGAGGAAGCACCTTTGCATACCTTGGGACTGTTCTGGTGGGAGGGTATGACATCGTGATTCAAGCATGTAGAGGCAGCCAGTCTGCGGCTGGCGGTAGAGGCGTGCTCTATGACTGAGGAGGTAGGTAGCACAGACAAAGACTGATTTCGTGCTGATATTCGAGCAATCGAGGCTGAGCTCAAGGTGTAACGCTCGTTTCCAAAACTCAGAATTGACATGCATATTCTCCCAACAAGCACACAGGTCACTTGCTGATTGCACGGCGAGCCCTTGTGCAGGTTGCCACACTCATTCAAAAAGTGTTCATACCTCACTCGAAATGCAATGTCTGCATGCCTATCTAATTGAAGCAGGAAGTCAGAAGCCTTGTCCAGGTTCCTGCCAGACAAGCTGCCGCAATACTGCCCTGGCATATTCACCTCCAGGTCCTGTGCGGCATCAGTGCTTATCATCCACCGGTTTTCCCATTAGGCGCACAACTCCGCAGCCAACCCCGCGCTGGCCTTGAGCACGGGAGTCGACCGCCAACTTGTACGTCGGCAGCACTTCCTTTTGCAATTGATGATCTATTACCACGTGGCATCCCGATGCGGGCGGCACAGCGGCGGCAGCCAGTGCTATTGTCAACTGCAGTGCTGCTGCCGGCAATGCAGGGCAACGGTATGCAGAATTCTAGCCTGCTGGAGACCATGGTTACCCCATCAGAAGGGACGCGGCGACTGCGGCAGCCAGGAGGCACAGCGCCCCCGAGGTTGCGGTTGCGCGCGCGGCACCTGGTGCAGGAGCAGTGTCAGGCGGTCGACCTCGACGAGGAGCAAAGCCTAGCGGATTCCGTTGCTCTGTGCTGGGATGATCTCAGGCGATCGAGATTAAATAGCAAGGCCTGCAGCAGGATCTGCAGGCCTCGTGGCGGACAAGCCCGCATGATGTCAGGCCAGCCGACGCCGAATGGGAACAACATAAGAAACAGTACGTCAGATATATCCTACACAGCTGCAAGCGCTCCGCAGCGACCGTACACCCCGATTCGACACTGGAGTGTCCGCATTGTGACGGGCCCTGATGAATCATTTGTGAGAAATGCACCTGGCGCGGGGCCGGGGGCGGTAACTGGGGCAACGGCAGGCGCCTTTGCGGCGGCGGCGCCGCTGGCGGTGCTATTGGCGGCACGGGCTTCCGTAGCGTCCAGCTGGCCGTTGCGACTCGCCGTGGGTGTTACTCCCGGCCTCGGTGCACCCACTGCGCGTACCTTTCGAGAGCTTCACGATTTGATCGATTTGAAGCATCCCTGCTTCCAAGCGGCAAATGCCATCGTCGCAGCACGGCAGTCTTGCTGCTTGGGCTGTCTTGGGCAAATTCAAAGGCCGTGCTTTAAAGGCGCTTCTGACGCGTTCAGCAGGCACCTCGCTGGTGAACAATGCTTGAGAGCAGGCGCTCTGCTTGAATGTAAGATGCAGGCATGGCAAAAAGCCTTTCTAGCGCACCGCCATGATAATTGGAGGGTACGGGCGTCGCTGCCTTCGTGGGTGCTTTGCCTGCGATACAGAACCCTCTACTCACGGGTGTTGCCCTTGCAGCATTCACGACATGCTGGCAAACACCCCAGCCACGAGTGTCCGCCGCTCTGGCAGTATGCCTGGCGCAGAAAGTGTTGACAAAGGGCTGTTGATCTGCTTGATGTGGAACCGAATTGCGGCGCACACCGTCGCACAGCAGTGGTGCCAGCGTCACTCGAATTTAATCAGAAACCTAGAGTGATGCAACGCACTTGGGGCGGGCGTCGACGGCGGCAGCGCGACGGCGCTGCGGCCCGCGGCCAGCTGCGCGACGGAAATTGGCAGTAGCACCGTGTCCACCACGTGCATGACGGAGCGGCACACCACGACGTTGGGTTGCTGCACTATGGCGGTGGAGCCGCTGGCCGCGCCCTTGAGGTGGACCTGTACGCATGCGAGGGGTTCAACAATTCCGCAGGCGAAGATCGCATTCTCGAGCACGCCGGCTGAATATGCAGGCCAGCTGCTGTCCGCAGCGGATCTGTGAACGCCGAACTGACGAACATACAAGAGCTCCGTAGACTGACGCAGGGAAGCGACACAGAACAGATGGCCGGAGCCTAAGAGTGGGAATATAGCGCCCGCCTGCGCGGACATGGAGGCGACGGTAATTTCGCGCCCCTCCAGCTTCGTCGTCAGGCTCTGCCCGGCGGTCATGTTGGTGGTGTCCAAGACGTGCGGCAGCAGGTGGTACTGCAGCAGCTGCGTGTACATGCGCCTGCGAATGTATAGAAAATAGTCAGCTGTGGATGATTGAGTATGCAGCATCTGCGCCCTCATGCTTTGAGCGGCAGATGCTAGACTGTGATGTCGACAAGGCCGTGTGCAGCTGAGAGAGCGCAGGGTGTGCCCTGCAGTTCAGAATGACCAATCCTTCGAAATCCTGGTGCAACGAGGTATTCTCAGGCTGGCTGCGGCCTCAGCAGACAAACGAGTGCGCTGAGCGCTGCCAATGCAGGCATGCAGCTCGATTTTCCAACAAGGCGAAGCCCCGCCGTGCGCAAAATAAGGGCGTTTTTCCAGCGACTTCGAACATTCTTACGTCTTCTCTACGTCGGACAGCTGTGGGTGCGCGTCCGCCAGCGCGGCGTCGAAGGCGGTCATGGCCGGGTTGGATGGCGCAAAGAAGGTTATCACAACGCCGGCGTTGACGAGTTGCGGGATGGCGCCGTTCAGGGAATCTGCGATCATGGAAGCAGGCGACTCTCGATGTTTAGGAACTATTGCATGCATCACCAAGCGACTTGTGGACCGGTGCTACTGCCGCCATACATGTTGCAGGCGGCATTGGGTGCGTCATGATTGAAGCGTCGCGCTGCTACCAACGACGACGTGCACCATAAGAAGGAATACAAGTATCATCAAGACGCTATCAAAAGCGCTTACTGATGCGGCGGGCGAGCCGGGCGAGACCGGGCGTGTAGTTGAGCGTGCTGATGATCGTGGCCTGGCAGTTGTCGAGGTTGAGCGGCGTCTGCGGCCCACCCTGTCCGCACACCTGCGATGAAAACCTGTGTTTCTTAGAGAGTTGTACAAGCTTATGCATGCAATGTGACATGCAGACGCTGCGAATCAGATAGCGCGTCTCTGACTCAACGGGTTACCCTAGGAGGCCGGGAATGTCGCTATTTCCTCAGGGCATATCGCATTAAAACTAACGCTGATAAACTTGCGAGGTGCATTCATGCGCTGCCGAGTTGGCAGCGTGACCGTCAGCTGCACCAGCAGCTTTCGCCTCGGTGCACGCAAGGGGGATTCGTCCACATGCCAATGGCACATCTCTTCTCGTCGAGAGCTGCATGATGCACTGAAATCTAGGCTATTAAAGCTCAAGCACAATGCTGTCGGCCGTACCAACAGGCGCCATGTTAAATTCTGACTCACCAGTGTGACGGAGACGCTCGCGAGCGCAAGGAACACCGCCAAGATGCGGCCGGTCACCAAGGCGTCTGCGGTGCTGTATATAAGAGCTGGACGGCTTCACGGCTCGCTGCGGCGTGGCTCAAAGTGCAACTACGTGCAGGCTGTATCCGGGGTCAAGAGCGTGCAGTTTGCCGGGAAAAGTTGGCGATGGCGGGAATGTTGTGGTGTTGACGCATGTGTAAATCAGGCGCACAGAGCTGTCTTTACGCATTCCGAGTGATTGCAAACATAGTTCATAGGCTCTCTGCAGATCGCGGTGGCCCCGGCCGCCGTCAGCCGTTGACATTGCACAAGGCGATCTGTGCTGGCTGCCTTGCACAGCTCGAATTGATGACCACAGCCAGTCTCTGAGTCACCTCGAACAGCACGATGAATCGTGTAGATCGTCCTCGGTGGCAGGGCACGGCGGCGCGTGTCACCGTTGGGGTGCTCCTGCTGGTGGCGCTGGGGATGGCATCGGCTCAAAGTGCGAATTTATCCTCTTTGTGCCAGCTCTCCCCGTGTGAAAGACTCGAAGAGTAATCTTGATCACGTTTTGATCAATGAACTCCTCGCACAAACTATGGTCTCATGTGTCTCTTGCCAGGCTGCAATGTTGGCAACTGCATGACGTGCGACAGCTCGTCGCTCAACTGCGATGCCTGCGACGCCGGCTTCTACTCCTTCCTCAACTTTGGCGCCCCGGACACCTTCATGAACTGCTTCAACTGCCAGCAGCTCAACTGCGCATCCGGCGGCTGCGCCAACGGCATAGGCAAGTCGGCTGTAAGCACCAACCGACTGCCGAGCAATTCGCCTTTACCCTAAACTATGTGCCAGCACGCAGCTGCATGCACTCGCTCGATTGTGTATCAACGTTGTGCTTTTTTCGCTCGTCTATTGACCACCACCAATGTATGACTGTTAATTTGAAGGTCTTCATGTCCAATCACCACCGCAAGTCCACCCCGCAGGCTGCACCAGCTGCCCCCCTGGGTTCATGCTGAGCAAGGTGGGCATCCTGCCGTCGCCCGGCGGCGCCCAGTTCTCGCCGTCCGGCGCCGACTGCGGCATCCAGCCCTGTCCCGTGAACTGCCTGGGCGCCTCGATCCCGGGATCGCCGACGGTGCCGGTGACGACGCTACGGCCCACTGCCGGCAGAAGGCCTACCCCAGGCAAGCTTATGCACGTGCCTGGAGACACAATCTGACAATACTTGCAGTGCTGTGCAGTGAGAAACGCCTATTGTCAGTCACAGCAGTCAATGCGGCCCCCGCTGTCGGTGTGTGGTAGACCAGTAAGCGAAGTTGTCGAGTCCTTCAGCACGAAGTACAGAAAAGCCAGGAATTTGGTGATGCCTTCGACAGACGCGCCTGGACACACAAGCCCTCGACGCCTTTCTTTCTCATCAGACCGGCTGACAGAATCGTGGCGCATCGCGTGCAGTCCCCCCGAATGGGACTCCAGCACAGGTGCCGCCAGCGGAGCCGGCGGCAGTCTCATCGCAGCCACCGGCAGCACCAATCATTGCTGATCCGATTAGAGCCCCGACCAGCGTGCCGACGGCTGAACCTCCTGTCCGGCTCGTGGCGCCGCCACCGGACGCCACGACCGCGCCCACGAAGGCGCCTACAATGGCGCCGACAGCGGCGCCGACAAAAGCGCCGACGAAGGCTCCGACGCAGCGGCGGCGGCCGCCGCCGCCGACGGCCGCGGCGGTTGCGGATGCGCCGCCGCAGATCCAGCTGACGCCGGCGCTCGCGCCGCAAGTCGCGCCAGGTGCGTTGCTTGATCTGTCCTTGGGGCTGGAAATCATGCAGCAACATCGTTCCAACAACATCCACATCCTCTTGCCCTTCGTTGTCTCGCAGCGCCCCAGCACGACAGTCGGAGGGCGCTGCCGGCGGCCATCATGGTTGCGGGGGCTGCGGCCGCGGTCGCGCTGCTGGCGGCGCTTTGACGGCGGCTGGAGAAGCGCTGCCGAACCCGGAAAGGATCATGAACCAGGGCGAACAAGGCACGCAGCACTGGCGACTCGTGATGCAGATTACTGGTACAGAGCACTGGTAAGCTGCGCAGCACTGTCAGTGATTCTGCATTGTGTAGGTGGTTTTGCGGGCCACCGTTTCTTTTTGATTGAGCGTTTCTGCTCATCAACGTGATGCATCGTGCGTCCGCCGTGACGTGGTGGAGGTGAATTTTGAACGAGGGCCATGATCAAAGCAGTCGACAAAGCTAAAAAATTGGTTGAAGACACAGCAACGCCATCGTGCTGCTCGATCTAGTTCTCCGAGTACAAGTTACACTCCTGCAGCGCCGTGCCTACCCAGTGGCCGCAATGCCGTCAGAGTCCGCACATTAGAGTCCGCACATTGGGACAGCCCGATTTCTATGCATGAATATCGTGGGGCACCAGCATTCAACACGCTGCTATCAGTTCGCAAGCCTGTGTCCTCGCGCTCTCAATTCCAGTCCAATGTCTCGTCATGCAAGCGCTTTCCAAAAAACCGTCACCAGTGCTGTTACCTGCCTCGGCACGGCTCATCGCGATGATCAAGCTCTCTACATAGTGCACCGCATTCCCTGTACGTCAATTTGCTATCGTAAGGGCGCAGCTGGTTTTATCGCGATTCTGAAGTTGCCCGCTTCACGTGGTCCATGCAAAGCCCCGAAAACCAGGTGCAAGTAGCCGCCGCCCCACTTGCGCGTATGTATTTGCTGAATCGGCTGCGCTGTGGGGCGCGTCGCTGGCCACTGTGCCCATACGGCGGCGGCGCCAGAGAATTGGATGTTTCTTCTGCACGGTTGCTGCGGCCGTGCGGCTCTCTTGCTGTGTTTTCGTTTAGACGCCGAGCACCGTCGCCGCCGCCAGCGCCCCTGTCGGCTGCTGCCGCCGCGCCCCTGCGCAGGCTGCGCCGCCGCCGCCGCCGTCGGCAGCATCGCGATCCCGCTTGCCTCAACGGTGCGACCGCATTGCCGGCAGCTTCTGCAGCATGGAGCGGCGCTCCGTAGTCGCATCCTCCGTTGGCCGCGGCCGCCCGAAGTCGGGCTGCAGCGCGGGATTAGGGTTTAGGGTTGAGTTTGACCCTGCCCGACATCTTGTTTATACATCCACTGGATGCATGCCGTTGCAGCCGCCCGAAATCCAAATCCGGCGCTGAACCCGCAGGCTCATCAGACGACCCCTTTCCATACGAGTTATGGGATTGCGGCCCTTGCACCACACAAGTGCACCACATGTGCTAAGTGCTGAGCGCCACAGGCACACAGCAGCTGCATCAAACCGTCGAAGTGTTGTTCCATCGACGCAAGAACACGTACAGGATGAACAACGCACCAGACTGTACTTGACGCCGAGCTCGACCAGCGTTTCCGCCACCTGGAGTGCGGGCACGACGCTGTCGTCAGGAAACCTCGCTGTCTTTTGCGTCACAGAGTTGCTTTCTCACTCTCCTGTTGATCCTCCTTCTTAGACGACGTCACACGACCGAGAGGGATGCATGGGACGCGGGGGTTTAGGGTTTAGGGGGTTTAGAGGAGACGCACCAGCATGAAGAGGTCATGCCGGGTGGGGCCGGCGCGGTCGACATCTTCGAAGGCTGCAGCGGACCACGCCGTGCGCTGTCAGCGCTGCGGTTTTGAAGCGTTCTACAGAGGAACTCTGGCCGTGCACAGATCACTGATCCCCAGACGAGATGCGGGGGAGGAGCCCTGCGCTGCTGAGGCGGCTGCGCTGGCACTAGCATGGCTGGGCAGGTACTGCTGCAAACCCGCGCTACACCAACGCAGCTGGCGGCCATCAGATCGACATAGCAATGCAGCGAAACGGTCATCGTCATGGGACGCAGCTCTTGAAATTGCTCTCACCATTGAAATTGAAGTTGAAGTACACAATAAGGTACACCTGCACACATTCGAGGTTCCAGATCGAGCAGTACAGGTCGTAGGAGTCGCAGAATAGGTCGCATTCAATTTCGCAAGGCTCTCGTGCATGTAGGCGCGCCAGCACGCAGACATCTCCCGTGGAGCGCGGCAAATCGATCAGAGGCCTTCAGAGGGTCGATGCCAGGGATTGCAATCACAACATGCTCTTTCTGTCATGCTTTCTGTCATGCTCTTTCTGTCATGCTCTTTCTTTTCATGCTTTCAGTCATGCGCTTTCTGTCATGCTCTTTCTGTAAGTGTGGCTTGGCATCCCCTGCGGTCGGACTCGAAAGTCCGCTCATATATTGCAGCTCATTCAGGGGGTCGGGCTTGAGCTCCGCGGAAAAAACAGCAACAGGTGTACGTTGCTGTCTTGTCGAACCCATTCCCAAACGACCTGGTAACTTTTTCCTCCATGGGATCGATTCTGGGTCGGAACAAGGCGAAAGGTCGGGCTCGAGCTCTGCGGAGCAGATGCAAAAGGTATGCTTTGCTGTTTTGACGTCCTCGATCCCCATGCAGCCAGCTGACTCGCCTTCATGGGGTCGGTGCTGGGTCCGAAGAAGGCGACGGTGGGGTCGGGCCTGAGCTCCGTAGAACGCGCCTCGAACCAGGGGTCCAGAATCTCCTTCAGCACGGTGCACACCTCGCCCGGCGTGTCCGTGTCCACCAGCACCTGCCAGGGAATTTCGAATTCGAAAACGCAATTGGTAGCTGGCTGGCAAAACCACTGAACCCTCTTCGTAAACACTTTCGAAAACTTGTGGTTGGTTTGGGGTGCGGAAAAAACAAAAACAAAACAACTTAAATAACTCGTTCCCTAAGCGAGACGCGACTCTAAAATGACGCGAGTTCTGTCATACTACGACGCGAAACGGCTGCACGAGGTGCAAGCGCCGCTTTGAACGCGGTCACAAACTGCGCCTCCATCGCGATGGCATGACGTATTCAGGGTTTCACGTGGCTCAACGTATTCAGGGTTTCGCGTGGCTATTTGGGTTCGTATTCGAGGTTTCACGTGGCTATTTGGCCGCACCTTGAACCACTGGCAATGCGCTGTCCGTGCGTGTGATTTTGTTGATGGCGACCATGTCTTGATTACTTTGCACTTTTGTTTTTACGTGTGTCAGCCGCACCTTGAACCACTGGCAGCGTGTGTCGGTGCGGGTGACGTTGGTGATGGCAGTCATGTTGATAGTCTGGTTGGGGTACCAGATGCGCGCCCCGTCCCACCGCTTCATGACCACCTGTAAAAGCAAAAGAATGTGATACAGGGTGATATACAGGGTGATATAGGGTATTTGGACAACATCCTTGTGTCCAGTGTTTCATGGAGAACCTCATGCGCGCGCCGTTCCACCTCCTCGTGACCACCTGTAGGTGCAAACCATGTAGCAGAAGAGGGCAACGAATGACACTTTGACATGTGGCAAAAGTTCGGAGTACTAGATGCGTGTGCTGTCGCTTCATCCCACCTGCCGCAAGCAAAACTGCACAGGTGTCGGCTTGCGGCCGCCGATCGAACGGCCACGTGTAGTCTCCGCGGCCGCCACACACCAGCTGACTTGATCTCATCGCAGCTGCGGCTTTCGAGTGGTCAGCGACTCTCTTGATTGTGTTTTGCGTGGCTGAACATGACAGCGCACTTGGATACGCACACGAATGATAGAAAAGGGTCTATAGAAAAGGGTCTATATAAAAGGGTTCTGGGGTTCGAGCATGCCTTGTTCAAGGAGGCCTCCTCCACGACGCAGTAGGCGCCGTCGATGTAGATCGTGTCCCCGACGTCAAAAGGGTGGATGACGAAGAGCGTGAGCACGGACTCGAACACGGTGCGGATGGAGTTGCCGAAGATGAAGGAGAAGCCCAGGATGCCGCTGGAGATGGTGATCCACATGTTGTCCAGCGAGAACTGCGCAGCAAAGGACTGACTTCCGGATGTTCCCGTGCAGAAGTTTGTGGGTGTAATCTACTGTTGGCGGACACCCGGGATGCCGCCGGAGATGATGACCCGCGTGATGTCCAGCGGAAACCGCGCAAAATTCAAGACCGTCCGTCTCAAAGAAACGTCAATGCACGTATGACGACGAAGGGTGTTCCGTCTACACGAAGGAGATGTAGATGTGAAGGATGCGGAAGTGCATGAAATAGAAAGATGTCGCCCAGAAACGTAAACACATGGAGGATTTTCCTGTCGGATATCAGCGGTTGAAAATGCGCGCCTGCAGCACGAGGAAGTACATGAAGAAGAAGAAGATGTGGATGATGATGCCCAGCACCGTCTGCAGAGTCCCGATCACGCTGCGCGTGTCCTTCAGCGCGACCGCCAAATTGCGCCGGTCCCTGCACACCAAAGGGTAGATGAATACACAGAGCATTTTGCACATCCAGCATCGCCTGCAGCGTGCGGGTCAAGGAGCGCGTGTCGTGCGCAGAGACCGCCGCAGTGTGGCTTCAGCGCCACCGCCAGACTGCGGCGACTCCTGCGCACAGAAAGTGATGAGAGGTGACAAGGGTGGATCTCGGATTTCAAATTTCGGATCTCGGATCTCGGATCTCGGATTTCGAGATGTAGATCGTTCCATCGTGTACAGCTAGGACGGTGGATGCGGGCAGCGTGCTGATCAAGCTGCGGCACGCCAGGCTGCACGACTTCCCTGCGTCCGGCCACGGAGTTGCTGCGTGCCTACAACACATGCAGACCGTGTGCAGAGGCAGCTGGCGCCTGGTGGTCGACAGGGCAGTATATCATCCTGATATGGCGGCAGGGGGAGGGGGCCGAGAGAATGGGGCGGGCACCTGAAGATGTGCATGACCTCTACTCAGCAGCTCTGCCCGGCCGACGCGTCTTGAGACATTCCGCGGCAGGACAGCAAGTGACGACTTGTGATATCATTTCACAAAGGATCAGGGTATCAGCCCGCGAACACCTGAAGATCTGCACGACGGCGTTGAGCAGCTCTGCCTGGCCGACGCGTCCCGAGCCGTTGTCGTCCATGTACCCAAACGCCTCTCGCGCCTTCTTGTCTGGCAGGAAGCCCATGAAGTCCTCCGGCACCAGGTAGTTCCTGCATGACGTTGAGAGCGCAGTACGTTGATATGAGTGCTGTGTATCACGAATTGAGCTGAGCGCCTCGCGCGCCCCCTTGCCCGGCAGAGCCCCCGTGAATGCGTCCGACACCAGCTAATTCCTATGTGTAGGAGTGCACAAGGATCAGACAGGCAGCTGCACAGGATGATCAGTGTCAGGAAACTGGGTTCTGTAGTCGGAAAGGCGGCGTCCAGGAGGAGATAATTACACGTCTGGCGTATTGGCTGTGTCTGTGTGCTGTACGCACGATATACACATGCAACCATCCTCAGACGCACCGATCGAAGTCGCGCTTGACGTTGAAGAATATATAAAACGCCAGGCGCTTGGCCTCCTTGTCTGACGCCTCGCTCTTCTGCCGCTTGGCGGCGCCCAGCTGCGCGTCGAAGGTCGCCGCAAACTCCTTAGTCCTGATGCGGCCCTCCACCTGTAAAATTTGACGGCGTAAACCTGAGCATGTCAAAAGAGGCGAAGGGTCCTGCTGCTGTGCGGCGCCCAGCTGCCCGTCAAACGTCGCCTTGATGCAGATACAGCCCTCCACCTGCACAGATTGTTGCCTAAACCCCTAAAACCCTAAACCCTAAACCCTAAACCCTAAAGCTGAGGTTGTGCTGGAGCTGAACGGTCCTGCTGCAGCGTGGCGCCCAGCTGCGCGCCGAATGACATCGCACCCGCTCGGTCCGGATGCGGGAGTCCACTGCGAGTGCAGCAGCGCCCTTGCCGCAGTTGATACATGCGAGAGGATGAAAGGGGGAAACCGATGAAAGGGAATCCGACAATCAGCGCAACAAACTCGGTAGCCATCTGCTGGCACCGCGATTTACCACTGGGTTCAGCGTGACAGTCCGCCGCTGTGCTGCTCCCCGGGTGGCAAGTACAAGAAAGAAGTCAGTTGCTGAAAAACACGAAGAAAAACCATAGAAAAATTAGCTTGTCAGGTATTGATGGAAAGAATTTCAGGGAAAGGGAAGGGCGCCTGGCGGGTGTGCAGCTGGTCGTGCGTCGAGGGCTTCTCGTATTAACATTTCTGGAACCCCTAGAGTTTGCGAGCTGCAGAGCCACAGCCGGCGCACGCAAGCGTGCAGCTCGTCTTGAGCAAGCTCCGGCATGCTCGCAGACTGAGGAGCAGTTTCCGATTTGATGGACCCCCTCACTGCTTACCTGGCGCATACGGGCGTGCAGCTTGTCTTGCGCCAGGTCCGGCTTGCGCAGAATCTCCTCCTCCATCATTTCCTCCGCCCCCTGCGCGCGCGTCAACACATGTACACGTCAACCACCTTGCACTGGGAGTCTCCGAAGCCTGCCACACACATTCATCACTGCAAATTGAGGTAACCTCCTCCTCCGTCATCTCCTCCGCTCCCTGCGCACTCCAACTACCTTGCATCGGAAACATCAGACAGCCCGCCAGTTGTGTCGCTTTGCTTCGAGCAGCACCTCCTCCGCGCCCTGCGCAAATGAATACAAGGTTTGAGAGCCACCAATGTTATACCTTCTGGCCCTCAGGAGCCCAACACACTTTGTGCCTATCTGAATTGCATAGGACAGGGCTGTGCGCTGATAGGGAACGAATGAAGGGGGTCAGAGTGTAGCAGTCTTCCTGCCTCGCTTGCAGCAGTACTGGCACAAGCTCACTGTGGATTCTGAATCCTGAAAAAGTGGATTCAGGTGGCACACCTGCGAGCGTTTGCCTGCGGCGTGGGAGGATCCATGCTGCAGGGCCGCTAGAACCGATTCCTTGCGCTTGTGCCACCGCCTCGCCATGCCCCTGGACGCGGGCGCATTGCTGCCGACGCCGCCTGCAGCCGAGCCGGTAGATGTGGTTCAGCATTTTGCGCGTCTGTGCTGTGCACCGCAGACATTTCGCGAACGACCGTCGCGTGCGCAGAGGCAGCCTCTGCTGGCTGCACAGCTTCCTGGTGTGCGCGTTTCGAAGACACAGCACACGTCAGCCGCCAGGAGTGATCTTTGATAGGTAGCCCAGGGCTTTGCATCTATCGCAAGCAGACCAGAACCCTTAGTGGTTGCACCTGAGCCGGCGGCGGCGCTGCTGACGACGGACGCGCGCCGGCCGTGCAGCTGCGACTCCGCCGCGACCTTGGCGGCGCCAAAACTCGCCAGCTTGCTTGCGGACCGCGGCGTGCGCCCCTTGCAACATCCATGATACACATCAAAAATTGATGTGCATCATTCGCATAGATGAGTGCGGCTCATGTTCCCTGTTGATGAAATTCCTGGCGCCAAAATGTCCACATCCAGACGCGCTAAACAGACAGCATCTGAGATTCCACAGGTTTCTGCACTCGGACGGTGCTGGCTTTCGCTCAACAGGCGCATGTGCCCTACCGTCTGGTCTGGCAGCATCGCCGACGGCGGGGCACGCTGGGCAAACGCCGACGGTGACATCGCCGATGGCGGGGACCCTGCCGTTTTGGGCGTCGCCGGCGGTCTGGCAGCGGGGCTGACTGGCGGCAGTCCGGCGGCGCCGCCGCCGCCATGGACGGCCGACAGCGGCACCTGCTGCCCCGCACTCGCCCTGCAGGGGCAGCAAGACGACCGTCGGAATGCAGTCCGGAAGGTGTAGGAAGCAGAAAGATGTTCCGACGGTGAGAACGGCGCCGTCTCCGGCGACAGCCAGCAGCGGCACCTCCTGCCCCGCATCCGCCGTGCGGGGCAATGGGGTAACATTGAGTTGGAATGACTTCCGGTCGCAAGATGCATGGAAGCTGGAAGGCGGGCCCATCAAATGGCCGACAGCAGCAGCAGCCGAGCTGCCCACGCATTCCTAACGATATTGGCGTGGGCCTAGAGGATGCGAGCCAACACTCTGGCAGCAGGGGTGGCAGGAGGCACCTGACCGAGACGCGCGGCGACTGCAGCGGCAGCAGCTCGGAGGCGGCCTTGGAGGCGGGCACCGCTGGCGGCGGCGACAGCCCCAGCTTGCTGGACGACCTGCAGACATTATTCCTCGTCAAAGTTCATGGCGCAGGACCTTCGCCGCCTTGGATGGGCATGGGTATCGGCGCTTTGCACATCTGCACTGCGGCTGTCTTTCGAGGAGGCACTAGCAGTGCCACAGGCTCACAGCGCGGCAGGCTCGCAACAGGTGCAAAACGTCCTCTGCAAAACGTCCTCTGGGCAGGGCCGTGCTCGCAGGTGGAGTCCGCCATGGCTGGAGGCGCTGACCCTCCAGCACAGCCTGTGGTCCAGCATACTCATGCGCGCCAGCAACCCTTCCAACAGCGGACCCACCGGCTGGAGGCGCGGCCGTCTGGGGCAGCGGAGCCCTCTCCATCCGCCTCCGCCTCTGGCTCATCGCCACTTTCGTCCTCCCCGTCCTCCTTCAGCGAGTTGCGCGGCCGCGACAGCGCCCACAGGTTGTACTCCTGCGAGCAGCCGTACTCAAGGTTCAGCATTCTGGTTGTGTGAAAGGGATCATGCAGAGACTGGCATGTAATTTTCCAGCGAATCATGCAGTTGCGACGCCGCCGCAGACCCGCAGACCGTCCACAGATCTCGGCACACGACGATCGTGACGCAGCCGGTCACTGGGCGATCCTAGAACAGGTGCCAGAGCGTTGTCCTGTTCGGGCTGCCCTGGCAGTCAGCTGAATAGTACCGCAAGCGTGAAAGCATGGCGGAGCGGAGTGGAGCAGACGGCGGGTGGCGGGTGGCGCGCCTGCTTGAGCGTCATCTGCATCTTGTCGAAGAAGGCCTGCTTGTGGAAGTAAGACGCCAGCAGCTTGGCGGTCATGGTAGTGACAAATAGCGCCACTGTGAACAAGAAGATGCACAGCAGCACCTGCAGCGCAAATGGTCACTGTTGCTGACGGCTCCAACGCATGGTCAGACACAGGTCGGCGGTGAGTCAAACCACGCTGAGCAGAGCCCAGAAGCACCCTTGTCTGTGAGGCGCGTGCAGAACCGCGGTATTGGCGCTGAGACAACATCGAAACGATGCCTCTGACACGGCATGGACGCCAGCGGGCCAAGCTTGAAGCAGCAGCGTGTCAGGTGCGAGCGTCGACCATGCAAGCCTGTCTGTGATGACAATGGCCCGCCCTTTTAATCAGCAGTCCCTCCCAATGCAGCAGTCATGAATGACAGGCGTGGGCAGCATGTGCCGCACCCGCAGCGTCCACTTATAAATCTCCATCCAGGTGTGGCTGGCGTGGCCCTGGTCCCGAAAGATGGTCAGCCACAGCACCGGCAGGAAGCCCGCCTTGAACATGCGCGCCAGCGGCCGCTGCAGCCAAGGAATGTTCACTCGTGTCTTCAGGTCCCTTCTGAATGGCAAACTGGTGCCAGAAAAACCCGTCCCAGCCTGCTGTCCGCGCGAGCGGTCCTGCAGGCTCCTCCAAGGCAGCTGGCTGCTGACACAAAGGTCGAAAAGGGTTGCCGCTACACGATGTCGCCTGCTGTGCGCATTGTTGATTGTGTGTTGCATCCATCAAGCCAAGGGGCAGAAGCCTGCCGCTCAGAGATGCAGAAGCAGTCAGAAGCGACAGATAGAGGTGAGAGTCCCTAGGGTGGAACTGCCTGAGCCGTACCGTGGTGCCGATAAAGTAGTAGAGCACGCGCCGGTTCTCGAAGAAGTTCCACTCGATGACCGCCTCGATGAGCTGCGCAACGCCCTCGCCCACCCAGTAGGAGGGCACCAGCAGCCCGACGAAGATGACCCACCGCCACGCCGTCACATTGCCGCCCGCATACTGCAGGGAGGGCGAATGAGAGCCATCTGCCGTCAAGTGATCCGTCCCCTCCTGACGATCGATGCACATTGGTTGGAAGGTCTGAATGCCTCGCGCTTGCCCTGGCATTTTGGCAGCAAGCGGCTGGACACAGAGCGAGGCAACCTTCCAGATTGCAGGAAATGGAGTTCTGTGGAGTGTGTGTGTGTGTGTGTGGGGGGGGGGGGGGGGGGGGGGGGGGAGACCAA
>JAABUW010003626.1_pt1 | contig 21826 bp, 21 predicted proteins | sample 5560081 | NCBI WGS metagenome assembly JAABUW01 (sample SAMN10711882, study PRJNA513363) | rock metagenome | isolation source: Antarctica rocks | place: Antarctica: Victoria Land, Knobhead sud
TTGGGGGGGGGGGTGGTTGTGAAGGGGTAGGTTTGGGGGAGGAAGGTGGGGTTTTTGTGGTGGGTGAGGAGGGTGGTTGGGGTGGTGGGACGGAAGAGGGTGCGGAGGAGGAGGGGGGATGGTGGTGGCATTTTTGTGGTGGGGAGGTGGTTGAGTTGGTTGAGAAGGAAGGATGGTTTTGGGATGGGACTTGATGTGTATGCGGACAACGTGATCGGATTGGCGCTAGCAGAGTCGTTGCCAAGCCCGGTTTCGAGAGGTGATCTCCTGCCAAACTTGCAGTCTCTTTCTTTCCTCAAACAACAGTGGACATTGGGATTTACGAGCCTTTGCTTCAGGGACGTGCTGCGTTGTACGTCTATGTCTATTTGCTTACCTAGTCTAAACGCGGTAGCCTGTCTATCTGTCTATCTATTGGCTTGGGCTACGCGTCCCATTTTCTACTCTTAATGATCGCCTGGGTGGGTGGGGCGTGCCTCTCACCGTTCTAGCAATGGATATACTCGTCGGACCAATTCTCTCATTTTCGAGCCTTCTGAGCGCTCTCCTCGGCAAGCTTCTTCACTGTCGTCTTCCCCTCGCTGGGTTGATGTGTGTCAGGAACTGTGAAATGCAATCTGCTGCTTGGAGTAGTACTTACAAGATATCCTTGGTCGTTGCAAGGATTGATTGCCAGTTCTCGAAGACTGTGAATGGTACGCCTTCTCGCTCGCAGTACGTGATGAGGTCTACGATAGATATATCAGCTTCGGACACCGACAATGGCTTTCTATGCCTACCGTGGCCCTTTTTCGCGAACAACAAGTCCGTTTCTCGTGCTGCAGACAAGTCCGAAACACCATCGCCCGCGTAAAAAAGTGTTGGCCGTGGCTCGTTCGGTCTTTCCTCGAAGTGCTTTGCATATGGCCGAATGGTCAAGGATTTATCATGTCCGAAGCCGCTATCGTCATGGAACTGTATCTCCCAGCCTCCCTCTTCTTCCTTCTTCTTTGAGCCTCGATCAATGCACTCGTTGCTCACGATTTCGATTTCATTGGCTTCTGGCCTGCGCATAATTGGAGTCAGCATTGCCTAATCAACACATTGAACAAAGCCATAAAACGTTGCTGCGGAGCAAAGAATGGCCTAATAGAAGGGACTGCTTCCCTAAAAGACGAAGCAATCATCAAGTAATAAGCAAAAGAGGGCTCAAAACAAGGAGAGGAGGGAATCTTTCCAGATTATTTTCATGATCAAGGCCAGGCTAGAGCAAGAAATTATTCAAGGAGCTGTCATACTCCCGATGCATGTCTTGCAACCAAAGGGAAACAGCTCAGAGATATGCCTCACCCAACGAGATGTACCAGCAGCGCTCGGATAATGGGCGTCATGCCAGATGAAAGAACAATGACCGGGACGCCATTCTCTCTGGACCACCTATAGAAATCTTTGAAGTACGGGTCGAGCTTGATATTTTCGAGCAGAAGTCTGATGCATTCCGGGAAAGGTGTTTTGACACTATCCATCATGCCTCTGAACGAGTCCCTGTAATGCTGCTGATTAGACACCCACACAGCTTTCTTCGCTTTCACGCTTCTGAGTTTATACCGAAAAGTTACTTTCTCCGCCAGCACATCGGCATTGGCCTGCTTGCGCAGCTTCTCGCCAAAACCAAGATTGTCTGTCTGGGTTGACGATAAGCGGGGCCAGCAGGCGTGATTGAACTGGCATTTACCAGCCAGTCATTGCCTATTTATCTATTCTTGAGCAAGAGTCGACTTGGTCAGGGTGAGGGCCACAAACTATCTCTCAAGGTAATTGTGCCTGTCTGGTTGTTAATCTCTACAAGTTTCTAACGCGAGGCCGAGGCTCATACCATCGAAATCGGTGAAGAAGATGCATTTTGGCTTCGCCTTAAGGGTCTCTGGGTATGGCATCTTGACCCCTGCTACTCACTTTTGACGATCTTGGTAGTACTGAGAGGGTAGACAACTACTGAGATTTTACGGAGATTCCAATTAAGTCCAGCGAGCTTTTCCAAGCCTGGTGGTGGGGCAGCCGACTTTCGTGCCAAGCAACACATGCACCCCACCCAGCTGGTATTGCTAATCCATGACACTATCAACATGTCGAGCTTTTCCCACATCCTTTCAGCCCACGGCAACTATCTGGGATTAGACAGCCTGCGCCTTGCGCAATGTCTTTCACCACCCTACCCAATGAGTTAATTTACCAGATATCGCAGCGTGTACAACCAGACGACCTCGAGAGCTACGGGCACACCAGCCATCGGGTCAAGAACATTGCTGCGCCTTTCATACAAGAGCATAGACAACTCCGAGCCCAGTACACCAAGGTATCTCTCAGCCATGTTGGTGCTGCAGAAATGCTCTATGACATGTGTGCCAGGCCGTGGATCCGCCTCTACCCTCGATACTTGGAAGTTAAATCGAACAAAAACTGGAGGACCTTGGAGAGTCCGCGAACCAAAGATAAGGTGGCACAGGTTGAGGTGATAACATTGAAGCGAAGTCAGGTCGAGGATGGAGACATCAAAGAGCTACTTCAAAGGACCAGACTCATTCCGGCCCATGAAATGCACCATTGGTTCGAAGGAATCGGTCGTGGAGACGAAGACTATCTGTTCGCTCTCATGCTCGCATGTCTACCTAATGTCGAAAGACTCATCGTTCGGTTGGACCACACGAGATTGGAGCAAGTCAAAGACATTGTGCGGGCCATCAAGCGGTCACCCACATATCCGTATCAACCAAAACCTCTTTCGAGACTGACCGACGCACGAGTGTTAGAACGAGAAGGATCTGACTCTTGCGATCTTGAGCTCTTCCCGTTGCTCGCATCCCTGCCTGGTATACGAGTCCTTCATGGCCGCAACCTTGTTGGGATGTATCGGGATTGTTATAGAGATGGATGGCTGGAATATCCTGGGGCTAGCTCATCCATAACACAGATCTCTCTTGAAACTTGCGGCATGTCTGTCGAAGGTCTTGAGAAGCTCTGCGATAGTATCACAGGCCTACGAAGCTTCAAGTATGTTGCACATCGAGCTGGATGGGGATTACATCGCATCAGCGACTTACTAAAAAGCGCACACTCTACCTTGGAAGAGCTTGTGCTATCCACTGGCTCTGGCGATAGTCGATTCGTCGGTCCTTTGCGGAAATTCACAGCGCTCAAAAACGTCACGCTAGACTCAGGCATGATGGTCCAGCGAGGAAAAATGCAGAGAGCTGTTGATGTGCTTCCTGCGTCTATCGAGACTGCAACACTGACTGGAAACAGTCTGACCCGAGCTTTCGAGGAGCACTTTCTCGGCGACCTGTATCGCCCATCGTTTCATTACCCCAATTTGCGTCGTCTGAGTGTAGATGATAGTTGGGGTAAGCGGGATATCGGAAAAGATCGTCTCAAGTTCCAGAAAGAATTTCATAAGCAGTCATCTCCGTCGGGGATGCTTCGATATAGGTAGCCGCCCGTCTAAAGTACCACAGAGTTGGTGCTACCAGCTCCTGCGCGCAACACCATTTCATTCACGATGAAGGGACTTTAAAAGCGCGAAATTAGATGTCGCATGCTCGACGTTCGTTCCCAACAAACCCAACCCGCGAATCTATAGCGCCAGAATTGCCAGCAGGCCGACTCCTACTTCCTCAAACCCCACTTTTGCTCCCAATCCACGGCCTGACAATCCACATATCACAGCGATACTTCGGTTCCAGTGACACTATATACGCACCAGCTGCTGGTATACCCCCAACATACTGCAAATTCAATGCCACCAGATACTATGTAAGTCTATCGCTCATGAGCATGAGTAGCGATATATCAAAAATGTTGTTCCATTTGATGGGGAGTTGAATGCTTGGCATAGTGATGAATCTTTGCTGTCTTACTTATACTGCATCGCCATTCAGAACCAGGTCGTGACTCTTGCTAGAGCTTCTAACACGGTCACCCTGCTGCAATCTACCCATCAATCGCCCTTCCCAGGCCCAGCTCCCACTGCAAGGCCCTGAATCCCCCATTTGGAGGGATATACTCGTTCAGGTCCAACACTTCTGCTGGCGTGAATAGCGCCTGCACACAATGCGACCTCAGCGGCGCCGTGACCAGAAGCTTGAATAACCCATTGGTTGCATCACATTTTCTGCGCGCAAGGTTGATTAGATTCGAAAAAACCTCCCAACACTCCGTCTGGCGATCAGTATCTTCGTAATAAGGAATGCCATCTACTATGCAGAACAAAATAGTGCCCCCAGGTAACGCTTCAACTAATCGGACGAAGAGGTCGCACAAATCCGAAAGCTTTAGAGTACTGTCTTGCACGCAGAGATCGCAGATTAGCGGTGGGTACGAGCTCTCGAGACACTGGTTGATAAGCTGTGCGAGCAGATTGTTCAGCATGCCTGGTGGGTGAGCATCATAGTCTGTCGCCATATTGGTATGCTGACCGCAAAACCAACGTACAGCAAGTACACTGTTGTTGGTGTCGTTCAGAGAGCGGAGAGTGCGGGACAGGACGCTGTCGGCCAGCTTGGCGCAGACATACGACAGTGGAGATTGTCGTATTTCATATTCGCTATACGCCATGTGTCCGTTGATGAGAAGAGCACAAGACGACGGACTGGTTACCCAGCTCTGAAGATCGGGTGAATTAATTAGTGCAACGGCACGATCCTGAGAAGGTAGGCTCAAGGTGTAGATAATTCTGAGTAGGGTGGAGGTGTCATCAGCAGCGACATCAGCCTGATCGTCGATGCTGAGCTTGCTCAAGATAGCTTTAACCTCCTGTCTGCTGCGCTGTTGTTCGAGAACGGCATAGGAGGAAGGAGAGCGACTTCGAGGGGTTGGGTAGCCTTCGGTGGGAGTCTCAGACTCTAGAAACCCTGTCTTGAATGCTGGTATAATCCTGTGTGCCGGAATCGCTTTCAAGAGACCCAGGACTTGGTTCAGGGCGTTCTCTACGGAGTGCACCCCCTTGTAGATACCGTTGTTTTGGTGGGCGATTATATTGAAGCCGATATCTTGGTTTCTCCTCGAAGCGATTGCCATCTTTGTTAAATCTTTTGCGCCAGTAAGCATCAATTTTTGACGATTATAGCAGTTTATATCTGCTTGAACTGCGAGCCTAGCGCCACAGTCTTTTACAAATCTGATTTTCTCGTCAATGTTCTTCCCACTCATAGACTGTCTGAAGACTGCGGAAGCAAATCTACCTGTATCGTTGCTGGTCAGCTCCGAGTTAGATATATATTTGGACTGGCTGCTTACGCGTTACGCGCTTGTGGTACTCACGGACAATAAAATCGAGAGTACTAAGTATAGCCTATTGAAATGCCCGGCAACATTAGAATTCCCCACTTTCATGAACGAATGGCATACGAAAGGATGTTTCGTTGGCAAGGAGATAGGTGCGACAAAGAAGAAGGCGACATCCAGACCATCCAAGATTACTTACAATGTAGAGATCAGCACTACACTCATGCATCGCGCGGGAATCATCGAAAGCCGTGCTGTAGTCCTTCACCCTGGACAACATGTTCGGCAAGTCTTCAATGAAATTGCGAATGCTCTCGCGAAGATCGGCCATTCGGTGCGCAGCCTCGTCCTTGTCAATTCTTTTAGGACATACGAAAGCATGGTCGCAGTGAGCAGCATACATTCAAGACCAGTGTCAACCCTCCACATAGCACCGAGATATAATGCGATTCCGTTGGTAGCAGCTTTAGCCAGGCCTGGAAACTCTCGCTGTTGTCGCCGAAGCGCCGCATGGTCTTTCGCAAGGACCCCAACACGCCCTTCGAAGTCTCGACTTCGTGTGCTTGCGAAAATCCCTGTTGTGCTGCCAATACCTCATCCCATGTATGATCTACATTGATGTCCAATTCGAGACTCCCATGTTGTCTGGCAACATGATTATAGCTGCCAACCGTCGAGAGGAATGCTAGTCTTTGGGCATTGGCCTCCTTGTATATGGCAGCCCTTATACTGTTAGTACGAGCGTTCCATTGGAGAGCAGAGTACAATACTTATCAAGGATAGTACTGTCATCAAGGATACTAAAGGCTCTTTTATCGCTGTCCCATATTACTTCCTTGATGTCCGTATTCAAGGCCGGATGATTTTGCCCGTCTAACCGGTTCAGCATCCAGGCTGGAGCATCCGAGGCTGCGGGGTTAGTGTCGGAGATAGTGAAGGTGAGGTCCGTAGCTGTTCCCTGATTATCATCCATCTTCTCCCAATGGAACAGCCAGTTTGAATCAATTCATTAAAAGTCTATTCGCTAATTGTGGAAGATTTGAGCACTCGGAGGTACTTCCCTTTATCGAGGATACAATGTCTCGTCGAGGGAGAGCCTTGGACCCCTTGGGAAGCACACCTCTTGCTCAGCCGCGTCGAGTAATCTCGCCTGCATGAGGGTGTCTGCTCTGCGAGCCAATGAGCTAGGTGGAATGTTCCCAAAAGGCTCCAGGAATTGTCAGCTCATGCATAGAAGGAAAAACACGCAAGGCTACGGCGAGCTGACTTTATGTATGGGCAGAACGCCAACTTTGCGCGTGCTACAGGCCTGCAGACTACGCCTTGATTATCTCCACCATTCAGCCCAAGGTGCAGATGCAACCTCATGCTTGCTTTTTCTGCCGCGGCTGGCGACCTACCCTGCAAATATCCGTTACAGTATCTTACCTTTCTGGCTGGTGCGGCATCGACCAGCCTCAGCAGTTCTTCTTTTGTCCCATGTCTTCCCTCTTTCCGTTCACCAGTAGCTCTTCTTCCCATTCGCATTCTGTGAGCTTCTGGTTGACGTTCAAGACTCCCTCACTCCTGATTGCACAAGCTTATTTTCAATGAAAGTGTATCTGCTCTCAGGTCGTATTCCAAAGGAACCTCCGAAAGCCAGTAGCCTACTACGACAAGCATCCCCTCAGCGTTTACATATGATTAGGCCGGAGTCATGGACGAGCGCCGGAGACCAGTTGATCTTGAGCCGCCCGGCGTTCGTGATTCTGCTTTGAAGCCTACTAATGCACCCAGCCTCTTCCCACCGGACGCTGATACACAGATTGGCTTCATATCTGCCACCGAAGGGGCAGCGGCTGTGGACGATGCAGTACACGATGAACGTCAGGAACCTCTCAGGGTCCTGGAAGACGCCGTCAGCCCCAACACTGATGTCGCCGCCGTTGCTGAGACTGAGGACACTGAACGGCACTTAGAGGACGTAGATGTGGCCGACAATGTTAGCATTGACAGCTCCCAATTATCCGAAGTTGCCACGAATGTTCGGTATAATGGGGCTTGGAGAGGCAATGAATTCCACTCGAAATCCAAGACCACAGGCCGAAAGTATGCAAAAGTGGCCGCGGTCTTCGTGGAAGGTCTCGAGAGCCGTGTTTCTGCGCTCGAAGAGGAGCTACACGAGCTCCAGATCGAGATGGGTACTAGGGCTAGGGATAAAGATGCCGAGTAAGCAATCATATGCAGTTTGGGTTCTGATGGTTGACCTGAACAGCGTCGATGATATACTGTTACCTGACAGTCTTTGCTCCAAGCCCTTCAAAGTTGAAATCATGAGGGTGGAGTTGAAGGAGTGGAAGACTCGAGGTCACGACAACATGAAGACAGAAAAAGCCTGCATTTACCTAGGGATCGCAACAAATTCAGGGCCTTTACGGGGTGGATCAGGCAAGCCTTTGGTCCATAACAACGATACAACTCAGGGGCAAAGCGTCAATATCAATCTGGATAATCTGCCTGGCTCTACTGCGGAAGTGTCCCAGCCCAGGGCCACTAGTCTGGCTCGACTTGCTTTCGGCTCGCCCTGGCCGTTGATAGTGATTGAACTACTAACCGGCGAATCAGTGGACCCGAATAGGGAATGGATACCCCCTTTCAAACACTTCGTTATGTACGAGAAGCAGATCAGGATGTTCGTGCAACTCTTGGGCGAGAAAAACGCAGACTTCCTTGAAGCAAAAGACCTCATACGTACTCTCAAAGAAATCACCGAGGAAGTTGTCCGCAACCTTGATCCTACAAGAGGTGACTTCGCATATTCAGAGGCTACTATCAACAGTATGTTGGACAAAAGGGAGTCGTTTGTCACTCATTTTAAAAAGGCAAGACATGGGTTAGCCGAGCACCAAGACAGCAAAGAAGAACTAAATGGCGACGCGGAAGAAGGGACCGGAGAGCGGGCTGAAGCAACTGTTGTACAGAGCGAAGGGGTTGAAGAAAATCTGAAGATCTCGAGCTCAGCAGCGGTGTTCGAAGGCACAACTTCCAGGTCACCTAACCGTCAGACCTGCTCCTGCCTTCGAGATGCGAAGCATCATTTACAGCTTTTACTAACTGTTCTTGATGAAAATCTTGGAGACTTATTGATACTACGTAAGGCCATCTCGGAAAAGTCCCTGAAGAAGATTGAATTCGAGCATCTATGGCATCTATTCCAGCCGGGAATTCTAGTGGTTACAGCAAAGAGTCCTCGCCAAGCCTACCGAGTACTTCACGTCAGCGGTGGTCGATCTCTGATGACCACGCAGCCGTTGCTTGATAGAGGAAGCCCGGTCGACCAACAAGACACGTCTAGGAAATCGAAACGGTCCCCTTTCCGATTAGACTGCATCAAATATGATTTTGATGGCGAAGTATTTGGGCCTCTCCAAGAGACTCTCAGCTTGGTTGAATACAACGATGAAAAGAAGATTACAGAACTCGATGTATACCCTATGGAATTTTCCGAGGATCAAACGGCTCTGAATCGGGTGTTGATCGAGAGAGGCCGGCAATTCGCAGGTTTCCACAAATTCAAACACAAGAGATATGCAGGACTAAGTCTTCAAGACCCACAAGAAGAGGTAATCCAATTCAACTATCTTGCACTCACGTCCGCGCTAACGCTCAGCCCTCGAAAAGATAGAAAGCGAAGTAATTATAGATTTCATGCAAGCATTCCGACAAGCCGAGTATGCGAAAAGGTCCAGACCCCAAATAGGCCTCCAGGGATGCAGTACCGCAGATGTCAGAGAGTGTTGGGAAGATCGCTGCTTCCATGAACCTTTGTGCTTGGATGTCGATCACACTTACATTATCAATGATTGTTTGTTTGACAGGAGCCAGATGAACAGATTCGTGAACGACGAGTCTCATGGGGTACTCCTCGAAAGTCGTTCCGCCAATCAGAACCTCGGCGAATCACAGCTAGTTCTCTTACCGTATCGTGTTCATGGATATTCTTTGCGAAGTCGAAATTGGGGTATGTCGAATTATACATGACCGTATGCGCATTAACATTGACTGTCTACAGTTCCACTAAACATTGAACATCTTCAGGACATTGAACATCTTCAGGACATTGAACATCAAGATGCCCATGAAGGTCAACGGGCTGGATTCGAGGATTTGGTTATTCGGGAGGAGTATAAAACAATTGTGAAAGCTTTGGTAAAGAGCCATGCCCTTGGCCCAGGGCCTGAGGTTATGGGTGGTGACGCTACTAGCAGGCAACAGATCGATCTGATTCGTGGAAAAGGTAAAGGGTTGATTATTTTGCTCCATGGTGTTCCGGGGGTAGGAAAAACATCGACAGCTGAAAGCGTGGCGGCCTACACGCACAGGCCGCTGTTTCCTATCACTTGTGGCGACATCGGACAGACAGCTGCCGATGTCGAGAGAAACCTCGAGGCCATATTTCTTCTAGCACGCAAATGGGGCTGCGTTTTACTACTCGATGAAGCGGATGTCTTCTTAGCAGCAAGATCACCTGGTGGAGATGGGGTGGACCGCAATGCACTGGTATCGGTATTCCTGCGTACACTTGAATATTACTCGGGGATTCTGTTTCTCACAACGAATCGAATCGGTTCTTTCGATGAAGCCTTCATTTCGCGTATCCATATGTCGCTCTACTACGCCGATCTGGACGAAGAGTCTACATTTAGAGTCTGGGAGATGAACTTGAACAGGCTGGAAAGGTCAGGCCGCGCCATCTACGTGAATCGGGAGCAGATAGAACAGTTCGCAAGGGATCATTGGCGGGACAGCGAAGAAAGCAGGCGCTGGAACGGTCGACAGATTCGAAACGCCTTCCAGACAGCCATTGCGTTAGCTGAGTACGACTTCCACGCGGAGTGCAAACGACGCGAGGAGATTGGTGAAACTCCGCTCAAAAAGCCATCACTTGAACCCAGACACTTCAAGTCCGTGGCACAAACGAGTGCTGAGTTCGGGGACTATCTCCAAAGTGTCATGGGCGGGCACAGCCATAAGCAAAAGGCACAGATGAGGGAGATACGCAGTGATGCATGGAAGGATCGGGGGAAGGAGACGCCAACTGGAAAGAAGTATAGCATGGAAAGAGCTGTGCGACCGAGCCCATCCATCTCAAAAGGCACCGGTATGGTCAGAGAAGCGGAAGCGAGCTCGAAAAGTCCGACGCTAAAGCAACCGATTACGTCGGATGCAGGCGTGTTCCAAGAGGTCGATAGCGGTGAAGTGATGGGAGACGAGGAAGAGTATCAGCTATATCTCGCAACGGAGGAGCGAAAGGAGAAAGAAGAGAAAGAAGAAAAAATGAAGAGATTTGCCCGAAGAAGGGAGCAGGAGTTGGCGACAAGGGGAAGCAGGGCGTGATTGAAGACTTACATAGATGACTGAAGTAGCTACAAATACCTCTACGCTCAAAGGCTTATGAGGGGGAGTTATCTTGAAGTACCTTTGCAGAGCGGCGTGATGTTGAATGGACTTGACAGACCATCATGGAGATCTCTAACCACAGTTCTTTAATCGTTCTCGCACCAGAGATTTAATGTTCGGAGAGTAGCAAACAAGGCTACCAAAATCTCATGTGAAGTGAACAAGATATTCCATGGTTCTCATTGGTTAGATGCTATGATTACTAGCTCGGCTATAGCCAAGAGATAAGATCGCTATCAGATCTTTAAATCCTCACAATGTCTCCCTTAGCTTTTCCCTCTGAATCCCTATGAGGCTACTATATCTGTGGGAGAAGACTATGGAAGCTGTATCTCTTAGAAGACAGTTCCCGTGCCATATGGCTTGATCAATTCCTCCCACAATCTACTTCTCACTCGCGATGGCATCTCCCTCCGACACTTCCACAAGTCTTCCCTCAGATGCAATACAACGCGTCCTTTTCATCGCTTCTAATGTCCACATCTACCAGATCCCTCCTTTAACGAGCACTAAAGGCTACCTCGCTGTGAATTGGACCGCCCCCAATACAGGCGCCCGCCAAATATTTACCGCCCGCTTGCGCATCATCGAGACCGCCATCCCCCAAGAGAACGAAGGCGAGTTCCTAAGCACCGACATACTATTCGAAGATCCCTCAAATGGTGAACTCTTTGCCAAAGCGCCGTATGGAGATGCTAAGGCGGTCGAGCCGGCATTGGATAGTTCGCGCTTCTTTGCGGTGAGGATAGAGGGACCGACGGGGGAGAGAGTGGTGCTGGGTGTGGGGTTTGAGGAGAGAGGGGAGGCCATTGACTTTGCAGGGGCGTTGCAGGAGGCTAGGAAGGTGCTGGGGTTGGAGCCACAGCCTAAGGGAAAGGCTGCGGCGAAGGTTGACAAAAAGGACTATGGGTTGAAGCAGGGGGAGACCATCAAGGTAGATCTGGGTAACATGAAGAGGACAAGGCGGAAAGTGGAAGTGGAAGAGTCTGGCGCTGGGAGCGGAGGTGGGGAAAAGGCAGCGCTGTTCTCCATAAAGCCGCCGCCGGCTCCACCACCCGATGGGGGGAAAGGTGATGGAAGGCCACTGCCGTTCCTAGCTCCGCCACCGAGCGCGCAAGAGGCGAGGGCGGAGAAGAGGAGGAGCAGAGGGTTTGATCCTCCGCCTCATCAAGGAAAATCCGCTGCTGATATAGGCTTCGATGACGGGGAATTTGGAGAATTTCAATGAATTCATGAACTTTTCGGTGAATCTGTATCTCTTCAAGGCCATATATGAGCTGTAACGACAACAACAAATGGCTAGGCTTTCGGAGGTACGGCTGCGCCCGGAAATAAGCTTCTCTAATGACGTATCATTGCGACCGAGGTCCGCGTTTTCAATGGATGCAACTGTCTCCCTTTACATTTCACGTATCGCAAGCCATTCAGCATTGATCCAACATTGAATCTGCGAAGAAATGTCGTCCCTCACACGTACCGTCCTCCGCTCAAGAGCCACGCCTCTCCGCCTGATCCCAACAACATCCCGACCATTCCATGCCACCAGTGCTCGAGCAGTCCTCAGCGAATCAGCTCATAGTAAGCGTGCGTTCCGGCGGTCTCTTCTTCTTCCAGTCATGGATAAAGGGGCGAGAAACTGATATGGGGCTAACACTATGCTGGAGGTATAGACGACGGTGCACGCAAGGCAGCCATAGATGAGCACAAGAACGATCAATTGCAGAAGCAGAAAGAGGGCAAAGGGCATTGGAAAGGGGAGCTGAGTAGCAATTCTGAGGCTGCGGTGTGTGCTACGTCGTCCATTGTCAGGAGATCGAGTCTCAGAAGACCACCTATGAATGATTGGAAGCTGATTAGGATCGGATATTTAGGTCAAGGCAGATAGAGAAGAGATAACCGATGCGGAGCACGATATCGAAAATCTCCAGAAGAAGACATCGCAGTCAATGGAGAATGACCATGATCATGCGAAGAAGTGAGGCTGGCTCGAGGATGAAGCATCATAGGCATCACCATCAACGGGATGGCTTGAGCGCTGCGGAGATTACGGAGCTGCTGATCTATGCAATCTTTGCAACATAGGCGACCTGGTTCCTTTAGTGTACAAAAGCTGCATCCTTATAAAGTGGCAGCGATATCTTGCATAAGTGAACGCCGTCAATGAGCAACGCCCGGTGACCAGCGATACCAATGGCCTATCGCTGAACTCCTTTCAGTGAACCTCCTACGCCATCGCGGCTACCAATAGGTCCGTCCCAGGAAATGCACCACGCCATCCGAAGGTCTGTCCAATACAACGCTAATTCTTTAATATGATGATCAACAGCACCAGTATAATGACCAGTATCAATATGATGGTCAGCTGCTTATTATCCTTCGCTCTCCGCGCCACATTTCCCAATTGCCTCCTCGCCCCATCCAACCTCGTCTGATGCCGATCCACATGCCCTTCGACATCATCAAGCATTTGTATATGGTCATCCAACTCATCCCCAATCTGAATGCTCAAATCCCTTTGCCGTCCAATACTATCTCCCAACCGATCCAATTGCTCATCTTGCTGTTGCAACACTCCTTTGTGATAATCGTGTATTTGCTGATTATCCAAGTTTGACTGATTGTTCGGCGCTTCTGGCTCATCGCGATATGGGAAAAGTGCGGCGCGGTTGGCCTCTTCTTCTGGGTCAGGAGGAGAGTCTGTGAAACGGACAGATTTTGAGGGATTGGGTGAGTCGGCGGCGGAGCGCTTCAAGAATGAGGAGGAAGACGGATTTCTTGGTCGAGGATCTTTGGCGCGGGCGAAGTCGGTGTTTAGTGAGGGATCATTGGGTTGATTGACCGAGGAGGTGGATGTTGTGGGGAAACCGCGGAATTGGGATGTTAGGTCATCGAATTGTTGCCGTAATCGAATTGCTTGTGAATCGCCATTCTCGCTAGAGTCTGTTTCTTGTTGTTCCAAGGCCTCGATGCCCTCCCGCATCGAGTCCAGCGACCGAGAGATGTGGCCATCTTGCGAGTTGGGTTCGAGGTTGAGGGAGATGGCTCTTTGTCGCTCTAGGAGGGAAAGCTTTATATGGTCAGCGAGAAGATAAAGCTGTGACGGGTTCGCCATGATAATTTAATAAGAGCCAGGCGACTATGGGAAGTCGAAGCTGGCGATACAAAGTGCCAAGGCCAGACCTAAGCGGCCCAAGCGCGAAAAGCGCTAGAACTGGCTTGATGATACAACAACTGGTGTACTGTATCCTCTGCTCTATTGTAGCTAAAGGAAAGGTCCAGCTATATATATGGCAATCAAGCACTACTTCGCTTGTAGCTGCCTTTGCACATAAGATACTGTTCCATACCAATCACTTTGGACCCCGCCATTCTCGTCTGTGTATACGTACAGTAGTACCTGGCTTAACTGTGCTGTGTTCGAGTCTTTCAACGTCTGTGTCACAATTTGGGCTGGATTTGCGAAGCAAGGCACTTCACACCAAGAATGCGTTTGCATTTCAACAAGTTTCAGCCAGGTTTGTACCAAAAGTACTGAAAGCTGCCATGAACGCAGAAACGAGGGAGTCCCCAGAGGAGACGAGTCCGACCGAACTTTCAACGATGGCAGATCCAAGCTCTTCGAGAATTACTTTGTCTCGGCGCAGCTCGTTCACTGTCCCAGATGACGACCTAACTCGAAGGCCTCGCTTTGAGCCGATTGATCTGAGAGCTCTGCAGTATGTCGGCTCATATGACCACAATCTCATGTGTCCAATCTGCCATTGCCCGTTTGTCTCCCCGGTCAAGCTGGATTGCGAGCACGTCTTCTGCCAGTATTGTGTCAATCAAGCTATCAGGCACCAGAATCGAAATGCAAGAAGCTGTCCTTCATGCCGGGGAAGAATAGCTGAGTCCTCAATCACCACAGCACCCCAGATCTTGAACCGCATTTTGGATGAGCTTCTTGTCAAGTGTCCTCAGAGTAGGGAAGGCTGTCTTGAGGAAGTGCCCAGATGCCGTGTCCAGGATCATGTGCTCAAGTATTGTTCCTTCTCTCAGGTGGACTGTCCTTCCGAAGAATGTCTTTTGACAGTGCGACGGAGGGACACTGACGGTGACCGCTGTCTCCACTACCGAGTCGAATGTGAGGACTGCAAGCATTTAGTCATGAAGAAGGATCTTGAGGCCCATCACAAGCTTGAATGCGAGGTCGGTAGGACCTCTTGTCCCGATTGCAAGGACCAAGTACTCGTCCGAGATTTCAAGTCTCATATTGACCGCTGTCCCGATGTCATATGTCCTTGCGCAGCGGCCCCCTATGGCTGTGACTTCTCTGCTCGACGCACGTCTCTCGATGAGCATCTCGAAGCCTGTCCTTTGGCGAAGCTCATGCCTTTCCTCAAAATGCAGAACGAGCGTCTTGATGCCCACGAAGTTGTCCTCAAGCATCTTCGCCACAAAAACTCGATTCTGGAGACTTCATTCTGTACAATTCGGGACACCCTTAGCCCGTCCGCTACTCTTATCGATACGTCTCTTCCTGGAGCGGAGTCCCCGGATACCGCACCGTTCGACTCCACCGCACATCATCTCCTAAGTCTGCATGAGTCCCTTCGCGAGGAAGTCAGCCGCGTTTCCACTGCAATATCCGAGATCGATGCCAAAGCTAGCATGATGGCGATGAACGAGAGGTTGCGTGCCAAGGAAGACTTGGCTCACACTAATGCTGCGATTGGAGGTATGAGAATGCAGCTGCATTGGTTGGTGAGTGCGAAGTTGCAAAATCAGCAAAGGGTGGCCATGATCCGAACCCAAAGCTCTGGCGACGGTATTGTAGTCGATAGCTCATCGGCTTCCATGGATCCCGGCAATGGCTCCTCAATACCTATCCGAAGGTTGAGCGACTCGAATAGACAGGTGACCAAGCTGTAGGCTCATACGCGGCCAAGATTGCCACGATTACCGTGTACAACCGAGGTCCATTGGTATGTATCAGGGTGAGGGCTAAGCAGCAGTAACCTTGGCACATCCCATGTCCTGGTGACTTGCCCCATACCCTTGCAAGGCGCCCCATATCCTGGCAAGGCACTCGTTTCAGGGATTTGCCAAGGCCTAACCTGGGACGAGTGCCCAAGTCGCCAGGACATGGGGTATAAGAGTGCCCTACCATGACATGGGATACTACTGGGGAGATCGAAATGGAAGTAAGGTATCGCAGCAAAGAAAGCGAAAAGCCTTTCGACGACAGAAGATGCTGCGCTTGGTGTGTGGTACGTGAGGCTTGTTGTTGTCATCTTGGATACCGAAAGGAATCGAGACACCACTTCAGGAACGGATGACTGAGAGATATCCACTACAATCAACCGCAAGTGCTCATTGTTCTTCCACCCGGGGTCTCGAAATGCAAGGCTGGCATAATCCCGACTTCAAAGTGGTGGTACATAGGCTACTGCAACTCAAGTGTGTGCTACTGTCATGGGGAAAAAGCGCCTGGATGCTGCAGTCTCTGGATAAAGGAAAGGGAGATGGCTGCAGACACTGAAGGTCATCCTGTATGGTTGGTTTGTCGGAAGTTACTTATCGTCATCTTTGCCCGGCCTTGGCGTTTTACACACACCATCAAAGCCATCAACGCAAATTCACCAACTCCATGAAGATCACAAATCTGATTATGCACTAGCCATGGCACAAAATGCGCAGTCCAAACCACTGTTCCAGGAACTCACTCGACTCCTCCTTTACAACGTCCGATATCATCCGGAAGTGGTGTCACGCAAGAATCTAGACGACTTCATTGTGATGGTGCAGGATCCTGTCCGACTAGCCCAGGTATACGATCAGTTGACGGTGCTCAGTCATGACCTGTAAATACATCGGCATGACATATCCGTGCAAGGTCATGCTAAAGAGATACAGAAAGATGGGCAACATCACTTCTCATGACGAAGTAGTCTATCTCGTAGCGTTGACGAAGCGTCTACCTGACCCAAGGCCAAACACCATATCCCAGGTTACGCAAGCTCCCGGAATGTAAGCATCTTTAAAAGGGTTGGTGAATCATCGGACCCGTCAGCGAGAACTCGCTAAGAAATCTTAGTTCCTCAAGCTGTCCGGGCTCAACAATCAGACAAAGCGCAGTCGACAACGAAGATGGAGTAGAGTGAACTCCGTTGCAAGGGAAGACGCCTTAGGCTTGGGAAGGTTAAATCGACGGGAGATATACAATGACTAGAAAGAATCTCATCGACGAGCGCCAGATGTGCCAATGGCTGTGCGAAAGTTGATAGTGTGGGACGCTTGAGTAGTCAAGGATGGGGACTCTGTGCTGCGATGATGGCTTTTTTTAACGTAAGAGCAGGAACAGGCATTCAATTGCTGGCTTCGGGCTAGGAAATCAATACTAATCCTGAGCTGGAATGTGATGCGCTTGATATCGAAGCATTAATCCAATCCGGGCGACAGGGTCATGGAATCTAACATGTTCACTCACCTGCCAACCAGTCTCATGTGTTCTTTTTCCTTGTCCCTTGCGGCGATGTGGTTCTGCTTGACCAAGAAGTTGGGTGACACAAAGCCATGACTTGGCTTGATAGGATTCCCCATGAAATCGCTCAAACTCAGAAGCATTACCTCGATCTATATTGCGTTGATCTGGCACAACCTTGCGCTACCATGGTCCTGTCTCCATTCATGCATTGTGGTACCTTATCCAACATTACCGTTCCACCATCTCGCGGTGTATCCAGCATCCCATCGCCTTAGCACTTACCTGCCTCTAGCCACAGGATCATGCTTCGTAGAGATCCCCGTCGATGAAGATGTGCCTTAGCCGCACAAGTAAATTGTCGATTCTTGGTCCCATCCATCTCAATAGTATGGGTACGATGCTGATCGCATCGGTCCGTGTGTCTCTCCTACAATCTCAGTACACTTCATGATATCGAGTTGTGAGTCCTCGGCAAAGTCTTCACCTCTCCGCACTAGTTTCCGGCCTCCAGCCCACAGTCTCAGTGGTTTTATCAATTTTAGTGTTCGCACCCTTGATACATTTCGGATGCCGCGACGTCGCCCCCGTTGCAGTGAGGGAGGGCATGGCTCCCACCGGACTATTCATTTAGCATCCCTCCCCACTATAGGCACCAATAGCAAGAAGGCCGAGATACTGCAAGCTCCCATCGAAATATTTTGGATTTCGTTGTTCAATATGAGCCTCGAGATGTGCAGGAAGGGCTTTGGTTTTCCACCATGAACAATCGTCCGGAACGTTGGATAGCCAGCAATATTCCCCTGAAACGGCAGTCAAGATGGAAGAGAAGACTTGAATAGGATTCTTCGACTGGGCGCCGAGGCTCCCGAACCACAATGCTAATGCAGCTAAAATGAGCTCCTGATAAGCTTACCTACTTAGCCCGCGGCTAGTGGCGAGAATGGGTGTGTGCGATCAGTGAGCTTATTGTCAGAGCTGAGGCTCAAGAGGCTCGAAACGAACAGTTGGTAAAAGCATACAAACCGTGTTATCCATCTTGCTTGCCCATGACATTCCTTTGTTTATATTGATGCTCGTTGTAACATGCTGCCAATGAACGCTCTCATCCTACCAGATGCGCGATCCTCAGATCTCTACCTCACTCATCCCAGCACCGGCGAGTCTGAATCGATTTATAGTCTCAGCTTTCGAGCATGGGGCGACGCTCTGACCTTGGCTCAGTACCTCCAAGAGTCGGCATTTTTGACAACTGTTCCCCTGGCGAAAGATGGCGGAATGAGTGTATGGTTCTTGACTGACAAGACACTTCCCCAAGGCCAGCGGCCGATCCTGTGCTCCTGTGAAACGTTCCGTAAGCGTATATTTGTCATAGATGCAAGTGGCCAATTCAGCGAGGCGATCATCCATGGTGTTGCTAGTGTCTTTTGCAATCCGAAGTATCGAGGTCGTGGATATGCAGCACGCCTAATGCGGGAGCTGGCCGTAATGCTACCTACTTGGCAAGTCGAATCAAAGACATGTATCTGAAGCGTTCTATACTCAGATATTGGGAAAAGCTACTATGCGAAGTTTGGGTGGCATCCCTTTCCCCTGAACAGTCACATAGAGTTCGATGCTATGCATGTCCCAAAGCTTTCACAGGTCGGAGTTAGAAACATCTTTGAAAAGGATCTTGAACAATATTGCAAGGACGATGAGGCTATGATACGGAAGAAGATGATTAGCTCCTCGAGCCCAAAGGCTCGCATGATGCTGGTACCAGATCTTGACCATATGCTGTGGCACCACAGAAAAGAAGGATTTGCCTGTCATATACTTTTTGGGAAACAACCCGAAATCAAAGGAGCCGTCATAGGGGATCCTGGGAATCGCATATGGATGATCTGGACACACCGCTACTATGGAAATCCAGAATCGCCTTCACCGGATAACGCACTATATATTTTACGACTTGTAATAGCAAACGAAGATGCAATTGCAGAGCAAAGACAAAATCAGGTGAAACAGATGCAGCGAATGATTCAAGCTGCCCAGAATGAGGCCGCTGGATGGTATTTACCTTCAGTGAAGTTGTGGGATCCAGCGCATCTGGTTCAGGACATGGTCGAGCGAACGGGAATTCGGCATCGCAAGATTGAACGCGAGGGAGAAAGTATCGCAAGTCTTCTGTGGTTCGGAGAAGGCAGCGGAAAAGAGGACACTTTGGAATGGCTTGGAAATGAGAAGTATGGTTGGTGCTGAACGCGCAGAACGTCGTGACTTTGTGTACGTTGAAAAGCAGTGAGAAGCAGTCGCATACGAAGCTCAGCTCTACTAGTCCCCAGAAGGTACCTACCATCTCTGTCGTGACTTGGGTAGAAGAAGTTGACGCGTATATAAATGTGGGAAAGAACTTTTGCAAGTGTTGCCAGTGTAACAAATTCATGCATATTCGAATATTTTAGCCCGATATTCATATTCCGAATAAATATCGTACTACCGTATTCATATTCTGAATAAATATTCGAATATATTCGAATATATATCCGAATAAATTCTATTTATAGTACTCCTTATAAATTTCTTAGATTAGTAATAAAATAACGCTTAGTAAGCTAGTCTAGATTAATAAAGTTTATAAATAGTACTTTATTATATAATCTACCTAAATATATTAGAAATATATACTATTTTTAGTATATATCTATCTTTAGATATATTCGAATTTTATTCGAATATCCTAAAGAAGCGTATTCATATTCGAATATCCTACTATCATATTCATATTCCGAATGAATATTCGAATATATTCGAATATACCTATGAATATGAATAAAATCGTTGTTACACTGAGTGTTGCAATTTAGCCTTTTATGTGCGGGCTAGTCCCCAGTTGACAGGTCGACAGCTCTAGCCTAGAACTAATCAAGCGAGCCGCTGTCAGGCGGGTCTATTCTAGCAAGTCTAGGTACGGAGTAAACACTTTCAACAACCGTGAACTTTTAGGCATCTTCAGTGTCTGAGAACATTTTAGTAAATGGCTGTCCCCTGTAGGTCCGCCTAGGGTCTTTGAGTGGTATCGCAGCACTTATCCATTGGCAGCTCCTTCCTCAATGCCGACCCCACCTCCAGAAGATCTATCTAAGTCTATCCCTCACCACAATGACCCTCCATCCTTTGAGTAATGTCTTCTTCCCCTTCGCTCTGTTGTGGCCGCCTTCATTGCATTTCTAACACACACTCCAGTATCGTCTCCCATTACAACCGCCTTCTCGCGACCGACCCCCTCGTAACCCACCCAGTCGCCGCAATCGAATCCCTCATCTCCCTCCTCTCCGCCTCCCCACCCTCCACAATATCCGAGACACTCTCCCTCCTCGAATCCGCAACCGCCACCCTCAAAGCCTCTGTCTCAAATCCCATAGCGCTATCAGCAGGCACAGATCTCTTCCAGCGCTACATAATATCCACCCTTCAAACACGAGCGGCGCTCGATACCAAAAGCAGAGGGAAGCGGCCCTCCTCGTCTGGAGGATCGGAGGATTTCAGAGCAATACGCGCACATCTCTTAGCAAATAGCAGATTATTCGTGCAGCGGGCGAAGGAGTCAAGAGGCCGCATAGCAGCGGTTGCGAGAAAGTTCGTCAGGGATGGCAGTACGGTGCTTACGTGTGGGCGGTCGAGGGTCGTGGCTGCAGTTCTGAACGCTGCTGCCGATAGGGGTATTAGGTTTCGCGTCATCTACGCGGAAGACTCCCATGCGCCTAAGCCGAAATCGCATGCTACAGATGTGGTCGGAGAGCTTAGACGGAGGGATGTTCCGGTCGCTGTGGTTCCGTTTGCGGCGCTCGCGACGGCGCTACCTGCTACTACTTTTGCACTGGTGGGTGCGGAAAGCGTGGTTGAAAATGGAGGGGTAATCTCGAGTATGGGTACTTATCAGATGGGATTGTTGATGCGGAGTGTGGGGAAACCATTCTATGTGGTAGCTGAGAGTCATAAATTTGTGAGGGTGTATCCGTTGAATGGGGAAGACTTGCCGACAGGGCAGGGTGCGCTTGAATTCAGCACGGATGACAGAGGAGTGGGGAAGGGGGAGCATGAGGAAGGGAAGAGGAAAGACGACGAAGTGGATTTTACGCCGCCGGAGTTGATTGCGGCAATTGTAACAGAAGCTGGGGTACAGACGCCGAGTGCGGTCAGTGAAGAATTGATTAAGATCTGGTACTAAAATCCATCAATATGAATGATATCATGGCATTTATATCACAATGATGCAGCGAACCTTGAATTCTCAAACTGGCGTGAATTTGGGAATCTTTTCTGTACTCTACATGGATAATCAAGTAAAGCTCCGACTCCCCAAGTTGTATGCCCGATGCTTGAGACTCAAACCCCAACCCGTGGGAAGCGCCGGATGTGTCTACAGTAATGTCACAATTGGCCAGTTGTTCGGGACACTTGCGCACTCAACGACTCAAACCATTGCTGTAAAACTTTGTGGTCCTGCAATACCTCTGATACTCTATCAAGAATATCGAGAAGTCTAGTCCTTCTGGTCGTGAAAGCCTGCTGGCTTTTCCAGTTTGTTCATATCAAAGAACCTGGTTGTACCTGTAGGTCGTCAGCACCTTCGTTGATTGTGGATCAGGCTAATCGCAAAGAACCTACATGAATAGCCTT
>JAABUW010003628.1_pt1 | contig 21818 bp, 22 predicted proteins | sample 5560081 | NCBI WGS metagenome assembly JAABUW01 (sample SAMN10711882, study PRJNA513363) | rock metagenome | isolation source: Antarctica rocks | place: Antarctica: Victoria Land, Knobhead sud
ATCACCCTGCCGCGGCGCCAAACCCAACGTCATCGCTCAACCCCGGTCACCCCCAAAGTCTCCCAAGCGATCATCGACTGGAATAGGAGCCACGCGCCGAAAGACACCAGCCATCTAGAGTCACACTGGAGCCGTGCCTGTCCAGCCGTCCGGCGATCCGGCGCCGGCCGACGGCTCGCTTCCCGGCGTCGCGGAGCCCGGTCGGCAGGGCTTCGGCATCTACGTCCACGTCCCGTTCTGCGCCTCGCGCTGCGGCTATTGCGACTTCAACACCTACACCCAGACCGAGCTCGGGGGGGGTGCGTCCGCCGACGCGTACGCCGACACCGCTCTGACCGAGCTGGCGCTGGCCCGCGCGGTGCTGCCCGGCGTACCGCCGGTCGACACGGTCTTCTTCGGCGGGGGTACGCCGACCCTGCTGCCGGCGATCGACCTGGTGCGGCTGCTGCGCGGCATCGACGACGTCTTCGGGCTGGCGCCCGGCGCCGAGGTGACGACGGAGGCCAATCCCGAGTCGGTGGACCTGGCCTACCTGACCCGGCTCCGCGACGGCGGCTTCACCCGGCTCTCGCTCGGCATGCAGTCGGCCCAGCCGCACGTACTGGCCGTGCTCGACCGGCGGCACACCCCGGGCCGGGCCCAGCAGGTCGTCGCCGAGGCGCGGCAGGCCGGCTTCGACCACGTCAACCTCGACCTCATCTACGGCACGCCCGGTGAGGCCGACGCCGACTGGCAGGCCTCGCTGGACGCCGCCGTCGGGGCCGGTGTCGACCACGTCTCGGCGTACTCCCTGATCGTCGAGGACGGCACCCGGCTGGCCCGGCAGGTCCAGCAGGGGCAGTACCCGGCGCCCGATGACGACGTGCTGGCCGACCGCTACGAGGCGGCCGAGGCGACGCTGAGCGCGGCCGGCCTGAGCTGGTACGAGGTGTCCAACTGGGCGGCCGGCGAGAAGGCTCGCTGCCGCCACAACGAGCTCTACTGGCAGGGCGCCGACTGGTGGGGTATCGGACCCGGTGCGCACAGCCACGTCGGCGGCACCCGGTGGTGGAACGTCGCGCATCCGGCGACCTACGCCCGGCGGCTGGCCGACGGGCAGTCGCCGGCCCAGGCCCGGGAGGTCCTGGACGCACCGGCCCGGGCGGCCGAGGGCGTGCTGCTGGGGCTGCGGCGCAGCGAGGGACTGGCGGTGGCCGGGCTGTCGCCAGCCGGGCAGGACGCGGCCCGGCTGGCGGGGGTGGACGGGCTGCTGGACTGCGAAGCGCTGGACGCTGGCCGGGCCGTGCTGACCCTGCGCGGGCGGCTTCTGGCCGATGCGGTGGTCCGGCAGCTGGTGGACTGAGCGGCGGCGGCGGCGGCGGCCGCGTCGGCGTCGCGGCGGCACCAGCGCTCAGCAGGGCGGCGGTCCCCGCAATCCCTCGTGGGCTCGGACCGCCGCCAGCAGCAGGTAGCCGTCGGCGGCGCTGATCTGCTCCACGCACGGCTGAGGTCGCGGCTGCGCCCCCGGGCGCTCCGAGAGAGGCTCGGGAGTGCCGTGGGTCAGCACCTGCTCGGTGGCGCTGAGCCGGCGGATGAGCACGGCGCGGACCCGGCCGGGCGCGGCCGCGGCGGCCTCGTCGTACAGCTGGCGGTCGTGCTGACCGTCGTCGCCGATGAAGACCCACGACAGCTGCGGCAGCTCGCCGAGCAGCCGGCGCAGCTGGGTGCGCTTGTGCAGCTGCCCGGAGCGGAACCAGCCGTCCGGGGTCGGCCCCCAGTCGGTCATCAGCAGCGGCCCTCGCGGGAAGCCGAGCCGGGTGAGGAAGGACTGGAGCGCCGGCGCGACGTTCCACGGCCCGGTGGACAGGTAGACCACGAAGGTCTCGGGGTCGTAGGTGACCAGCTCGCGGTAGAGATCGGCCATGCCCGGCACGGCCCGGCGCACCCCCTCCCGGCGGACGAAGGTGTTCCAGAACGCCAGCAGCGGCCGGGGCAGCGCGGTGACCATCACCGTGTCGTCGATGTCGCTGACCAGCCCGAGCCGGGCCTCCGGGCCGATGATCCGCAGCGGCGCCTCGGTGTCGGGCGAGCCGTCGGCCGACAGCACCGCGTGCGTCCAGCCGGGGGGGAGCTCGGCGGGCAGCCGCGCGTCGACGTAGCCGCCGCGCGTACTCACCACCTCCTGGCAGCGGCCGCCGACATTGACGGTGACGACGACGCCGGCCGACGGCGAGCACAGAAACCGGCGCCAGCCGCGGCTTCCCTCGACGTCGCGGCGGCGGGTGCCGGGTGGCGTGAGCAGAACTCGGCCGAAGACCCGCACCCAGCCGTCGGTGCCGTAGCCGGCGTACGGCAGGATTCGCGGTCGCCAGCCCCGGCCCCTCAGCACCCGCTCGACCACGGCGTGCAGCCGGTCCTCGGCCCGCGCCGAGGAGTGCAGCCGGACCGCCGGTGGAGTCGACACTGCTTAGGCATACCCCATGTTCGGCCGCCGTGTCGCAGCCTCGTACGCCGTATGCTTGGCACTCAACAGGCAAGAGTGCCAAGCACAGTGTCGGGGAGGTGGCCGGATGTCCCTGGACGAGCGCAAGCTCGAGGTGCTCCGCGCCATCGTCGAGGACTACGTGTCCAGCCAGGAGCCGGTCGGCAGCAAGCTCCTGGCCGAGCGCCACTCACTCGGCGTCTCGCCGGCCACCATCCGCAACGACATGGCGGTGCTGGAGGACGAGGGCTACATCACCCAGCCCCACACCAGCGCCGGCCGGATCCCGACCGACAAGGGCTACCGGCTGTTCGTCGACCGCATCTCCGAGGTCAAGCCGCTGTCATCGCCGGAGCGCCGCGCGATCCAGCGGTTCCTTGACGGCGCGATCGACCTCGACGACGTCGTCCGCCGGACCGTCCGCCTGCTGGCCCAGCTAACGAGGCAGGTGGCCGTGGTGCAGTATCCGGCGCTGTCGCGCAGCGCGGTCCGCCACCTCGAGCTGGTGCCGCTGAACGCCAGCCGGCTGCTGGTGGTGCTGATCACCGACACCGGCCGGGTGGAGCAGCGGGTGGTGGAGCTGCCGGTCGCTCTGGCCGCCGAGCAGGTGGCGGAGCTGCGGTCGGTGGTCAACGCAGGCCTCGCCGGGCGGCGGCTGACCGACGCGCCGGCTCAGGTGGAGTCCCTGCCCGACGCCGTTCCCACCGAGCTGCGCCCGGCGATGGTGTCGCTGGGCACGGTGCTGCTGGAGGCGCTGGTCGAGCACCCCGAGGAGCGGGTGATGCTGGCCGGCACCGCGAATCTGACCCGCAGCGCGCTGGACTTCCCCGGCACGATCCATCCGGTGCTGGAGGCCCTCGAGGAGCAGGTCGTGCTGCTCAAGCTGATCGGCGAGACCGAGTCGGCGAGCACCTTGCGGGTCTGCATCGGCGAGGAGAACGTGGTCGAGGGCCTGCGGGCCACGTCGGTGGTCAGCGTCGGCTACGGCTCGGGCACGCAGTCCTTGGCCGGGCTCGGGGTGCTGGGGCCGACCCGGATGGACTATCCGGGGACGATGAGCGCCGTCCGCGCTGTTGCCCGCTACGTCGGCGAGCTGCTGGCGCGCCAGTGAGGACATGACCGTGCCGCCCAGGACCAACCCGCCCAAGGACTACTACGCCCTGCTCGGGGTGCGCCGGGATGCGACGTCGGAGGAGCTGAAGAAGGCCTATCGCAAGCTCGCCCGCGAGCTTCATCCCGACGTCAACCCCGACCCGGTCGCCCAGGAACGCTTTCGGGACGTCTCCGCTGCGTACGAAGTGCTCAGCGACCCGGCCAAGCGCGAGGTGGTCGACCTCGGTGGCGACCCGCTGGCGCCGGGTGGCGCGGGCAGCGCCGGCGCGCCGTTCACGATGGGCTTTCAGGACATCATGGATGCCTTCTTCGGCGGGGGCGGCGGTGGCGGGCGCGGCCCGCGCAGCCGGACCCGGCAGGGGTCCGACGCGCTGATCGAGCTCGACCTCGACCTGTCCGAGACCGCGTTCGGGGTCACCCGGGAGCTGGCGGTCGACACCGCGACCCTGTGTACGCAGTGCACCGGGGCCGGCACCGCCCCGGGCACCTATCCGTCACCGTGTGAGTCCTGCGGCGGGCGCGGTGAGGTGCAGAGCGTGCAGCGGTCCTTCCTCGGCCAGGTGATGACGTCGCGGCCGTGCAGCGCCTGCGGCGGCTTCGGCACGGTGATCACCCACCCGTGCGCCACCTGCGCCGGGGACGGCCGGGTGCGGTCGCGCCGGACGATCACCGTCAAGGTGCCGGCCGGGGTCGAGGACGGCATGCGGATCCGGCTGTCCGGCCAGGGCGAGGTCGGTCCGGGCGGCGGCCCGCCCGGCGACCTCTACGTCGAGGTACGCGAGCGCCGGCACGAATTCTTCACCCGCGAGGGCGAGGACCTGCACTGCGAGATCACCCTGCCGATGACCGCGGCCGCGCTCGGCACCAGCCATCCCCTGACCACCCTGGACGGCGACGAGCAGGTCGACATCGGGGCCGGCACCCAGTCCGGCACGGTCCTCACCCTGCGGGCCCGCGGCGTGCCCCGGCTGCGCGGCAATGCCCGCGGCGACCTGCACGTGCACATCAACGTCGCGACGCCGACCCGGCTCGACCACGAGCAGGAGGACCTGCTGCGCCGGCTGGCCAAGCTGCGCGACGAGGAACATCCCGAGCCGACCGGGCGTCCCGGCGGCCTCTTCTCCCGCCTGCGGGGGAGTCGCTGACCGGCCCGTACTTCTGGGTCGCCGCCCTCCCCCCGGGGGAGCATGCGGTGCTCGACGGCGACGAGGGCCGCCATGCCGCCCGCGTCCGCCGGATCGGTGCCGGCGAGCTTGTGTCGCTCACCGACGGCCGGGGCGGGGTGGCGACCTGCCGGGTGACCGCAGTGGCCGGCGCCACGCTCTCCCTTGCGGTCCAGAGCCGCTCCTTCACGCCGCCGCCGGCGCCGCGGCTGGTCGTCGTGCAGGCCCTGGCCAAGGGTGATCGCGGCGAGCGCGCGGTCGAGCTGATGACCGAGCTGGGGGTCGACGAGATCGTGCCGTGGTCGGCGTCGCGCTCGGTGGCGCAGTGGCGCGGCGAGCGGGGGGAGCGGTCGCGGGAGCGGTGGGCGGCCACGGCGCTGGCCGCCGCGAAGCAAGCCCACCGGGCGTGGCTGCCGGCGGTGGCGCCGCCGACCGACTCCGCGGCCGTTGCGGCGCGGCTCCGGTCGGCCTCGGCGGCGCTGGTGCTGGACCACCTGGCCGAGAAGTCCTGGTCCTCGGTCGAGCTGCCCGCGGACGGCGACGTGGTGGTGGTCGTCGGGCCGGAGGGCGGTATCGACTTGGACGAGCTGGCGCTGTTCTCGGCCGCGGGGGCGGTCGCCGGCCGGTTGGGGCCTACGGTGCTGCGTACCTCGACCGCCGGTGCGGCCGCCCTGGCCGTCCTGTCCGCCCAGCTCGGCCGCTGGCCTTGACCGCCGCGACCCACCCTGTCCGGCTCGCCCGCCTGGCGGCCAGGCTCCCCCTGGGCCGGGTGCCGAGCCGTCTGCAGCGGCCTACGATCGCGGCATGCCAGGCGACTGCCTCTTCTGCAAGATCGTGGGCGGTGACGTGTCGGCGACCATTGTCGCGGAGGGGGAGCACACGCTGGCTTTTCGCGACGTCGCCCCGCAGGCGCCGACCCACGTGCTGGTGATCTCCAAAGCGCACCACGCCAACGTCTCGGCCCTAGCCGCGGCCGGCCCCGACACCCTCGTCGAGCTCCACCGGACAGCCGCTGCCGTTGCCGAGGCCGAGGGGATCGCCGACACTGGCTACCGGCTGGTCTACAACACCGGCCGCGATGGCCAGCAGAGCGTCGACCACGTCCACCTGCACGTCCTCGGCGGCCGGGCGATGGGTTGGCCACCGGGTTGACGGCGACACCGATGTCGTCGGTCGCGGGTAGGATCGTCGTTGACTCAGCCTCGATCAGGAAGCAGGCCGGCAGCCACCTTGGCCGACATCTCCACCAGCGAAGCCGCTCGCAATGCCGCCCGCGATGCCGCCCGCGAAGCCGCCGCCCGCAGTTCCACTAGCGAAGCCGCCGTCAAAGCCGCCGCGACGTCGACGAAGATCGTCGTCCCCCCGTCCCGCGCGATGGTGAGCCTGCTCGGGTCCGCCGACGAGCTGCTGCGGGTCGTCGAGCAGGCGCTGGGCAGCGACATCCACGTCCGCGGCAACGAGATCACCATCAGCGGCACGCCGGCCGACATTGCCGTCGCCACCGACCTGTTCACCGAGCTGCTGGCCCTGCTCGACAAGGGCGAGGTGCTGACCGTCGACTCCGTACGCCGGACCGCCGGCATGCTGGCCAGCGGCGGTGACGAGCGCCCGGCCGAGGTGCTGACGCTGAACATCGTCTCCCGCCGGGGCCGCACCATCCGGCCGAAGACGCTCAACCAGAAACGCTACGTCGACGCCATCGACAACCACACCATCGTGTTCGGGATCGGGCCGGCCGGCACCGGCAAGACCTACCTCGCGATGGCCAAAGCCGTCCAGGCGCTGCAGGCCAAGAAGGTCACCCGGATCATCCTCACCCGGCCGGCGGTGGAGGCCGGCGAGCGACTCGGCTTCCTGCCCGGGACCCTTTACGACAAGATCGACCCCTACCTGCGGCCGCTGTACGACGCGCTGCACGACATGGTCGACCCGGACTCGATCCCCCGGCTGATCCAGGCCGGGACGATCGAGGTGGCGCCGCTGGCGTACATGCGGGGACGCACCCTCAACGACGCCTTCATCATCCTCGACGAGGCGCAGAACAGCTCCGCCGAGCAGATGAAGATGTTCCTGACCCGCCTCGGCTTCGGGTCGAAGATCGTGGTGACCGGCGACGTCACCCAGGTGGACCTCCCGTCGGGCACCCGCAGCGGTCTCCGGGTCGTACGCGAGATCCTCGACGGGGTGCAGGACGTGCATTTCTCGTTGCTCAACAGCAGCGATGTGGTCCGCCACCGGCTGGTCAGCGACATCGTGGACGCCTACGAGCGGTGGGACCAGATCAACGACCCGCCGGCGCCGGCCGCCCCGTCGCGCCGCCAGCGGGGGCGGTAGGCGCCGTGGCGGTCGAGGTCGCCAACGAGTCGGGGGCGGCCGTGGACGAGGTCGCGCTGGCCGCCCTGGCCGGCTATGTCCTGGCCCAGATGGGCGTCAACCCGATGGCCGAGCTGTCCGTGCTGCTGATCGATCAGGTCTACATGGAGGAGCTGCACCAGCGCTGGATGGGCGAGTCGGGCCCGACCGACGTGCTGGCCTTCCCGATGGACGAGCTCGACATCGCCCGCGGTCCCGGCGTCGAGCCGGCCGACGGCGCCCAGACCCTGCTCGGCGACGTCGTGCTGTGTCCGGAGGTGGCGCAGCGCCAGGCGCTCGAAGCCGGGCACAGCACCACCGACGAGCTCCACCTGCTGTGCACCCACGGGGTCCTGCACCTGCTCGGCTACGACCACGCCGAGGACGAGACCGAGCGGGAGATGTTCGCCCTGCAGCAGCGGCTGCTGGAATCCTGGCGAGCGGTGCGGGCCTGACCGTGTCCACGTCAGCCGTCGTGCTGCTGCTGTGCGCCGTGGCACTCGTGCCTATCGCCGGGTTCTTCGCCATGATCGACGCCGCCCTCGGCCACGTCTCCCGGGCCCGCGTCGCCGAGCTGGAGCGCGAGGGCGTCCGCGGCGCGTCGCGGCTGCGGGCCGTGGTCGAGGACGCCCCCCGGCACGTCAGCCTGCTGCTGTTGCTCCAGGTCGGCGCGGAGCTGCTCGCCACCACGCTGGTCACCCTGGTCTGCGTCGACAGGTTCGGCGACGGCTGGCGGGCGGTCCTGATCGCTGCCGGCGTGATGACCGTGGTGGCCTTCGTCTTCGCCGGGGTCGGGCCGCGCACCCTGGGTCGCCAGCACGCCTATCCGGTCGCCCTGCGGACCGCGTCCATCACCCGCTGGCTGGGCCGGGTCCTCGGCCCGCTGACCCGTGTCCTGATCGCGATCGGCAATGCGGTCACCCCCGGCCGCGGCTACCGCGAGGGCCCCTTCGCCTCCGAGATCGAGCTCCGCGAGCTGGTCGACCTGGCCGAGCAGCGGGGCGCGGTCGAGCGCGGCGAGCGGGAGATGATCCATTCGGTGTTCGAGCTCGGCGACACCATCGCGCGCGAGGTGATGGTCCCGCGTACCGAGGTGGTGTGGATCGAGCGGCACAAGACCGCCGGCCAGGCGCTGGCGCTGGCCCTCCGGTCAGGCTTCTCCCGGATTCCGGTGATCGGCGACAACGTCGACGACGTCGTCGGCATCGCCTACCTCAAGGACCTCGTCCGACGCGACTCCGAGCCGCGCGACGGCGAGCGGCCGGCCCGAGTGGAGGCGCTGATGCGCCCGGCCACCTTCGTGCCGGAGTCCAAGCCGGTCGACGAGCTGCTCCGGGAAATGCAGGCCCGGCGGATCCACATCGCCGTCGTCATCGACGAGTACGGCGGCACCGCCGGCCTGATCACCATCGAGGACATCGTCGAGGAGATCGTCGGGGAGATCGCTGACGAGTACGACGTGGCCGAGCGGCCGACGGTGGAGGACCTCGGCGACGGCAACGCCCGGGTGACCGCCCGGTTGTCGATCGAGGATCTCTCCGATCTCTTCGGCGTGAAGCTGCCCACCGACGAGGTGGAAACGGTCGGGGGGCTGCTGGCGCAGGCGCTGGGCCGGGTGCCCATTCCGGGCGCGACCGTCTGCGTGCACGGCCTGGAGTTGACCGCCGAAAGCGCCGGGGGGCGGCGCAACCGGGTCGACACCGTACGCGTGCGCCGGCAGGTGGCCGACGCTGCACCCGCCGAGGCACAGGTGGCCGGTGGCTGACCTGTCCCCTGAGGACGCGAAGCTGGTTGTGCTCGCGCGCGGCGCGCGGCAGCGCGCCTATGCCCCGCACAGCGGGGTGGCCGAGGGCGCGGCCGTACGCGACACCGACGGCCGCAGTTATGCCGCCGCGACCGTGGAGATGTCCGATCCGTCGGCCACCGTGTCCGCGCTGCATGCCGCTGTTGTGGCGGCCGCCAGCAGCGGCGCCCGGACCTTCGAGGCGGCCGTCGTAGCGACGGACGCCCCAACGGTGACCGAGGCCGATCTGGTGGTCCTGCGCGAATTCGGGGCCGGCGTACCGGTGCTGGTGGCGTCAGCGAACGGTGCCGTGGGGACGACCGTCACCACCTGACCGGGCTGGGCGTCGGCCCGGCCCGGTCAGGTCAGGTCAGGTCAGGTCAGGCGTGGTCTGGCAGCACGGCCAGCCGAGCGCCTTTTCGGTACGTGTCAAGTTTGCCTCCGGTCGGGCAGGATGGGCAGGTGACGATTCCCGAGCCGGCGGCATTCCGGGCCGGCTTCGCCTGCTTCGTCGGGCGACCCAACGCCGGCAAGTCGACGCTGACCAACGCCCTGGTCGGCACCAAGGTCGCCATCACCAGCAGCCGCCCGCAGACCACCCGGCACGCCGTCCGCGGGATCGTGCACCGGCCCGACGCGCAGCTGGTCGTGGTCGACACCCCGGGCCTGCACCGCCCGCGCACGCTGCTCGGCGAACGGCTCAACGACGTCGTGCGGGCGACCCTGTCGACAGTGGACGTGGTGGGGATGTGCGTCCCGGCAGACGAGAAGGTCGGGCCGGGCGACCGCTTCATCGCCGCCGAGCTGGCCGGCCTGCGGACGCCCAAGGTGGCGATCGTCACCAAGACGGACCTGGCCCCGCCGGTGCAGGTTGCGGAGCAACTTCTGGCCCTGGGTGCCCTGCTGGACTGGGACGAGGTGCTGCCGGTCAGCGCGGTGTCGGCCTTCCAGGTCGACCTGCTCGCCGACCTGCTGGTGGCCCGACTGCCGGAGTCCGGGCCGCTGTATCTCGACGGCGAGCTGACCGACGAGCCCGAGCAGGTGATGGTCGCCGAGCTGATCCGCGAGGCGGCCCTGGAGGGCGTACGCGACGAACTGCCCCACTCCCTCGCCGTCACCGTCGAGGAGATGCGCCCCCGGGCCGGGCGCGCCGACCTGATCGACATCTTCGCCACCGTGCACGTCGAACGCGCCAGCCAGAAGGGAATCGTACTGGGCCATCAAGGCGTACGCCTGAAATCGGTCGGCACCCAGGCCCGGGCGACTATCGAGGCACTGCTGGGCAGCCGGGTCTATCTCGACCTGCACGTCAGCGTCACCAAGGACTGGCAGCGCGACCCCAAACAGCTGCAGCGCCTGGGCTTCTGATGGCCCTGTACCGCGACGACGGCGTGGTGCTGCGGGTGCAGAAGCTCGGCGAGGCCGACCGGATCATCAGCGTTCTCACCCGCCGGCACGGCCGGGTCCGCGCCGTAGCTAAAGGGGTCCGCCGGACGAAGTCGAAATTCGGGGCGCGGCTGGAGCCGTTCAGCCACGTCGACTGCCAGTTCTATGCCGGCCGGTCCCTCGACATCGTCACCCAGGCCGACGGCCTGCGCAACTACGGCACCCAGCTGGCTGCGGACTATCCCCGATACACGGCCGGCACCGCCGTGCTGGAGACCGCCGAACGGCTGACTGCCGAGGAGCACGAGCCGTCCATGCGGCTGTTCCTCCTGGTGATCGGCGCCCTGCGGGCGTTGGCCGATGCCGAGCACGACTCGCGGCTGGTGCTCGACGCGTTCCTGTTGCGGGCGATGGCGGTGGCCGGCTGGGAACCCGCGCTGTCGGACTGCGCGAGGTGCGGCGCGCCGGGGCCGCACCGGGCATTCTCGGTCTCCGGCGGCGGGGTGATGTGTGCCGCCTGCCGGCCGAGCGGCTCGGTCACCCCCGCGGCCGACACGGTGCTGTTGCTGAGCGCGCTGATGACCGGCCAATGGGTGGTCGCCGACGCCAGCGCGCCGGCGGTACGCAGGGAGGGTTCCGGGCTGGTCGCCGCGCACCTGCAGTGGCATCTGGAGCGCGGACTGCGTTCCCTGCCATACGTCGAGCGCGGTGAGGTCGCCGCGGATTAGTCGAGCGGGCTCAACCCGGACCGCAGAAGCGCCTCGGCGATCTGGTGGTGACCGCTGCTGTTCGGATGATCACCGTCGGAGCTCAGCAACGACGTGTCGTCGTCGGTGCCGCTCAGGCCACGGAAGGCATGGAAAAGGTCGACGTAGACCGCACCATGAGCGAGGGCACTCGCGTGCAGCGATGCGTTCACCTGGCTGGTCAGCGCGTCCCCCACGCCGTCGTATTGCTTACCCTGGGCGCGCCCGACCGCGCCGTCCTTCCAGATATCCCAGTAGCCGGTCACGCGGACGGCCGTGGGCCGCCCAGCGCGCAGCGCCGCGATCCGGGCCAGCAGCGCGTCGACCGCACTGCGCATCTGCTGCAACGACGGCCCGTAGCAGGACAAGGTGGGGCAGGAGTCAGGCGCATAGCCGGAGTACGCGAAGTCGTTAGCCCCGATCGTGATCGTGACGATATCGGCGCCGGCGACCACCGCGGCTGCCCCCGTGGCCGACAGCGACGCCAGCAGGCCTTCGCTGGTCTGGCGGGGCGTGCCCAGGTTGTTGACCGTGACGCTGCGTCGCGTGGTCGCGGCGATCTGCTGTCCGTATTCGTCCCCGAATGCGGGGCAGTTACATGACGATCCAGCCGGGACCGAATCCCCGAGTACGGCCACGATGGTCTTCGTGGGCGCCGACGACAAGGCGGGGGGATCGCCCGCAGCAAACGAGCCGGCACCCCGCGACGGGCTCCCGGCGACGGGCGGTGCGGCGGAGTAGGTCGCGACCCGGTCGATCACGGTTGGTCCGCGGTCATAGCCCGCCCAAGCCCAGCCGGCACCGGCCAGGATGGCGCTCAGCAGCACGCCGGCAACGACAGGCAGCGTCAGCCTCGGCCGCTTCCGCCGACTCGGGTGCACCGCCATGTCGCTACTCAGGGGCGGCGGGGGGTAGGGAGCGGGGCTGCATGCACTGGGTCTGGGATCCCGCGGTGCCGGCGCCAGTCATAGTGGGCCGGCAACAAGTTCGGGACGTCGGCGACCTTCCAGCCCGGGGCCAGGGGGGCGACCAGTTGCCGGCCGAGCCAGTCCAGGCAGGCCGGCTCCTCCGCGCGCCAGACCGCGGGATTGTGCCCGCCGTGATCCAGCAGGAGCGTTTGCACCCGAATCGAGGGGCGCAGGTGGGCGAGGAAGGCGTGCACCTCGCCGACGATGCCGGGATCCTGCCGGCTCGCCACGATCAGCAGGGAGTCGTCACTGGTGGTCCGGTGCGATCCGTACCAGATCGGGCTGTTGAATGCGCGGACAGCCGCGCTTCCGCCGTAGAGGTCACCGGTGGTGGCGTCGCGTACGGCGGAGTAGTAGCCGGCCATGCTGACCCCGGAACCGAACATCGCGCCGTCGTGCATGAGGATGTTGGCAGCGCAGAAACCCCCGGTGGAATACCCCATGACCGCCCACGCCCGACGCTCCGGACTGGCCCGGAAATTGCGGAGCACCGAGCGGCGGACGTCGCTGGTCAGATAGGTCTCGACCTGGGGCCCATGGGGCACGTTGATGCACTCGGTGTCGCGCGGCGGGGCGACCATCTGGGTCGGCATCACCGCAATCATCGGCACGGTTCGGCCGGCCGCTATCTCGGCGTCGAGACTTTGCCGGATGTTGAGCGACTGGATCCAGCTCTGGGGACTGCCGGGGTAGCCGTCGAGGAGCTCGACGACGGGAAAGCTGCGGTGCGCGTAGGCGGCCTGACCGTACTGCGGGGGGAGGTAGGCCAGTGCCGGCTTGGGCGTGACGCCGCTGCTCGGTCCCGGAATGACGAACGGGACGACGGTGCCGCGGCCGGCGGCCGAGTCGACGGCCAGCTGCGCGCGATAGGCAGCATCCTGGGCGCCGGGGGCGACTGCCGTCGGGACAAGTTTCTGCTGGCCACCGAGCAGGTCGTCCCATGAGGCGTAGAAGCCGAAGCTGTCATTGACCGCTACGGCCAGGACCAGCAGTGCGGTCAGCTGGCAGCCGGCGATCAAGGCTGCGCGGGCCGGCCAGCGAAGGAAGCCGCGAGGGCGGTTGTGGCCCCAGACAAGGAGGGTCCCCACCACGCTGGCGGCGGCAAGCGCGATGAGCAGAATCAGAAACGCGGTGCCGTTAAGTGCCATCGTGCCCACCGCCCACCTCCACCACCAACGCTAGTCGCGGCGTGTGAAAAAGCGGTGAGGACGCGGGCCGGGTCTGGCGCCCGCGACTCACCCAGAACACACGCCCGGGCCCGGATACTGCGGCCGTGAGCCTCACCGCGACCGAGCGCCGCGCTGCGCCGCGTTGGCGGGCACACAACCGGCGCCTGCCGACAGTCGTCGCTGCACTGACCGCTCTGTACGGGCTGCTGTCGCTGATCAGCGCCCTGCTTCCGGCCGAGCGGGCGCGCCTGGACGACCTGTCGCTGATCGTTTCCGAACCGGCTTCGGCCACCGCCACCGCTGGGGCGGCGGCCGCCGGCTTGGTGCTCCTGCAGGTGGCGCGGGGGCTGCGCCGGCGCAAGCGCCGCGCTTGGCGGGCGGCCGTCGCGGTCGACGCCGCCCTGATCGCGCTGCATCTGGTCAAGGGCCTCGACATCGAAGAGTCGACCCTGGCCGTCGTACTACTCGTCGTGCTGCTGGCCGGACGACGCGAGTTCTGGGCGAAAGGCGATCCGGCGAGCCGGCTGGTCGCCGTCGGGGTCGGCTTGAGTCTGCTGACGACCGGGATCGTCAGCGGGCTGCTCCTGCTCGTCTTCTATCGCCACCATCTGCTTGGCCATCCGTCGTTAGGCGCCCAGCTGCGGCAGGTCCTGTTCGGACTGGTCGGTGTGTCCGGGCCGCTGAGATTCCACGGGCCCCGGGCCGCCGACGTGGTGAGTGGGACGCTGCTCGGCTTTGGCTTGCTGACCGCGCTGGTCACGATGTATCTGGTCTTGCGAGCGGCCGAGCCGCAGGCCGTCCTGAGCGCGGGGGACGAGGATCGCCTGCGTGAGCTGCTCGACCGGCGGGCGCACCGCGACTCGCTGGGCTATTTCGCCCTCCGGCGGGACAAAAGCGTGGTCTGGTCGCCGAGCGGAAAGGCAGCGGTGTCCTACCGGGTCGTGTCGGGGGTGCTGCTGGCCAGCGGTGACCCGCTCGGCGATCCCGAGGCCTGGCCCGGCGCCATCGAGGCGTTCCTGGCGCTGGCCGGTGAGCACGCGTGGACGCCCGCGGTCGTCGCCTGCAGCGAGCTCGGTGGCCTGGCCTGGCGCCGCAACGGCCTTGACGCCCTGGAGCTCGGGGACGAAGCGGTCGTCGAGGTCGCGGACTTCACCCTCGAGGGTCGTGCCATGCGCAATGTCAGGCAGATGGTCCACCGGGTGCAGCGGGCCGGTTACCAGAGCGAAGTCCAGTGGCTCCGCGACATCGACCCAGCCGAGATAGCCCAGCTCCGATCGGCTGCGCAGGCCTGGCGCCGGGCCGAGACCGAGCGAGGCTTTTCCATGGCGCTGGGCCGTTTCGGCGACGAGCGCGACGGTGACTGCGTCGTGGTCACCGCGTACCAGAACGGCCAGCTCCGGGCCCTGCTGAATTTCGTCCCCTGGGGTGACGACGGGCTGTCGCTGGACCTGATGCGCCGTGACCGCGACGGCGAGCCGGGCGTGAACGAGTACCTGATCACGGTCCTGCTCGCGGCCGGCCCCCGGCTCGGCGTCAGCCGCGTCTCCTTGAACTTCGCGGCCTTCCGGTCTGCTCTGGAACGCGGCGAGCGGTTGGGCGCCGGGCCGGTCAGCCGCCTGGTCAGCCGCCTGCTCGTCTTCGCCTCGCGTTGGTGGCAGATCGAAAGTCTGTGGCGCTTCAACGCGAAGTTCCGCCCGATCTGGGAACCGCGCTTCATCTGCTTCCCGACCTCCCGGGACCTGCCCCGGATTGCGTTGGCCGCACTGGAGGCAGAGGCGTTCGTCGTCCGCCCCCGGCCACTGAAGTGGCTGTCGCGCCGCTCCAGCTTCTAGGGCCGGGGCCGATCATCTAGCCTGACCCGGATGAGCCGACGTGAGGTGCGCCCGCCGCGGCCGCACACCTCCGGCGCCCGCCCGCCGGCCATTCCGGTCGAGCGGGTGCCGCGTCACGTCGCGCTGGTGATGGACGGAAACGGCCGCTGGGCCAAGGCCCGGGGACTGCCCCGGACGGCCGGACACGAACGCGGTGAGGCCGCGCTCTTCGACGTCGTGGAGGGCGCTATCGAGCTCGGGATCGGCTGGCTCTCTGCGTACGCCTTTTCCACCGAGAATTGGAAGCGCTCGCCCGACGAGGTGCGCTTTCTGATGGGATTCAACCGGGACGTGATCCGGCGGCGGCGCGACCAGATGCACGAGCTGGGGGTCCGGGTGCGCTGGGCCGGCCGCCGTCCGAAGCTGTGGCGCAGCGTGATCACCGAGCTGGAAAGCGCAGAGGAGCTGACAAAGGACAACCGCGTCCTGACCCTGACCATGTGCGTGAACTACGGCGGCCGGGCCGAGATTGCCGACGCCGCAAAGGCGTTGGCCCGCGATGTCGCCGGGGGTCGGCTGAATCCTGACAAGGTGGACGAGCGGGTATTCGCCCGCTATTTAGACGAGCCCGACCTGCCCGACGTCGACCTGTTCGTGCGGTCGTCGGGTGAGCAGCGGACATCGAATTTCATGCCCTGGCAGTCGGCGTACGCAGAGCTGGTCTTCCTCGACACCCTTTTTCCCGACTTCGACCGGCGGGATCTGTGGGCGGCCTGCGCCGACTATGCCGGCCGGGAGCGCCGATTCGGCAGCGCGGTCCGCTGATTCAGCTGCACTCGGGGCAGCGCCCGAACACCTCCACGGTGTGAGTGACATCGGTGAAGCCGTGCGACCGCGCCGTGGCCGCGGCCCAGCGCTCGACCGCCGGGCCTTGCACCTCGACCGTCCGGCCGCACTCGCGGCAGACGAGATGATGGTGGTGTGCCTCCTTGGCGCAACGCCGATAGACGGCCTCGCCGCCGGCCGGCCGCAGCACGTCGACCTCCCCCGCGCCGGCCAGGGCCTGCAGCGCGCGATAGACCGTTGTCAGCCCGATGGAATCTCCGCGCCGGCGAAGCAGCTCGTGCAACTGCTGGGCGCTGCGAAACACCTGCACCTCGCCGAGCAGGGCCAGCACGGCCTCCCGCTGGCGGGTCATGACAGGCCCACCACGGTCCACATCAGGCCGACGCCGCTGACGGTGCAGACCAGCGTGAGCCGGCTGGGATGCCGGCTGTGCGCCTCGGGCAGGATGTCCCCGGTCGCCAGATAGAGCAGGAAGCCGGCGAAGAAACCGAGATACAGCGCCAGAACCCCCTCGGGGAGGGTGAACCACAGCGTCGCCAGCGCCCCGAACGCCGGCGCGAGCGAATCGATGACGAGCATCACGACGGTACGACGGCGGGCGTTGCCGTGCGCTGTCATGACGCCGACGGTGTTCAGCCCGTCAGCGAAATCATGGGCGACCACGGCCACCGCGACCGTCACCCCGACCGCCTGACCGGCCTGGAAAGCAAGCCCGATGGCGACCCCGTCGAGAAAGGAGTGGGTCGACAGGGCGATGGCGCTGGCGAGGCCGATGTTGCGATGGTGATGGTCGCCGTACTCGTTCTCATGGCCGGGGTGCATGGCGACCGTACGCTCGACGATGTGCAGGGCAAGGAAGCCGGCCGCGAAGGTGATCATCACCGACGGGACGCCGAGGGCGGTGCTGCCGCGGGCCAGCCGGAACACCTCCGGCAGCAGGTCGAAAGCGACGAGTCCCAGCAGCACTCCGGCGGTGAAGCCGAGGATCAAGTGCAGTTTGTCCTTGCGGCGCAGGGCAAACAGACCACCGCCGAAGGTGGACACAACAGTGGCAAGAGCGAAGACGACCGGCACGTGCAGCAGTCTAGTCCGAAACGATTATCATTGTCACTGGAAGAGCTGGTTGACCGCCACACCCGCGACCAGCAGCGTCGACGCCAGCCGCAACAGCCGCGCGGACGGTGACATCAGCGGCCACCCGACGACGAGCAGCCAGGCCAGGAAGGTTGCCACCAACATGAGCGCGATGAAGGCGAGTGGCCCGGTGGTGAGCAGCCCGGCGATCATCAGGCCCAGCATCAGGGTGAAAGGCACCGCGCGGGGCAGGCCGTTCAAGTAGGTCAGCATGACGACGCTGCGCCGCTCGATCTGGTCGCGGAGATTGCCGGACACGCTGCGGTCTCCCTCGTTAGGGTCGGCACACATCTTCTCAGGAGGTCGCCGGTGATCGTGGTGTCCCGTTTCATCGTGCCCGAAGCCGGCGGCGCGGCTTTCCTGGCCCGCGGGCAGGCCGCTCTGGATGCGATGGCTGACCGGCCCGGCTACACCGGCGGCCGGCTCGGCCGGGCCGTCGACGACCCCACGCATTGGGTGCTGGTGACGGAGTGGGACGGCGTCGGCTCCTACCGCCGGGCCCTCTCGTCGTACGAGGTCAAGGTCAATGCCAGCCCGCTGCTGGCCGAGTCGGCCAACGAGCCCAGCGCGTACGAGGTGCTGGTCGGTGACGACGGCCGGCACTCCAGCGACCGGGCCGGCGGCTAGCCTGGGGGCGCACCCGCCGACCGCCAGCCGGATGGAGACCCTCGTGGCAGACCGCATGGAGACGATCGTCAGCCTCAGCAAGCGCCGCGGGCTGGTCTATCCAAGTTGCGAGATCTACGGCGGATTGCGGGCCGCCTGGGACTACGGCCCGCTCGGGGTGGAGCTGAAGGAAAACGTCCGGCGGCAATGGTGGAAATCCATGGTCCAGGGCCGCGAAGACGTGGTGGGACTGGATTCGTCGGTGATCCTGGCTCGCGAGGTGTGGGAAGCCAGCGGCCACGTCGAGGTCTTCGCCGACCCGCTGACCGAATGCCGGGCCTGCCACAAGCGCTTCCGGGCCGACCAGCTGACCGAGGCCTACGAGGCGAAGCGCGGCCGCGCACCGGAGCACGGGCTCGCCGACATCAACTGTCCGAATTGCGGCACCAAAGGCGCTTTCACCGAGCCGCGGATGTTCAACGGCATGCTGCGCACCTATCTCGGTCCGGTCGAGGACGAGTCGGGCCTCGCCTACCTGCGGCCGGAGACAGCCCAGGGGATCTTCGTCAACTACCTCAACGTGCAGTCGTCGGCCCGGCGCAAGCCACCCTTCGGCATCGCGCAGACCGGCAAATCCTTCCGCAACGAGATCACGCCCGGCAATTTCATCTTTCGCACCCGCGAGCTCGAGCAGATGGAAATGGAATTCTTCGTCAAGCCGGGGACCGACGAGGATTGGCACCAGTACTGGATCGACACCCGGCTGGCCTGGCACACCGGCCTGGGCATCTCGGCAGATAACCTGCGCCTCTTCGAGCACCCGCAGGAGAAGCTGTCGCACTATTCCAAGCGCACAGTCGACATCGAATACCGCTTCGGGATCAGTGCCGACGGCTTCGACGAGCTGGAGGGCATCGCCAACCGCACCGACTTCGACCTCACCACACATTCCAAGGCCTCGGGGGCGGACCTGTCGTACTTCGACCAGGACTCCGGCGAGCGCTGGACGCCGTACGTGGTCGAGCCGGCGCTCGGCCTCGGCCGGTCGACGCTGGCCTTCCTGATGGATGCCTACTCCGAAGACGAGGCGCCCAATGCCAAGGGAAAAATGGAGACCCGCACCGTGCTGCGCCTCGACGCCCGGCTGGCGCCGGTCAAGGTGGCCGTGCTGCCGCTGTCGCGCAACACCGATCTTTCGCCCAAGGCCCGCGATCTCGCCGCGGCGCTGCGTCAGCACTGGAACGTCGACTTCGACGACGCCAGCGCGATCGGCCGGCGCTACCGCCGTCAGGATGAGATCGGTACGCCGTACTGCGTCACTGTCGACTTCGACACGCTCGAGGACAACGCGGTGACGGTGCGCGAGCGGGACTCGATGTCCCAGGAGCGGATCAGTCTCGGCGGCGTCGAGGCCTACCTCGCCGCCAAGCTGGTCGGCTGCTGACCCCGCCCGCGCCCGAGAAGGGGACGCGGCCCGATAGATTCGGCCCCACACCAGTCGCAGCATCAGGGAGTTCCCGTGACCAAATACGTCTACGACTTCGCAGAAGGCAACAAGGACCTCAAGGACGCGCTCGGCGGCAAGGGGGCCAACCTGTCGGAGATGGCCAATCTCGGCCTGCCCGTGCCCCCCGGCTTCGTGATCACCACCGAGGCCTGCAAGGTCTACCTCGCTTCCGGCGACGAGCCGGCCGAGCTGCGCGACGAGGTCAGTGAGCACCTCGCGACTCTCGAGCAGGCGATGGGCAAGCGCCTCGGTCAGGCAGATGATCCGCTGCTGGTGTCGGTGCGCTCGGGGGCGAAGTTCTCGATGCCCGGGATGATGGAGACCGTCCTCAACATCGGGCTCAACGACGAATCGGTGCGGGGGTTGGCCAAGCAGGCCGGCAGCGAGCGATTCGCCTGGGACTCCTATCGCCGGCTGGTCCAGATGTTCGGTAAGACGGTGCTGGGCATCGACGGCGAGCACTTCGAGGACGCGATCCACCGCGCCAAGGAGGCCAAGGGCACCAAGAACGACCTGGATCTCGACGAGAGCGACCTGCGCACCATCGTGGAGCAGTTCAAGGTCACCGTGAAAGAGCAGTCCGGCCGCGACTTCCCGATGGACCCGCGCGAGCAGATGGACCTGGCCGTCAAGGCGGTCTTCAACTCCTGGAACGCACCGCGGGCGATCCTCTACCGCCGGCAGGAGCGCATTCCCACCGATCTCGGCACCGCGGTCAACGTGCAGTCCATGGTCTTCGGCAACATCGGGATGGATTCGGGCACCGGGGTCGCCTTCACCAGGGACCCGGCCACCGGTCATCAGGGCGTCTACGGCGACTACCTGGAGAACGCGCAGGGCGAGGACGTGGTGGCCGGCATCCGCAACACTCTGGCGCTGCAGGATCTCGAGGGCATCGACAAGACGGCCTACGCCCAGCTGATGGCCAACATGGCGACACTCGAGGGCCACTACAAAGACCTCTGCGACATCGAATTCACCATCGAGCGCGGCAAGCTGTGGATGCTGCAGACCCGGGTCGGCAAGCGTACGGCCGCGGCGGCATTCGTCATCGCCGCCCAGCTCGTCGACGAGGGCGTCATCGACATGGACGAGGCGCTGACCCGCGTCACCGGGACGCAGCTGGCGATGCTGATGTTCCCGGCATTCGACGAAACGGCGGAGAAGCGGCAGATCGCCAAAGGCATGAGCGCCTCGCCGGGCGCGGCCGTCGGCAAGGCGGTCTTCAATTCTGAACGGGCCGTCGAGGCGGCCGCCCGCGGGGAGCAGGTGATCCTCGTACGCCGGGAGACCAATCCCGACGACCTCGGCGGGATGATTGCCGCGCAGGGCATTCTCACCAGCCGCGGCGGCAAGACGTCGCACGCCGCCGTGGTGGCGCGCGGGATGGGCAAGACCTGCGTCTGTGGTGCGGAGGAGCTCGAGGTCGACCTGCGGGGCAATTCCTTCACCGCACCGGGCGGCATCGTGGTCAATGAGGGTGATGTGCTGTCCATCGACGGCACGTCGGGACTGGTCTATCTCGGCCAGGTGCCGGTGCAGCCGTCGCCGGTCGTGCAGTATTTCGAAGGCGCCATCTCCCCCGACGCCGACGAGCTGGTCGCCGCGGTCCACCGGATCGTGACCCACGCCGACGACGTACGCCGCCTGCAGGTGCGGGCCAACTCCGACACGCCCGAGGATTCCGAGCGGGCGCGCCGTTTCGGCGCCCAGGGCATCGGGCTCTGCCGCACCGAGCACATGTTCCTCGGCGACCGCCGCCAGCTCGTCGAGACGCTGATCCTGGCCGACACCGACGAGGAGCGGCAGGCGGCCCTGGACGCGCTGGAGCCGCTCCAGCGGGAGGACTTCATCGGCATCTTCCGCGCGATGGACGGCCTGCCGGTCACCGTCCGGCTGATCGACCCGCCCCTGCACGAATTCCTTCCGTCGCTCGAGGAGCTGTCGGTCGAGGTCGCGGTGGCCGAGGCCACCGGCCAGGCGGTGCCGGAGCGACGGACGCTCCTCGATGCGGTGCGCCGGCTGCACGAGCAGAATCCGATGCTGGGCCTGCGCGGCGTACGTCTGGGCCTGGTGATCCCCGGGCTTTTCGCCATGCAGGTCAAGGCGATCGCGCAGGCGGCCGCCGCGGTGAAGAAGGAAGGCGGCGACCCCCGTCCCGAGATCATGATCCCGCTGGTCGGCGCCGTCCAGGAGCTGGAGATCATCCGCGACGAGGCGCTGGGGGTGCTGCGTACGGTCGCGCAGGACTCCGGCGTCGACGTCCCGGCCCTGATCGGCACGATGATCGAGGTGCCGCGGGCGGCGCTCACGGCCGGGCAGATCGCCGAAGCCGCCGAATTCTTCTCCTTCGGGACCAATGACCTGACCCAGATGGGCTGGGGCTTCTCCCGCGACGACGTGGAGGCGGCCTTCTTCTCGCGCTATCTGGACCTCGGCATCTTCGGCGTGTCACCGTTCGAGTCCCTCGACCGCGACGGCGTGGGCCGGCTGGTGCGGATCGCGGTCGAGGAGGGCCGGGCGGCTCGTCCCGACCTGCATATCGGTGTCTGCGGCGAACACGGCGGCGACCCCGATTCCGTGCACTTCTTCCACGACGTCGGCCTGGACTACGTCAGCTGCTCACCGTTCCGGGTGCCGGTGGCTCGGCTGGAGGCTGGCCGGGCGACGGTGGCGGAGGGCGGCTCGGACTCGCGGTGAGGCTGCGCCGGTCAGCGGTGGCAGTGCGACCAGGCGGTGCCAGCTGAGATGGCCGGCTACGACGAGTGGGCCC
>JAABUW010003629.1_pt1 | contig 21812 bp, 24 predicted proteins | sample 5560081 | NCBI WGS metagenome assembly JAABUW01 (sample SAMN10711882, study PRJNA513363) | rock metagenome | isolation source: Antarctica rocks | place: Antarctica: Victoria Land, Knobhead sud
ACCACGGTGGTGTGAGACAGCTGGGCCTGCGCGAAGCTTGTGCGCAGCTCTGCTGCATTGTGGGCCACCTTCTCCCGCTCCAACTCTGCCCGCCGTACCCGCCCCTACCATGCACAATGACCAAGTCAACCTCACACGCAGGGGTCTTCATCACACCCATCGTCGAAAAAAGACGAAAAAGAAGGGGAAAAAAGAGAAAAAAAGAAAAGGAAAGAAAAGAAAAGAAAAGAGAGAAAAGAAAAGAAAAGAAAAGAAAAGAACAGAAAAGAAAAGAAAAGAAAAGAAAAGAAAAGAAAAGAAAAGAGCAGAACAGAACAGGAAAGAAAAGTTTACGCTTCTCAGCAAACATAACGGGAGCCTCCTAACGCGGCAGCCAAGAGCCACACCCATCATCATTATGACCATACAAGGTGTAGGCCAGAGTCACACCCATCATCATTATGACCATACAAGGTGTAGGCCAGAGTAGTGCTGTTGGGGGTGCTAAGAAGGACAATATGTGCAAAACTCGGCTAGTATGCTGATGTCAAGCTGTTCAGAGTCAGCAAGCAAAAGCTGGAATGTAACTGATGGACTGAGATAGTCACTGTGTTTGTCTAGGTGAGCTTAATGGGCTCATCTGTCCATTGTTGACATTATTGGTTTCCTGCTGATAGGCTGGGTGCAAACACACCGTCAAAAACTGAAGCTACAGATCCTCTTTAGAGTCTTGCCACAAAAGACTTGGGAAATGAAGCAAGGCAGGAAACAATAATCAGACGGTCAAGGCACAATGCCCTGCTAGGGTTCTGAAATGTGGTCCAACAGCAATCAACACCACAACACACTGCAAGACACCATGTCTTCATATCCACTAACCATGTGTTCTCCTCTCCAGTAAAAGAAAAGCCTAAATGAGCTACCTGTATGAGGTTCTGTTTTGACACTCAGCATGCCATCAACCATGTGTGATTATGTTGGTACGCAAGAACAGTAACATGTGCTGATGTGCTCTGTTAAAGTGAAGAAAGAAACCTCACGCCATCTTTTGTAACTGTGTCCAGACAGCCTTTTGCCTTCGACTCACCAGAACAACAGACCATCTTCACCCAGATATACTGCTTCACAATACAATGCCAAAACAATGTTTGTACCTGAATGGCCAGATGCGATGCTTGAGGGGCCACACTGTGCTTGCTGACAGGCGAGCTTTCCTGCTCCTCAAGCTTATGTGGAATGTGCTGAGTCGCAGGATCAGCATGAGAGCTGGCCGTTTCTCTGACAGCCTGCACGTGGACATTTCGAATTAGCTTGATGCTCTGGCTATAGTACAGCAGCAATGAGTCTTGAAAAGTCTGGTGTCCAGTCTGCATACCCTTGATGACCAGCATCTAGGTCAGGACTGCTAGCAGCAACAAGGTCAGAGTGAAGACCAGGCTCACACTGTATTGACAAAGATAGTTGATAGAAACTTGTACATGTTGAGCATGATCTTGCGACTCAGCACAGTTCTGTCTGCAACATGACAACTGACATACAGTGAAACTAGACAGCTTATGTAGCAAAGAGACAAAGCTATGCTGGAGTGGCAGCTGCAGATCTGGGGAAAGCTTGTGGTGCAAATCAACATCCAGTTCACAAAGCACAATAGAGGTCAGGTTGTTGATAACGTGTGCTGACTCATTGGATGACTTCAACTCTTAGGATGTTTTACTCCGCCGCGGATTTAAAATGGGACCCATTTTAATTCCGCGGCGGAGTAAAAAGAGTTGAAAATGGTACTGAACCGCACCAAGGGGGAAACCTCACAGATGGGTGAGCACAAGCACGACACCATATGGCACAGACTCTTACCTCGGCCAGATGACAGGACTGTTGCAGCGCCTGTTCCAGTTGCTGCTGCAAAGCAACAGCAGCATCCCGGCTGTCTTGCAGCTCCTGAGCCTCCTGCGCCAACTGTCTGTTGCTGACCTCAGCAGCTGCCGCCCGATCATGGGCAGTTTGTTCAGAGGTCTGCACAGGCAAATGTTGGTGTCAGGAAGCTGCGTTACCCAAAAAACAAAGACCTGGCATCAAGGTATGTGAGGTCTCCTCAGCGGGTGCACTTGAACCGCACTTGGACTACTAGAGAGACCTGTGCAATTCCTGCAGCAAAGAGATGAATTTGCAGGTCACTGTGCTTGTGAATTATTTGCTGTGCCACAATGCTACGAGGACAATGGCAATGGATGTACGCCTCTCTGAGCAATGTCTGTGACAATAGAGTGCTTGAAGTTACTTCTGTAACAGTTCTTGCCATGACTCCTGATGCAGCTGCACTGCTGAGACCCATGCATCAACATGATAAATGTGTCAGCAGCATCGCTTGAGCAGCATTGATGTCAATGCCAAAAGTACCCATGCATACTGTGGCAGGCAGCCTGAAAGCGCTTTGCAAAGGGCCATGTGTTAAAGCAGCAGCTGGCCCAGCAGCAGCAGCTCATCTGCAGGACCTGGTCAGAGTGCTTTCAGCCTTAAGATCCTGACAATGCCTTCGGTCAGGATCTCAAGGCTCCTCAGGATGTTATTTCTGTTGCATCCAGAGTCAACAAGACACTGTTGACAAATTTTGCTCACGATGAGCTAGGTATGTGTCTGTCTTGAAACCCCTATGAGGCCTACTAGTGTGTTGCTTCTGTCACCTAGTGGGGCTCAAACATTGTCAATCAGCAAATGGCCAAGTAACTACGTGTACTTAGCTGGACATAAGTAGCCAGAAAGCCCACCTGAAGTCTCTGAATGTCCTCCAGAAGATCCAGCACTCGCTGCTGTAGCTCACTGGAAGACTCCAGTTCGGTGGGCTGCAACAGAATCACGTCCTAAGAGTCTAGCGTAGTCAACGGAAAAGCAGTGAAGTGTGACAACAAGGTCTGACTGGCAGGCGCGAGCTTCGGCGGCAACAGCCTGCTGAATGTTTTGCAGTCGCACGTGACAGAGACAGTAGGCACAGAGGTCTAGCGTCGCAGAAGAGCTTACTGGTCCACTGGAATTTCGATATTGGTACACAAGGCCGCCTACGGCAGCAGCAGTAAAGCCGAAGGTGCCCAACATCTTGATCTTAGAAATCACCATCGTGGCAGGGTCCACAGCAGACTGGTAAGGAAGTCAGGTGTTTCTGTGATTACTGACCCAATGCCTGCACACGACAATTGAGTGGAGCAGTTGTAATGTCGATCGCAACGCCCAGCATCGAGTCCGGGTGAAAGACAACAGTCTTGAGGCTACAGCACTTACATCAAGTGCCGACCATCCAAGCACACGAGGAAACAAAAGGACCCACCTGAGCATCGAATGGTTGGGAGATAGTAGACAAAGCACCTGCACAGTGACCGAGGTCACTTTGTCGGCAGAGGCGGTGCCTCGCGCGGGTTATGGCCGAGTAGCTTTGCTTGACCTATGCAAGATTGAGGTCGCTCGGCAAAAAGCCCTAAAGGACGTGCTGAACGAGAAACCCTAATCCTTTGGGGTTAAGAAGCTCGCAACAACATTGCCGCTAACTGCATGCTCTCATGTGGTGCCAGCGTAGCCAAGCGCTGTAGCCTTGGATATCTCAGTCTGCAGGCTATAGCCATGTGAATGTATCAGTGCTGCCAAAATGCTTTTAAATCTGCAAAAAGGCAGGATTTCATGGTCATCAGTGAGAAGCTGCAACGGCGACATCAGATCAATGCACTACAGTGCCTACATGACATGTGTGCTTCTGTCCCTGATGGACCACCATGATCTGCATTTATGAATTGCGGTGCGCATGCATACAAATGCTGTAAATAAGCGTTGCTTTCTGGATTCAGCAGGCATGCATAAGCTAACATACTCAATCTTTGCAGTCATGAAACTGAAAGGCAACCTCAACAGTTTATACCAACAATCATGACAAGATGTCAATCTGCAGCTATTTTGTTACAGAAGTCAGCTGACATGTGCTGCAGCGCACACAATACAAAGTTTGTCCACCACATTCATTTATGCTTCTCTGGCAGCATGACTGGCCAAAAAGACATGCTACACAGCTAGTGCGTCTCCATAGCATAAAAAGCGACCCCGTTGCAAAATCAACACCGCTTTATTTTTACAATATGATCAAGTATAGTCACAGGTGCACCTGCGTGCCTGTTTGACTTGCTCACCTGTTCACCAAGCAGTGAGTGTCAGCAAGCCTCTTATGAGGGAAGTGTTGCAGCAGCAGACAAATTATGCTGAGCCTGTGCATTCGATTTTTGATGACTGGACAGTGAGTGCCTGTACAGCAGCCTGCGCTGGTCTCCCCATAGTTACATGCAGCTTTGCTCACCAGAGTGTCGCTTTACCCATTGGTATACCCACAGGTGTGTGGACACCTGCAAATGCTTTGCACTGTTGTTGGCACTGATGCTGAGCTGATGCTGTCACATGACTGCAGGTTGTCTGCTTGTGCCATCCTTAGTATGCGCTTCATTGCATTGCATTAGAAATGCTGCAGTGGTATTGCATTGACATTGCTTGTTTGCCTGGCGCCTCCTCATGGCTTGAGATCCAGCACACGCTGCTAAATTAGTCTTGACAATGCCTGGGTTGCTGTCTCCTGCAGTTGTGGACACTACATGTGGTGAGTGCCACCTGTGCAGTGTATTGTACCAGTTGTGCCGGTACAGACACATGAAAAGTGGGCCATTTGGTTGCCAACAGAAACGCTTAAAAGGATGATGGACATGCTGTGTGAGAATGGATGCAGCAGTCAAACAGGATTTGACCAAAATCAGGCTTGTCGTGACCAAAATCAGGCTTGTCGTGACCAAATCAGGCTTGTTGTGCAGCAGGAAAAGCCACAGAAGGAATGCAAAGAGCTAGCAAAGGAGCACCTGCAAGGAGACATCAGCCTTGAAAAAGACAGGCGCAATGGGTTGCTGAAAGGGTGGCCTAAGAATCCACCTCACCAGGACCAGAGCAGCACAAAAGGCATGAGCATTGAGAGTCAACGATTCACTTTGTTTGCAAAGGTTGGACAGTAAAGCACGACATCAGATGGTGCACATGTATTCAAGATCAGATTGAACAAGGTCCAAGACTCCCTCTCAACTTTGACACTGCTCACACCAGAGGTCTGTCTCCAACTGCTAACCAAACTTTCTGCATTCTGTTGAGTGCCACAGTGTCTGCAACACATGCGAGCAGAAGCAGATGTCTGCTGATAAGCTCAAGATCTGCAGCAGGCCATTAACATATGAACATATGCAGCTGCAATGTGTTGACAGCTGCAGAGGGTCTTGCTGAGTGTTGGTCATTGCTTGCAAAGCTTGTAGGCGATGCTGATGGCTCAGGATACGGGATATTTTGTGTCAGGCCACAGACGTAAGTCAGGGATTGTGGGGTCTGTAGCTATGAAGGTGTCAAGGTCGGCTTTGCTGTTTGAAACTTCGAAAACTGATTTGGGGAGCATCAGACAACGGCAATGCATGACGGCCACTCTCAGCACAGGCCATCGGTGCACACGGCAGGTTTTTCCCATACTCAATCGCAGGAAATGGACATGCACGGGTCAGATAATCCCACATAAATTCAGGGTGTTTCATCTGTCTGCAAATTGATTCAGCCAGGACTCCTACGGGCATTGAGTTGTTTTGTTTTGGAGTCTAGCCGAAAAGATTTGCTTTCTGCTCTGCATTGCGTTAGTGTTGTTCTGTCCGGTGTTCTGACGGCCAATGATTTGGGGATGTACTGCGTGCCGGACAGAGAACTTGTCTCTGCCATTGCCTATGTTCGTACAATGCTTACAAGGGATTACCCACATCAGTATTCACTCCATTCAGCAAACCATGTGCCATTACGCAGGCCGCTCACCCTGCCACCTCACTTTATCTTGATTTTGTTATGCTCGTATGATACCTCAATAGCTCAATAGTCTCAGTTGCAGACCTCCTTTAGCCCATTACCATCTGCCTGCTGTAAACACCGGTGTTGGCCAAGTATCAGCTGCACTCTGTGGACAGCTATTTAGTTGACTGCTTTTTTGCATGTTGCTGAATTGCAGGTGTAGTGATATACTGCTGAAGTGTTGCTGTGCACTACAAATGCCATCATACCATCAGCTGATGTCTGCTAGAATGCACAATTGCAAGGAACTCTTTAGCATTGCCAGTTGGACTGTGTGAAGCAGATGTTGCTGCTCTGCATTTGTTGCAGAATATGCAGCAGCCCAACAAATTCCTTCACTGGCTGCAAAGGCTAAGTATATTCTGACAATTGCAGGGGGCAGATGCTGCAAGGCTCCTATCGCATCAGCTCTTTAGCCCAGGCTGCAGGCTGGCAGAGCTGGCAGGCCAAAGGAGGGTACAGGCAAGCCAACCAGGCAAGCCAACCAGGCAAGGGAAAGTGTGCAGGAAAGAAGGGATTCATGCAGCAGGCTGAGATGAATAACTCAGATGACCCTGATCAGTGAGACCATGGACATACAGGACCCTGAAACATTTTCAAGCCAGGTACAGCCAGTTGCCTGCCTCTGTGTCTGTAGCTGAGGTTGCTTGCTACTTCTGCAGCCCTATTGTCAAATGCCAGGTAGCTGTGTTTTGCATGGAGAGGTGACTGCTATGTAAACTGCTGTTGACATTTATATAAATATCCAGACACATCACACATTTTGCCACATGTCTGTACACATTGCACCCACAATGCAGAGGTGTTTGTATGCTGATGCTTGGCTTACAATCCTGCTCACTAAGCACCCAAGTGGGTTGCATAGGCTGAGAACTCTAGTGGACAAAAACTTAAGCGTTGATGAGGTGTGCAGCGGGGGATGGCTGCCATCTGTGTGAAGGGGCACCATCCCTGAAGATCAGGAGCTTGCTGTAGCCGGGTCATGATCAGGCGGTATTGTTATGTGTTAGAAGTCCTTGGCAGCCATGTCATATATATATATGCAGCTTTTGGCTATGCTTCCTGCTATGGTGTTTGGTGTTATGCGCTAGGCCTCCTATGGGCTTGCTGCCTTCGGTTGCTTGGCAGCAAGACTCTAGTCTGCATATGCAGTTGAGACAACCTTAGGTATAGGGTAGCCAAAGCAGCACCCAGCTTTCAGCCAGCTGCAGATGTTGCTTGTTTCAGACAAGGTCTAGACAGATGTGACAAGACTACCATTTTCAGTCACATCCTAACTGATGTAAAAAAGCATTGCACAATGGGACACAATTATACCTATCTGATAATGCACAATGAGACATGAGCAGACGTATCTGAAACGCTATCTGAATTGGTCCTGATGGGACAGTTTCAGCAAGGGCTGAACTGGGCTGATTCACGACCTGCAGGCTGAAGTCTGGCTAAAATGCAGCGCTTTGCTCACATGCAATAAACATGCTGAGAGAAGAGATGAAGCGTTCAAGACGTGGGGTGACGACTGAGATGCTGCAAGAAGCAATGTTGCTTTTGGCAGCAGTATTGTGATTGATTTGGGGGCGGGGGGGGGTGGGGGGGATTGTTCGGGGACAGAAGCACAAGCATTGCAGAGATCTAGACAAGTTGTTTGTCGGCTCACAATTCAGCTCCAAATTAATGGTCGTCTGGACACCGACAAGACAACACTAATGTAATGCAAACCTGAAAGCAAACCTTTTCGGCCAGCCTCCAAAACAGAACAATTTAATGCCCGTAAGGAGTCCTGAGCAGAATCAATTTGCAGACAGATGAAGCAACCTTGCCTCACGTGAGTATAAGAGACAGTAGTTGTCTACCGGACGTGACAGGGTATGGGACGAATTATGCATTGTGCACCCTCAGTGTGTGTGCTAACAGCGCGCCGCAGTCACTTAGGTCAAACGCCACAAACAAACTATATGGCAGGTGCACGTGTGAGTGCATTTTCTTCTGCACTTAAACCCCCCCGTTTATCTGCTTGTCAGGTTCGGTGCATGCTTTGTGCTGAAGCGTTCGCGTACTGCCGCTCTCACGAAGCCCTGGCTGTGAGCGCACCCATTTATAAAACTCTGAACGACTATACCTATCAATGGACTACGCGGGGACGTGTCTGATGATAGAGAGCAGTCTTTCGACCGTGAGTGCAACGCCAAAACTTACCATCTTGCCTGGACCTCGTGCCGGTCACGCCGCTCACAGAGATTCCCCCGCATCCCTTTGTGTATACTTATGGGATCAGAGCTGGTAGCATTCCTGATGCTCTCAATTCCAGATAGCAGGAGTCCTCCAGCAGCGAACCTGCCCTCAAAGACAAGAAATTGGCACTGCATGAGGACAGGCGAGGACCCTATGAACATGCAATATTAGCGTACTGTAATGTATGCGTGGCTAAGTAGTGATCTTAGCCCAGCTGAACCCCATGCGTGCCTTCCCTGTTGGCTTGTGTGTGTCTATTTCTGCATGGCAGACAGTAGGAAACGCTGGGCATGCCCCATCAGTGTCAATCTCAAATTTTCACCTCACCTGCTCTTTTGCGTCTTGTCATTTGTTTTCTAAGAACAACATGTACGTATCCTGGTGTCCTGAGCTAGCGGCGGTGCTTACAAGTTTTAAAACATGCATGTACAGTCACCTTGACTGCACAATTTTGTCACTGTGGCTGCAGCCTCCTCACAATGTGTTTCAATACAGCAACTCACTAGATCAGCAGAAGCATTGTTGCCTGTAAGCAGCATATCAAAGCTGCCGTGTCGATAGGAGGCGGTGCTTTGTCAGTCAAGACAATTTGATCAAGGCACAACATGCTGCAGATGAAGTTACTGCTTCAGCGTGCTCATTTGTGCTGCTGCTGCAGGTTGACCAGAGATACCAGGATGATGAGAAAGCTCTGGGGGATGGCACCACACCAGAATTAGGCATGTCAAGGTAAAGCCAAATCTTCTTAAAACAATGCATGGGTGCTTGTTCATGATACATGTCACTGTAGGATGGAACAAAATGTTTGGCATATGCAGTGTGTGCAAAACTTGTGGTCTTACAAAACTTTGACATGTAGTTGCTAACATATACGTCACATATATAGCACCAAATACTTGCACTTTGATGCTAGCAAAATACGCTATAAGCATGCTATGCAACTAGCAGTGTACGCATGCACACGTTCATATGCATGATGAAGAGCAGCACCTTCCCCTGTTGAACAGCCTTGCTGTGCAGTAGTAAGCACCATTTCTGTGGTGCAACTTGATGCATTCACGCTGACTTGCATCTATCTTCTTCAAAACGTGGGCGTACATACAGGACGGGTTTCAGGCTAAGCAATCTGTGACTCCTGCAGAGGGCAGCAGTGCCTCAGGCGGAGCAGCAGGTGCTCTGCAATGCAAGCTTTCTCCAATGCGCACCAAATAAGTGACTCCTTCAGCTTTTACTGTTGGTGGAATTTGCACATAACCTGCACCTTAGCAGCTTTTGTGGGGCCTGCCACAGCTGCAAAGTAGACTTACATTTTGCCATAGCTTTGGAAGGTATGCAGCAGCATATACAGAACATAAAAGAACCCTTGTTCTTCACATGCATGACTGCACTCAGGCGCTTAAGCACAGCCAGTGTTGCGCATGAGATGCTTGACTGGTGCAGCAGCTCTTTCAGCTTTCGAGTTGCAGTCTTGGAGTGCACACTTGCTTCGACCAAGCGCCAACTGCCTGCTGTAGATATTTTTGTGGCCAAATAACAGCTCAACTTTGTGACTTCTTGTTCACTAAGCATGTTTGCATGCCAGCATTGTTGCATATGCAGTATTTGACTGCTGCGGTTTCACCACGCACTATGCTTGTGACAAGTACACCCTCATGAAACGAATGATCACTGCTGGTATGTATAAGTTTGCCCTCTCATGCATGAAGAGAGTTTTTGCTGCCCTGCAGTTGCTGCAGATGGTGCAGCAGCCCAACAGGTATGAGGGTGTAGGCAACTGTGTAAAGGCCCATTGCCCAGAGCCAGGTGATGAGCCTGCAAAGAAGTGCATGAAGCAGGCAGCCAAGAAGAAAGGTCCTATCTCAGCAGGGAGAAAGGGCTCCAAGGCTTCTTCATCATTAGCCCAATGCACAGGCTGTCAAAGCTGGCAGATCAAGGACACAACTGATGTAGGCAGGACAAGGTAGCGGCAGGCCGGCAAGAAGGGTGCCAAGAAGAAGGCTGAGATCAGTGATTCACAACCCTCTGGCAGTGAGCTTGACAACGTAGATACATAAGGATTACTCAAGCCAGGTACAGCCATTGGCTCATGTCTGTGGTGCATGTAGCCAAGCTTGCTTGCTATGTGTGAGGTATGTATGTCACCTGCCAGGAAAAAATGTCTCGCAAATGAGCTGGACATGTAGCTGGCTGCTGAAGGGACCAGGTGCATCACACCTGTACACACAGCTGTACACACTGTATGTGAAAGGGACTGTCATTGATAAACTGATCAGCCAAGCTTACAGTGCTGCCAACAGTGCACCAACTTGCTCTTCTTGTGCAGTGAAAGGCTGAGACGGGCCAGTGTGTATGCAACAATGAGGTCTCCAGGAGTGCGAGTGTTTCCTCAGCACCATCCCTGAAGACCAGAAGTTTGCTAGGGCCTGATGAAGCGTTTCAGCATATGTCATGTATTTGGCAAGCATGTCCGACATGTTTGGCTATGCTGTTTGCTGTGATGTTTGTGTTGTGAGCTAGGTGTCTTGTAGCTTGTGCTACAGGCTTGATGCTTCCTGCTGCTTGCAGCTTTTGTGTCATTTGCACGCATGCATATGCATATGGTGTGTGACAGCACTAACCTTTTGTACCTTTCCTTGTAGTGTGTATGTACCTTCCTTGTAGTGTGACCTTTGCTTGTAGTGTGTATCATCAGGTGTAGGCAGAGTGTATGTTTACATGTACAGCATTTAGGTTAGTGCAGATTTACAGACCAGGGGCAGATGCAGATTAGACAACCTTAGGTGTAGGGTAGCCGGTGCAGCAGCCCGCTTTCAGCCTAGACCTTCCTGTTTCAGACAAGATGTAGTGAGAGTATCAGCCTCAGTCGGATCCTATCTGATGTAAAAGATCTGACACAGTAAGACCAGTCTGATAATGCACAGACACAATCAGACCTATCTGAAGTGGTCCACTACACTATGAGACAGTTGCAGCATGGATCATACAGTACTGCACTAGTGTTCAGCCGCGCTTCATTCTCACAAGCAACGAGAGATCATTACAATGTTAGTGTGATGCTCAGCTGCTGTCAACACAGGCACCGCAAGCATGTTAGTACTAGTGCTCAGCACAAGAAAGTGTGGCTGGTTTCAAATGTGCAATTGCTTCCACATCAATGTCACAGTGTGGAACAGCCAATTCGTACGTTGCGCTAGTCATATGCTTTGTCACCTCAGCCCTGCTACATTGCACTAGGCCTTGGCACAGACTTAACTCTCAGTATTGTATTGCTGGCTGACTGCATTGCCAGAGTTGCAAGAACATGTGACTGTCAAAGCCCTGACTTACAAACTAGTCTCTGAAGACCCTGTGAACGCTTGGGTCGTCAGTCATATTTATCAGCTCCAAGGTGAATTACGGACAACGAAATATCACAACAGAGAGTTGGGGAAAAAGCACCCTACTGATCCAAAATGAGTCCAAAATCACGACCCTGTCTTCTGTGTCATGGCAAGACACTTGCAGGCGCTGTATATTGGGGAAGGCTTCAATCAGCGGCATCAGCTTCCGTGTAGAATTGATGATTATGTTTCCAGATTTGTCATCCCACCCTTTGTACTCATCATGTTCATGGCAAGTGAATGACATCCCAAAGGTGTGCACATGAGGAAAGAGCTTTCCCACTAGCAACCCCATGATGTGACTAGTAAGACAGTCGGCAATGTATAGAGCCCTGAGGCTTGTAAGCCGTCCTAGAACCGAGTGCAAGGCACAGGTATCCTCAAAAGAGTTCAAAATTCCTATCTCGAGTTTCTGAAGCAATGATAGTTGATATAGCTGCACAGGCAAGCAAGGCAACAACGGCACTGAAAATTTGGACAGCTCCATGCTGAAAGGACGCTCACAGTCAGCAATTGCTAACAACATTGCAGTGTACCCCTGATTCTCTATGTTCAGGTCTTTCAATACCAGCCTGCGTAGACTATTGGGGCGTCCATTGAAGAGTACATTGCAATCAAGTTCTAACTCAGTGATGTGCAAATCAGGCAGAAACTGCAGAAATGTTACAATTCGCTCTGCTGTAATGGCTGAGTTTGCATATATCTGCAAGCACTCTAGGTTGGGTGCACCACGTACGGCATTTTGGAAACAGCTGACACTGTTGGGCTTGCGTGGTAAGCAAAATGCCAGCACCCTCAAGTTCAACATGGGAGACGTGATAGGGAACAAGTTTTCAGCTGAAAGTAATAGCTGCTCTTGCTCCCGCACTTGCACAATGACTGGCTTCAGACGCTGCAGCTCAGCATTAAAATCTCCTCTGATGACAGAGTTTGATCTGAGTTTCAGATGCAGCTCCAGGCACCCTACTTTTGTAGGATCTGCATTTTCCAAAATTTTTGCCAGCTGCTGAGCCTGCTGCAGGGCCCTAGTATATGTGTCCTGCTGGAAAATCCCAGGCTGCAGAGCCCACCGAGGAAAGGCAGTAGTGCCCTGTGGAAAGCAGCTCACCACATCGCAATGAGGATGCTGTAGAAGTTGGGCCACATTATTGCACCCTTCGAGATGCACCACTATCTGGATGTTAGGGCAATAGCGCCTCACAGCTGCTGCATGTATTTCCCACCCAGGTCTGTGAGTCAGACGATGTGTAAGCGCAGCAGCAGGGCATGCATTGTGCCAGCTGCTGCAAACAAGACGAAATTGCGCTTGTTCTGGCACTGGAAGTTCGCCGACTATCTTCATCAGTAAAACGGCGGGAAGCTGCAACAAGCAGGTTTGATCAGGCTGGGGGTGATACTGAAAGGCATTTCTCTGGAGTCAATCCCAACGCAAAGCAAACATGCACCTTGTCGTTGTTGCATACCACGTTCATTGGTGCCGGTTATGTTGGCGGACAGGACGGTAGCCAGCTCTCAGCAAAGCATGGTGGTCGAAGCAGACCACATCGGACACAACAAATCACGCAGAGGAGCAAGGATGACGCTGTTGACACTTTTCATCATGGGGTTCTCTTAACACGCCTGGGTGTACGAGGCTTGCTCGGCAGGCATGTACACCTGGATTGAAAGGAGCCTTAGCTGAGTCAAACATTGGGGCTTTTCAGCAGGACTTCAGAGTCTGTCAGAAGTTCAGACCTGAGCTCAGTCAAACCGCCCTGACAAAAGCCATCGTTAAGTGAGCGGGTAGTCTGTGTATTGTGAGACAAAAAGATGCGAGAATGGCAGTGGAGTGTGTCGTAGGCATTTCCGGTTCTGCAATTTTGGCTGGCAGCACCTATACAGGGGATCGTCAGCCTGCTGTTCAACACCTGCTCGAAACGGCACTCACGGTGCTGCCATAGCGCTCAGCAGCCACTGCAATGCAGCCGGCGTTACAGTTGGCATTGGGCTGGACACGCGTTACAGCATCGTTGAGAGACACAGTATCTGTAGACCGTGGCAGCTTTGTTGTCACCGACTATGAGCAGTTCTGGAAGTCCATTTCAGGACTCACGAACGCGTCAGACCAATCTCAAGCGCTGTTGCAGCTGTCCCTGCTTGGTGATGCTCAAATCATAAGGATATCGAAGGATAGTGCCAAGCTTAGGATTTTGGGAGAATGGGCTTCATATCACTTCAAACCAGGATGCCAGGAGCCCACAAAAAGTTTTGTACCCAGGCTGGTCAATCTGATGCAGCGGCTTAGAGTTTCAGCGCAGGTAGCCGAGGCAGCGCACCTGAAGGAGAACTTTTCTTTCCTGGTCCGTGGCGAGGTTGAAATGCCAATAACCCTGCAAGTCAAAGGCTTGCTGAAGTCCTGGCTTCTTCCTGGTCCCAAAAGCTCAGGAAAGAAGAGGTATGACGTTTGAAGTGCTCTGCATGCACTGAGTTAAGACTGTCTGTCCACATCAGCTTGGCATATTCTCAAAGCACCTGCACTTACGCAGATGTTTGAGTGACAGAGAAAGGAGCGACGCCCCAACTCTGGGTGGTTCTGCCACACCTCCGCTCAACTTTCACAAGCAGCAACTTGAGGACCTTACCGGGATGCTGAAGGTAGCGCCGGCAATGCGTGCATTACATGATTCCTTGCTTTTGATCTGCTACACTGCTAACCTTCAGCTGGCATGCTACACCTTGCAAGTACATTGTATAAATCTGTATGTATGTTCAGCTTAGATGCAGTTGTGTGCTCAGGACCACGAGGGCAAGCAGCAGCTGCAGCAGGTGGTGGCCAAGGAGCTGGAGGTCAACAAGCCTCAGCAACAGGCATCAGTGTTCCAGGTATTTGTGCATTCATTAAGACATGGTCACTTTGGGCTCCTGCCTGAGCCATGCATGTGCAGCAGTTGTATATATCTTCATTTATTAGTCTGCTGCGAGCAGGGCAGGCCCCTGCTATTCTTCAAGATTTCAACTCGTCTCATTGCTAGTCAGTCAGTCAGTCAGGGATTTTACAGCTAGGCTTGCACATGATGCCAGTATACATCTGCATCTTGCAAGGGTATGTGGCCTGATTAGCCAATTAAGCATGCACACAATGCAGGGTGTGGAGCAAGGAGGGATTATGACTTCCAGGCATGATCTGCTGAGCTCCAGCAGTTCTGAGAGGAGTCCATCTCCTTTGAGCGGTCAACAGCATGGTGGTGGTGGGAAAGTGACTGCAAAATCCTCGCATAGTATCAAACCCCCCAGGGATTACTCCAAGCTGCATTACAATGCATGCATAATACAGTTGTGTATGTTGCACATGGCTCAGTAAAACACTGCAGCTTTACAACTCTTTGCTGCTGACGTTTCATGACATTTTTAGGCTTTCTGACCTATATCAAGATGAGCCCTGTGGCTGGCGAGATGTTGCCTGAGCTGAGGAGCCTGCTGTTGGGTGTGGACTCCAGTGCATACTCCTCAACTGATGTGGAGATCAGGGCAATCATGAAAGTGATGGGGGCAAGAGCTGCCAGAAGGCTTGGGGCTTGGGACGCGGCAGGTCCTACCCCAACACTGCAAGACTCTGGCCCCGACCACAGGTAGGCACGTATCACACTTAAGGAGCTGTGCACTGTGGCAAGTGCGTCTGTACTACTATAATGACTTTTGCGCAATTACAAACGTCTGCATTAGCCATCTGCAATACAGTTATTAGACTGCAGGAAGTAGGAGTTTATAGGTGGTATGCGTCATTCCTTGAGAAACACCGAGAAATGCTGTGTCAGGATCTGTGACAGTAGCTGCTGCATCCTCATCTGCATAGTGTACTGCGGCTGTGCTTCTTCAGACATTGTTTGGCTGGTGTTGTAGCTGCTTGTTGTAGGTCATGCAGGATCACGCTGCAGGAACCAGCATGTGCTGACTGTTGGAGCAGGTTACGTAGACCCTGAGCAGAATTGCAATCATGTCTGATGCCAAACTGCAATACATGCAATGTGCTGTGCGCTGTAACTGAGCATTGGTGTAACACTGCAGGAGCAGTCCTGATGCGCTCGCATATCAGGAGGTATGGATGTGGAATGAGCTAATGTACTTTCTGATGGAGAGGTCAACGTCAGAAATCCGCGAAGCTCTAAGGTGAGTGCATGGCGAAGCATCAAGATTTGCTATCATGTCTTACCTTACCGCACTTCTGCATGTGCAAAGTGACAGACGTTGTCGCAGTGATCACAGTGTGTGTGGGCTGTAGTGGCTGCTAGCTCTTGACCAGCTTTTCAAGCTGGGGATGCACTTTTGTCAGCTCAAGCATATCAAGCAAGGCCTTGGGGTGACTAGGCTGTGCTTTTAGACCTCAACACTCTGATATGCCCCTACTGTCTTTCCCTTGTTCTAATCCAGGTGCTGCACAGTCTGCTTTGGCATGGGGTGTTAAGCACCCCAGTCTCACCTGCAGGAGTTTAGGCATCACAGACGAAGGGCTGCTGAAGCTCTTTGACAACTGGGACCCTGTGGAGTTTGCAAACCCTTCAAACGCATCTCCCAAGGCTGCGCGCAAATGGGGATATCTTTTGCCGGGGATGCTGAGATTGTCAGGTATCAATCTTTTGCAGCTCTGTTGTGCTTTCTGGGCATGACAACTCATTCTGTGTGCTTGACAGGTCATGCTGTGTGCTTGTTGGACTCAACAGGTCATGCTGTGTTTTTGTTGGCTTTGACAGCTCATGCTGTGTCTGCTGCTGCTGTACATGCATTCAAGGCTCAGTGTTGCTATTGTGTTATCTCGAAAACGACACTCCCAGCCTGACTTGTCCAGCCTGACTTAGGCGCCTTTCCAAAAGCTGCATCTGGCGTATTTCAACACAGCTTACCTTCATGACAGGGCATCAGTTCATGCACTGTGTAGCAGCTGTTCCTCAGGCAATGTGGCATGCCAGCCATACCTGAAACATCATCAGACTTGTCCTGTCATGCTGTCTTGGCTAGCTCTAGTGCCCGCAATGTAAATCTTGCTGTAAGCTTCATGGTTGCTCAGCAGATGTCGACAGCGATGACGATGCCAGCTCAGAGAGCGTTGACAGCTGCAAGTCAGGCAACAAGGACAGCCGTGAGCACAGGGACACCCAGGTTGGCGGCAAGGAGAGCTCTGAGGATTGTGATCCCCAGGAGTCAGGCGGCAAGGAAAGGCTTGGGGACAGTGTCCAGTCTGATGCAGGCTATGCCAGCCAGCTGGGTGTAGACTTGTCTGTTGCGGCTGTGCACCAGGTATTGAGCATGCTCTTTTGGAGATATTAGCAGCCAAGCTTTTGTATCAGCCATTCTGGCATCATTCCTACACAAAATAATGTATTTGCCGCACATCCATGAGGCTTATCAGTCAGTTGCTGAGCCGGAGGACAGCTGTCATGACCTTTTGACAGTGTCACGCATCTTTGTGCTGCGCTGGGGCATCCATTTGCATTTCTGACAGTGACAAGCCAAAAATTATGAGCATTGTTTTACATGGCAATCGTGTTGCAGAGGGTGGAGAAGAGACGCAACGCCAAGATGTCACCAGTGCTGACATCCATGGGACTGCAGCCTGCTGACACCCAGAATGATGCGCTTGACTTATTTCCTGATTGTAAGTGTTATCCTGTATGATCATGCATGTACATACCTGCATGTAGTAGCAATGCACTGGCCTTACAGATGATTTGTAATCGCGTGCAATGCTGATACATAGCTGCTGGAATTCAACTGTGCTTTTTACATGCTGAATGCCACTCAGGCCCACAAGGGTATTTGGCTGTGCAGCAATCAGCTGAAAGTGCCACGCTGTAATCCAGTTGGCAAATCACACACATGGCTCAGCTTCTACTAATTCATGTCATGTATTGGCTGAGGTTTAAGCTGGATTTTTTGCAGGGCTGTCTCCGATTCCTCTGGCAGAACTGTCAGACGTTGCAGCCCCCTCTCCCCCACCACCAATGTTGAATGACCTGCCTGTTGCGACAGCTGGCAAGCTGCCAACAGAAGCTGGGGGCCATGGTTCTACCTGTGCTGACACATCAGGCATGCATCACTGTACTTCTTTGTGCATTCTGGCCGCCGTTGTGAGTCCCAACATCATCAAGACCTGTCTGCGCTCACCATGAATGTCTGCAAAGGTGCCCTGAATGAGGCATCCAATTAGCAATTGCAGGTCTGCATGCACGATACATGCTTTCCAGTCTGTTTTTTGGGGGTGATACATGCATGCAGTTACCTGCCCAGTTTCTTTGGTGTGCACTCAAATACTGCCTGATGCTATATAGCTTGTCCTGGGTGTGCTTGACTTCAGACTCAGGCTGTAACATCAGTGCATTGTTCAGATCAGCTGTTGCTTTATCTGGATCTGACAAATACGTGCGGTCAACAGGGCGTTTGGCAGTTCTGAGATGCATCAGCCCCAGGCGTGACCCACATGTCAAGGCAACCCTTCAGGTTTTGCCTAGCGGCAGGCGAATCAAACAGGTGCTTCCACAGCTCGACATGGATGATGAGCCAGCTGGCACAGCCAAGAACCTCACTTTGGGAGAGATCCTGCCTTCTGGACATTACCCTCATCATCCTATTGAAGTTGACAAGGACTCCCCCTCTGGGCACCACCCTGGCCCTCTCATTGCCAATATGATATCACCCTCTGGGCACCACCCGGCCCGTCTTTTGGCTGACAGGAATCTGCCCTCTGAGCCCTATGTTCCCACAGCGGTTGCTGACAGGGACGCCAGGTGGGTGAAGCAGTGTGGCCTGTGTGACATGCTGAGAATGCCTTGTTTGCAGAGCAGCTGTGCTGCCATGTCATGCACATTGTTCTCATGGCTTCAGTGTGTCATATGGTCTCTGCCAAACAGGTACACACTACGAGACATACCCACTAGTTGGCAACTGCTGTTAAAGGGCTGCATGGACAAAGGCATTCGAGTGCTTGATCACTACAGTCTGCTGCTGCAATAAATTCATGTGTCTCCATTTGTGTGTGTGTGTGTGTGTGCCTGACACAGCGCTTCACAGGGTGTCATAGGATCGCATGTGCTAAAGCTTTTGGGCAGACACAAGCAAGAGCACCCATCTCCTGAGTGTTGCCTCCTTGCCAGAGTGTGCGCGAAGTGCAACAATTGTGGACTGCAGGCTGAAGTACAGGCCATGGATGTCAGTGGCGCCCCTGGCAATTGAGTTTCTTTACTCAAGATGCTATAGGGTAGTGCCCATTGACCCAGATGAAAGCAATGATGCATTGGACATCACGTATTTCATGCTGACGTGCCAGGAACGGCAGCAGCTTCAAATCTTGAGGTGAAATGGACACCTGTAGCTTCATTTGCTGCCAGCCTTTGATGTGTATTTGGGAAGCCTTGAGAGCCAATTGTCTATGATTCATGCATAGCCCTATGCATCCATTCAAATACATTTCACTGTTGACTAAGTGAGCTGAACATAGTGCCATGGTTGACCAGGGCAGCCAGATGTGCTCAAAAGCCTGAAAGATGGGCTGAGGCGCTTGCAGCAGCATGACACTTGGCGACAGTGGCAGTGGAGTGCTGGAACTGCAGAACCTAGCCTCCTGTTCCCATCAGCAGAAGCCTTCAGACAAGTGTTGTTTTACGGCCCTGTGTATAGCCTTCCCCATGCACCAGGAGAGATGATCTTGTTATTGTAGCATGAAAATGCTAACTGTGGATATTTAGACAGATGCATGGCTGTCAGAGGTACGTTCAAAGGCTTAGTGGTGCCTCCATGCATCTTGCAGGTCCTCCTGACACAAGTGCCCATGACAGCAAGCATGCCTTTTCCTGGTCAAAATGCAGTGCATACCTGGTGCAACTCTCCCCTAAATGTGCCAAATTCACTGAAAGCCCTGTATGCAGGCTTGCTTACAAAAGTTGGCTCATGACTTGCTCACCTTCTGCAAGTCATGAATAAGTAGCATTGGGCATTGATGGCCTACAAGCCTGCTCACACCATGCTCGCGCGTCAACAAAATCGTGGTGCCTGCTTGTTGTGCCTACAACTCATTAATTGTCGCTACTTCAGCTCTCTTCCTGATGCACTTGGCAAGTACTGTCATGATGTTGCCCTCATTCCATCTCAGTATGGAATGTCTCAGTGCCCATTCAAGTCTCAGTTGCATGACTCTGCATATTGGAGATGCCAACACTGTTGTTTGTCATAGGCAGCACATGGAGGCGAAAAAGCTATCACATCCACTGCAAGTCTGCCTTGAGCATTGGAACTCTCAACCCTCTGTGAAGCAGGCTATGAGTGCGATCCACACTTGCATGTAAGCGATGTGCACATCTTAGCAATGCCTTGAGTTACTGCTCAGCTTTTGGTGCGTAATCTGTTGACTGTTATGTATCAGGACAATGTTGCAAAGCTGTATGTTCAGTCTGACATGCTTATCTCAGAGGCCCTCCCAGTCTGGCATGCAATTGCAGCAGCTGCAGTGCAGTAACAGCATAATCACTGTCAGCCAAGACTTGCACCTGCCTAAGCTTGTGATATGCAGCATCGCCAGTCAGCTGCTGACATCATATCTGCTGTTGATGCTACATCTGCAGTGTCTCCAGACCAAACCTCAGTGAACATCTGCAGGGTACACATTCAGCAGAAGATTGACACGTACAAGCAGACTCAGTGTGAACTAGAGAGGACCAAACCCTGGCGTGTAGACAGGAAGACAGCTGTCGTAAATCTCGTCTTTGCAGAGTTGATAAACGAGCATCCAACCCTGTAAGGCTGACTGCTGCTCCTTTTGATTATGATTCCACATGCTAGTACATATGAAACGTCCTGCAGCACACACACTGTGTGACGTATTGTTGGGGCACCCAAATGTGGCCTTATCTGCTACATACAGTCATTGTGCAAGGTCTTGGCTTTTGAGCACTGCACGTCTGAAACTTGTAGCATGCGTATATGTTGCTGCATGTTCCAGCAGCAGATGACATCGTGGAGTAGCAGACAATTTGTTGAAAACATGTGCCTGACCCGTGTTTCCTCCTCCTCCCGTGGAGAAGGTCCTCCACAGGAGGAGTCCTGTGGTCCTGATTTGTGGACAATAAACACAAGTGGGCTATGGAATCACACTTGAGGTTTATAGATTCAGCATGGCATGCAGGGCTGTGACTGGGCAGCAGCAGTTCAAATTGCAGTCTGAAGTGCAGGTTCATTGCGTTTGAGCGGCCAACTGTGCGAGCAATTTGGGATGTGCTTCCCAAGGAGACCTGCACCACGCGCAGATGTTCATGCTGTGCGCATAAGCGTGCTTCCATGCTTGACTTCGAGCTCCTGGAAAAGGCTGCAAAAGCTGACTCGGCCGGCATGGCTGCAATCAGCAACTGGCTTGAAAGACGAGTTGCTGACTTCTGCAGACTGACAGACCCACAGGTGGTGCTGAACATATGCATGCGTACATCTATTGCCTGAACGTCTTCTGCCAGCAAGTGTGTTATACTAACTTTCTGAGTGCAGAAGCTCAGTGCAGTCACCCAGCACTTGTCATTCCTTAGATAGCCTCATGCTGCTGCATTCACGTCACTGCTGCATTGTGTCTCTTTCACCGATCTCATGATTGTACATTAGCCTGCCTTGACTCAGAAGTTTCTGTTGGAGGAACGTTCTTCTCTTGCGCAGGGATCACAAGAGGAGCCACATGGAATTGAACCCTTTGCTCTATCACCAGACGGCAAGAAATTGATGGTTACGCCAGAATGGCTCTGCTTCTTGCAAAGCAACCACACATCTGGATCAAATAAGCAATCTGCTGGCCCTGTCCTGGACTGGCTGTATGACTCCAAGCATACTGTTCCTGCCAAAGTTGCATTGCCAGGTAACGACTAGTAACACCTGAGCCACTGCCGACACATTTGAGCTGCTTGGCTGCCTGGAGAGACAAGACTCGTCTTGCACAGACCTAGCTCATCATGAGCTGGGAAGCGATTTGATTATCACTATTATTTTGGCTGCCTGATGGGTTTGAGGAGGGACTGAAAGTGCAGGCGCAACAAAGCCACCGGCGTCACAGGCTTGTGATGATCTTGTAGCAAGCGTGACAGCAGCAGCACAGTCAGCAGTGAGACAGGGGCGGGTTGAGGGGGCACTGGAGGCTCTGCTGCAGGCCAGGCACCAAATGAGACAGTGGGAGGGTCGCATCAACAATAGGTACTTTGACCAGGGCTGCTGCCCTTTGCTTGAGCTCCCTCACCCATGCTGGATTGGGCCATGCTTGTCATTTGCTGGGCTTCTACAGCAGACAAGGGGTGAGGGGCCTGAGGGATGGGGAGGTTGGGACCAAGGATTTAG
>JAABUW010003631.1_pt1 | contig 21809 bp, 13 predicted proteins | sample 5560081 | NCBI WGS metagenome assembly JAABUW01 (sample SAMN10711882, study PRJNA513363) | rock metagenome | isolation source: Antarctica rocks | place: Antarctica: Victoria Land, Knobhead sud
ATCAGCATCTTGCCGGTTTTCAGCCCACAAGCTTTGGTCTTTGGTGGCATTCGACAAGTGCCTGTTATTGCTTGGTTTCTTTGATCGTTCCGGAGATGTGTGACCACCGTAGCCCTCCGGGAGAGGGTCGGGGTGAGGGAAGCGGCAGGCGCGCAGCCTTTCCTGAAAGGGCCTGGCCCGGCCCTTGAACAGGCCGAGTCCGGTCCTTGTGGCCTCCCTCACCCCGGCCCTCTCCCGGAGGGAGAGGGAGCAGGGATGCGTTCGGGCATCCACGCCCTATGCCACGGCCGACAGCGCCGGCTGCGCCGCGTCCAGCCCGGCCTCGGCGGCCAGGAAGCCCTCGAACACCAGCAGCAGCCACAGCACGCCGGCATGGTTGAACCGCCCGGCCTCGTGCTCGTCCACCAACTGCGACACCGCATCGGGCGCGAACAGCCCGGACCCCAGCATCGCCGGCCCCAGCAGGCGCTCCCGCAGCCGGTCCGCGCCCGCGCGGAACTGCTGGTCGAGCGACATGGCGAAGCCCTGCTTCGGCCGATACAGTATCTCGTGCGGCAGCAGCGGCTCCATCGCGCGCTTCAGCACCCACTTGCCCTCGCGCCCCCGCAGCTTCAGGCCCGGCGGCAGCGCCAGGCCCCATTCCACGAACTCGTAATCCAGCATCGGCGCCCGCACCTCCAGCCCGTGCGCCATGCTGGCCCGGTCCACCTTGGTCAGGATGTCGCCGACGAGGTAGGTGTTGATGTCCACGTATTGCGCCTGCAGCAGCGGGTCGTCGGAGCCGCAGCCCTCCATCAGGCCGGTGATGCGCCGCGAGGGGTCGTGCCCGTCCAGCCCGGCCTCCAGCTTGCCGGAGAACAGCGCGCGCCGCCGGTCGTGCTGCACCTTGCACACCATGCGGTAATAGCCGAGCGCCGAATCCAGGCTGATCTCCGTCAGCGTGTGCTTGGCCCGCAGCCAGCGCGGCGCGCGGTCCAGCTTGGGATACGCCTGCGCCAGCCGCCCCAGCACGCCGCGCCGCACCGGGCCGGGCAGCAGACGCCGGACGGCCTCCGTCATGCGGTGCCATTGGTAGCGGCGGTAGCCGCCCAGCACCTCGTCGCCGCCGTCGCCGGACAGCGCGACGGTGACGTGCCGCCGGGCCAGGGCGCAGACGCTGCCGGTGGGCACGCTGGACACGTCGCCGAACGGCTCGCCGAACACGCGGGCCTGGTCCCGGGCGGCGTCTATGTAGTCAATGGTGGTCGGTTCCGCCCGGTGGTCCGTATGGTAGCGGTCGGCGACCTGCCGGGCATAGCCGCGCTCGTCCTCGGCGCCGGGGAAGCCGATGGTGAAGGTGCTGAGCGGGGCGCTGCCCGCCTTGGCCCGCAGCCCGGCGGCCACGGCAACGACGGCGCTGCTGTCCACGCCGCCGGACAGGAAGGCGCCCAGCGGCACGTCGGACACCATGCGGGTGGCGGTGTAGTCCGTCAGGCGGCGCAGCAGTTCTGCGGTCGCCTCCGCCTCCGTCGCCGGGTGGGTGGCGGCCGGCACCGTCCAGTAGCGCCGGGGCTGGACCGCGCCCTCGCCCTGCTGCAGCAGCAGGTAGTGCGCCGCCGGCAGCTTGCGGACATCCTCGTAGATCGTGTCGGGATCGGGGATGTAGCCGAGCGCGAAGTAGTCATCCACCGCCGACGCGCTGATCCGCCGCGGCAGGCCCGGCACCGCCCTCATGCAGCCCAGCTCGCTGCCGAACACCAGGCTGCCATCGGGGGCGTGCGCGTAGTACAGCGGCTTCTTGCCCAGCCGGTCCCGCGCGACGAACAACTGCCGCCGGTTGCGGTCCCACAGCGCGAAGGCGAAGAAGCCGTTCAGGTGATGCAAGCAGTCCGTCCCCCACTCCTCCCAGGCATGGATCACCGTCTCGGTGTCGCTGCGGTTGCGGAAGCGGTGGCCCAGCGCCTCCAGTTGCTGGCGCAAGGCGTCGAAGCCATAGACCTCGCCGTTGAAGGTGATGGCGACCGTGTCGTCCTCGTTGAACATCGGCTGCGCGCCGCCGCCCACGTCTATGATGGACAGGCGCCGGTGGCCCAGGCCCACGCCGGGTTCGACGTGGAAGCCGTCGCCGTCCGGCCCGCGATGGGCGATGGCGCCGGTCATGCGGCGCAGCAGGGCGCCGTCAACGGCGGCCGGCCCGGCCTGGTGGAAAATGCCTGCGATCCCGCACATGGCGCGCGCCCCTGCTGCTGTCGGCGCAACGTATAACGCGGTTCTGCCGTCACGGCGACCGCGCTTGCATCAAGGATGCGCCATGCACGGCCACCCGCCGCGGCCCAGCACGGCAACCGTACTTGGCTCTGATCGCTTTGCTCCCGATCCGCACCTGTCATTGCGAGAGGCGCAGTCCGTGCCGCACCTGGATCGCCGCGCCGCAAGGGCGGCTCGCGATGATGGACAGGAGGCGGTCAGAGCGGATGACCATCAATAAAAGTTGTTACTGCGAGTTCAGGATGGAGTGACCGGCGTCACAGGTCCGGCGCCATGCGCCGTGCCAGGGTCCTTGCCCGGAGACCCGCAACGAGAGGACGCCGCATTGGACCGTACCACCCATGACAACCGCCTATCCGCTTCCGATCCCTGGAACGTGGTGGTGCAAGCACGCGCCCAGCGGGGACGCATCCTGTCCGGCGGCTGCACCGATGCCCTGGCCCGCCTCCGGCTGTGCCGGCCGGGCAGCGCGGCGCGGCGCGGTGCAGCCCTGCGCGCCGGCTGGCCCATGCTGCGCGGCAGCCAGCCAAACGGGGCGGGGCCGCGCGCCGACGTGCCGGAGCAGGCGCCAGCAGCCTAGCTGCCCCGGCAGGCTCGCGCCCGGAGGCGCCGCGTGCCGGGGCGTGGCTGCTGGAGGGGGCTACTGCCCGCGCGTCATCTGCCCGCGGATCTCGCCGCCGGGGTTGGCGGCGGTGTGGATGTTGGCATACCACTTGCCGGCCATCAGGTCTGCCATCTGCGCGTCGGTCAGCGTGGCGGTGCCCTTGATCGGGCTGGCCGGGGTGGCGAACGGCATGACGACGCCGGCGTTGGTGCCGGGTTCGGCCGGACCGTGGAAATGCGCCGCCGTGGCCGGGCCGCTCAGCCCGGCATACTCGACCTGGTAGGTCAGCGCCTTCGTCGCGGTGTCGAGCGACGCCGTAGCGGTGCCCTTGCCGTCCCCGGTCTTGGCCGGCACCTCGGCCGCGCCGCTCAGCGCCCCGCGGAAGGCCACGGTCTCGGCACGGGCCGCGCCGGCGGCGCAGGCTGCGATCAGGCACGCTGCGGCAACATGATGGAAGCGGGACATGGCGGGTTCCTTGCGGCCGGATGGCCGGATCTCGATCCTAGCCGCCCGCAGGACGTACGTCACCGTACCGCTTCAGGTCAGTGCCCGCCGCCCCCGCCGCCGCCGCTCTTGGGCGCCGGCACCAGGAACGGCACCGCCAGCAGGCTCAGCAGCAGCGTGGCGGAGATGATTGCAAAGCCGTCGGCATAGGCCATCACATAGGCTTGCCGCCGGATCTGCGCCGCCAGCAGGCCCAGCGCCCGCGCCTGCGACCCCACGCGGGCGGCCAGGCCCTGCACGCGCTCCGTCGTGCGGATGGCGTTCTGCGTCACGCGCTCCGCCATGACGCTGAAGTGGAAGTGCTCGCGCTGGTCCACCACGGTGCCCAGCGCCGCGATCCCCACGCTGCCGCCCAGGTTGCGCGCCATGTTGAACAGCGCCGACGCCGCCCCGGCCTGCGCCGGGGAGATGCCCACCGTCGCCATCTGCGACAGGGGCGAGATGATGAACGGCTGCCCCGCCGCCCGCACGAGCTGCACTGTCTTCAACTGGTCTATGGCCGTGTCGGGGGTCAGCCAGGCGTTCATGCCGCAACTGATGCCGAACAGGCTCAGCCCGAAGCCGATCACCAGCCGGCTGTCGAACAGCTTGAGCACCAGGGGCAGCAGCGGCAGCAGGAACAGTTGCGGCAGCCCCAGCCACATCTGCACCTGGCCGATCTGCAAGGCGTTGTAGTGTTGCACCCGGGACAGGTACAGCGGCAGGATATACACCGACCCGTACAGCCCGAGGCCGGAGGCGAAGTTGACCAGGCTGGCCACCCCCAGCGCGCGCCGGCCCAGCAGGCGCAGGTCTATGAACGGCTCCTTGCGCGTCAGCTCGATGGCCAGGAACGCCGTCAGCGACACCGCGGCGACGGCGGCGGCCAGCACGATGCGGTCGTCGCCGAACCAGTCCTTCCGCTGCCCCTCCTCCAGTACGTACTCCAAGCAGCCCAGCCCGGCCGCCATGGACGCGATCCCGAACCAGTCCCCGTTCGCCAGGCGGCGGAGCTGCATCGGCGCGTCGTCCAGGCCCCACCACACCATGCCCAGCAGCAGCATCCCCGGCAGCACGTTGATGTAGAAGATCAGGTGCCACGAATAGGTGTCCGTCAGCCATCCGCCTACCGTCGGCCCGATGGCCGGCGCGAACGTCACCGTCAGGCCGAAGATCGCCCCCGCCAGCGCCCGGCGGCTGCCGGGGATGCGGAGGATCATGATGGTGAAGGCCGTGGGGATCAGCACGCCGCCCGTGAACCCCTGCCCGAAGCGGAACGCGATCATCTCGGGCAGGCTGGTCGCCAGGCCGCACAGCACGCTGAATCCCACGAACAACACGGCATTGGCCATTAGGTAGCGCTTGAGGCCGAACACCAGGCCGAGCCAGCCCGTGAGGGGGATGACGATGATCTCGGCGATCAAGTAGCCCGTGCTGATCCAGCTTCCCTCGTCCAGGCTGGCCCCCAAGCTGCCCTGTATGTCGGCCAGCGACGAGTTGGTGATCTGGATGTCCAGCACCGCCATGAACGCGCCGAGCGACCCGCCCAGGAACGCCACCCAGTCCCGCACCGACCCCTGCGGCTTCGCGCCCGCCGGGGCGGCGCTGCGCGCGGGCTGCGCGATGGTCGCGCTCATGTCGGCGCCCCTCCCACGTCATTGCAGGGCGCGCGGCGGCAAGGGGCGGCATGGACGGCCCTTGCGGCACCTGGATGGCCGCGCCGCAAGGGCGACCCGCAATGACGGTCAGGCGCACGCAGCGGGGCCATCGGCTGGGCCTGCCCGGCTACTGCGCGGCCAGGGTCCGCACCGGCCCGTCCGGCTGCGTGCGGGTATCCACGCTGGCGGTGACGGACAGGCCAGGCCGCAGCCGCTCCAGCACGTCCGTGGTCAGGTCGGCGGAATCCAGCGTGATCCGCACCGGCACGCGCTGCGCCACCTTGGTGAAGTTGCCCGTCGCGTTCTCCGGCGGCAGCAGCGCAAAGACGGAGCCTGATCCCGGCGCCAGGCTGTTCACGCGGCCACGCAGCACGACGCCGGGCAGCATGTCGGCGCGCAGCTCTACCTGTTCCCCGGCGGACATGCGGCCAAGCTGCGTCTCCTTGAAGTTGGCGATGACATAAAGGTCGCGCCCGGTCGGCACCACGCTCAGCAGGCGCGTGCCCGGCGCCACCGTCTGGCCCGCCCGCACGCTGCGGTCGCCCACCGCGCCCGCCACCGGCGCCGTGATCCGGGCGTAGCCCAGGTTCAGCCCGGCCTGCTGCACCGCGGCCCGCGCCCGGTCAGACTGCGCCTGCGCCCGCTGCCGGCTGGCCTGCAGGACCGCGGCCTGGCCGCGCGCCCACGTCAGCGCCGCCCGGGACCGGGCCAGCCCCGCCTGCCGCCCCTTGATGTCGGCGTCCGCCTGCTCCGACCGCTGCACCGTGCCGGACCCGGTCCGCAGCAGGTTCTGGTAGCGCCGGAACTCCGCCTGCGCGAAGGCCACCTGCGCCTCCCCGGCGGTCACGTCGGCCCCCGCCTGCTCGGTGGCGCTGGGCAGCAGGGCGATCTGGGCGGTCAGGCCCGCGACCTCCGCCTCCGCCGCTTGCAGGTCCGCGGCGACGACGCGCTGCGCCACGATCAGGTCGGCGTCGTCCAGCCGGACCAGCAACTGGCCGGCCTGGACCGGCTGGTTGTCAGCCACCAGCACCTCCGCCACCTGGCCGCCCACGCGCGGGCTGACGACGACCATATCCGCGGCGGTGTAGGCGTCGTCCGTCTCCTCGAAGAAGCGCAGCGTGGTCCACCAGTGCCACCCATAGCCGCCGCCGCCGCCGAGCAGCGCCAGCGCCAGCGCCGCCAGCACCAGGCGCTTGCCCCAGCGCCGGGGCGCACGGGGCGGCGCCGCACCCGGCGGCACCGACACCGAGACCATGACGGGAACCTGGCCGCCGTCCATCATGCGCGCCCTTCGGACATCGCGCCGGCAGGCAGGCGGGCGGACGTGTCGGCCTGGGCCGCACCGGACGGGGCAACGCCCGTTTCCATGCCGGCCAGCATGTCCGGCGCCCTGCCGGATGCCCTGCTCCCAGGCGCCGGGCCGTTCGCCGCGGGGCAAGCGGGCATCGGATGCGCGGGCACGGGATGGGCGGGCAGGGGGAACACGGGCGCGATGCCGCTGCCTTCCAGCAGCAGCAGCTCGTCCAGTGTCGCGCCGAGCCGCTCCACGCGCTCATTCCCAAGCCGGCCGAAGAACTCCGCCTGCGCCCGCATGGCCAGCGGGACGGACCGGGCCACCATGCGCCGCCCGGCCTCCGTCAGCACGACATGGTGGGCGCGGGCATCGTCGGGATGGACGGGCCGCACCACCAGGCCTTTGCCTTCCAGCAGGCGCAGGACCTTGCTGACCATCATGCGGTCGGTCGCCGTGCCCGCCGCCAGGCGGGCCTGCGTCGGCTGCTCCCCGGCCTGCGCCAGGTAGTCGGTCACGCGCAGCATCACATACTGCATGTGCGTTAGGCCCAACGGCAGCAACGCGGCTTCCAGCCGCCGCATGAAGGCGTGCTGCACATGCCATAGCCGGAAGCCGAAGCTGCGTGCAGGCGAGGTGTCGGGCAGCGGCATGTCGTCCATGCCAGTAATGTAGTCATGGATACAATTCCCTGCAAGACAGGCGGCGGCAAGATGCGGCGTCGCCTGGGCGGACGCCCGCAATGCGTTCGAGAACCGTCTCCATGGCAGGCGTGAAGCGCACGTATGCAGCCATTCGCCGCGGGTTCTTTGTAATAATATGTCAAGAAGCAATGATTGCGGCCTGGGCGCACCTTCTATTAAGGCCCATCATGCTATTAGGGTCCATCATGTCTGATGAACCCATGCAGCATGGTAGAACCCTGGCTTCGGCACTGGAAAGTTGCTCCTGCACGAACGACCGCGGCGTTGCCGACGCTCAAGGGTTGCGGCTCGGCCAGCCCGGAAGCGGACGCGCTGCGGGCATGCTGCATTGAACCCCGTTCCCGGCATCGTGCGGCACTGGCACGGAGCGCTGGCCGGCGTCCGGCCGCAGCTTGCCGTGCTGTCGCTGGTCACGTCCGGCCCGCTGATCCTGCTTCTGCTGGCCGGCGCCTTCGCGGAACGGGGCCGCACCATCGAGGCCGCCGCCAGCCGCGCCCGCAACCTGGCCGTCCTGGGGGCTAAGCAGCAGGACGACGTGATCCAGGAAGCGGCCACCCTGCTGCGCGTGCTGGCCCTGGTGCCGGACGTGCGTGGCGTCCGTGACGGGTCCTGCCACGTCCTGCTGCGCCGGGTGGAGGAGAACCACCAGCGCATCGGCACCCTGTCCGTTGCCGGCTCCGACGGCCAGGTGACCTGCAACAGCCGGGACGAGCAGCCGTCGCTGAGCCTGGCTGGCCGTCCCTATTTCGCGCAGGCGATGGCGGCCGACACCGACGACCTCATCCTCGGCAGCCCCGCCGCGGGCCGCACGGCCGGCCGGCCCAGCCTGGTCGCCGCGGTGCCGCTGTTCCCGCCGGGCACGGCGGCACCGGATGGGCGCAAGTCCGCGGGCACCGCTCCCGAGGGTGTGCTGGTCGCCGCCATGGACCTCGACTGGTTCAGCCGGCTGGCCGCCCGTTTGCCGGGGGCGGAGGCGAACCTGGTGCAGATCATCGACGTGCGCGACGGCAGCACGCTGGTCCGCTTGTCCGTGCCCGGCGCGGGGGCGGCGGACGCCACGGACAGGCAGGGCCTGCCCGCCGCCGCCCTGGTCACGCTGGCGCATGGCGACCCTGCCCTGGCCGCCGCCGCCCGCGACGCCGCGAGCGGCGGCACGCTGGAAGCGCTGGACCCCGACGGAACCGACCGGATCACGGGCTTCGCGCCGCTGCCGGGCACCGGCGGCAACCTGGTCCTGTCCGTGGGATTGCCGCGCAACCAGGTGCTGGCGGCTGCGAACGCGCAATTGGCCGCGGAGCTGGCCGTCGCCGCGGCGGCGGCCGGCGCCGCCCTGCTGCTGGCGGCGCTGATCGCCAACCGTTCGCTGCTCCGCCCCATCCAGCACATGGCCGGCGTGGCGCGGCGGCTTGGCGCCGGGGACTTCGGCGTCCGCACCGGCCGCCTGGACGGCGCGGCGGACGAGCTGCGGTCGCTGGCCGCCAGCCTCGACGACATGGGCGGCCGGCTGGAGGCGCGAAGCCTGGAGCTGGCGGCCGTGCAGGCCGACCTTCGGCTCAGCGAGGAGCACTACCGCCTGCTGTCCACTTGCAGCAGCGACATGATCACCCGCCTCGATGCCGGCTTCCGCTTGGCCTACGCCTCCCCGGCCTGCCTGGACCTCACGGGCTTCAGTCCGGAGGAACTGCACGGCCGCGCGGCGGCGGACCTGGTGCATCCGGAGGACCTGGCCTGGGTGAACGAGACGCTGTGCGTCCCGTTGCAGGCCGGCTGGGCCACCGCCCGCGCGACCTACCGCAGCATCCGCAAGGACGGCATGGTGGTCTGGCTCGAAAGCATCGGCCGCCCGCTGCCCGGCCCCGCCGGCGGCCATGTCATGGTCACGCGCGACGTTTCCGCCCGGATGGAGATGGAGCACCGGCTGGAGGAGGCGAACCTGCTGCTGCGCGGCCAGGCGATGCAGGACCCGCTGACGGCGCTGGCCAACCGCCGCAACGTGGACGAGGCGCTGGGCATCGAGTTCCGCCGGTCGCAGCGGCTGCAACTGCCGCTGGGCATCTTGATGGTGGACATAGACCACTTCAAGGCGTTCAACGACACCTATGGCCATCCCGCCGGGGACGCCTGCATACGCGCGGTGGCCGACGCGATCTGCGCCGTGCTGCGCCGCCCCACCGACCTGGCCGGACGCTATGGCGGGGAGGAGTTCGCGGTCCTGCTGCCCAACACGGACGAGGCCGGCGTCGCCGTCACCGGGGAGCGCATCCGCCGGAGCGTGCAGGAGATGGGCCTGGGTCACGCAGGGTCGGAGTTCGGCGTCGTCACGATCAGCGTCGGCGGCGCCGCCATCATGCCGCCCATCGGCGACGTCGGCCCGGCCGCCTTCGTGGACGCGGCGGACGCCGCCCTGTATGCCGCCAAGCGCGCCGGCCGCAACGGCGTCAGGCTCGGAGCCGTGGCCGCCGTCGCGGCAGAGGCGGCGCCGGCGCTGCTGCCCGTCCCAGCGGCGCTCTTGGCCCTGTCCCAGCCTGATCCTCAGCCCGGCCCGCAGCTCACCCCCCTGCTTATCGGAGGCGGCGCGGCGCTGCCCGGGCCTACGGACACCGGCGATGCCCTGGCGTCCTGATCCGGACGATGCCCTGGCGTCCTGATCCGGACGACGCCGGCGGGGCACCGGCACCCTCACGCAAATGGGCGCAGGAGGCAGCGCGAACCAGAGTGCCTGGCGGGAGTTGAGCCACCTCCCCTGACCAGGACGCTCCTGCATCCATGCCCGACGACGCCAAGGCCGTTCCCCCCGCCGCCCTCCTAGCCAGGGCGCCAACGCCGGGCAGCGCAGCCCCGGAGGCCGCGCTCGCCCTGCACCTGCTAGCGCAGGCGCGCGCCCACCGGGACGGAGGCGGCGCCGGCCCGGTCGTCGCGGTCCTGCGCAGCGCCCCGCGCCTGCAACGCGTCGCCGCGCTGGCCCGCGCCATGGGGCCTGGCATGCAGGTGATCAGCCTGCCGCCTTGGGACGTGCTGCCCTATGACCGCACCCAGCCCTCCGCGGCTGTCGTCGGCCAGCGCATGCAGGCGCTGCAAGCCCTGGCCCACCCCGATGGCCGTCCCTGCCTGCTGCTGACCAGCGCCGCCGCAGCCCTGCAGCGTGTCCGCCCCGCCCGCGAGCTGCAGCCCGACCCCCTGCTGCGCGCCGGCGATCCATTGGACCTGCCGGGCCTGGCCCTCGACCTCGCCGCCCGCGGCTACCACGCGGAGGAGCGCGTGGACGAGCCGGGCACCGTGGCGCTGCGCGGCCATGTCGTCGAGCTGTTCCCCGCCGGGGCGCCCTGCCCGGTCCGTCTGGAGGTGGAGGACGGCCGCATCGCCGCCCTGCACTTGTTCGACCCGCTCACCCAGCGCAGCACGGGCGACGCGGACGAGGCGCGGCTGACCCCCGCCGTCGAGTTCCCCCTGGACCCCGCCGAGGTCGAGGATGCCGCCGAGGCGCTGCAAGCCCCTGCCGGCGCCGATCCCGACGCATCGCAGCCCGCGCCGGCCCCGGTCGTGCCGCCCCGCCTGGTTCCACTAACCGACCTGCTGCCCGGCGCACCCGTCTGGCTCGATCCGGAGGTGCAGGACCGCTGGGAGGCCGCGCACGAGCTGGCGCTGGACGCCTTCGCCGCGACGCAAGCGGCCCGCCGGGCCGATCCCGGGCGCGGCGTGCTGCCGCGTCCGGCCCGGCTGTTCCTGACGCCGGCCCAGGCCGCCAACGCGCTGTCCGGGCCGCGCCTGCCCCCGACGCCACCGGATGCCCGGCCGGTCCCGGCTCCCGTCCGCATCGCCGCGCTGGTGCGTCTGGCCGCGGACGCGGCAGCGGACGGCGCGACCGTCGTGATCGCCACGCCGGCCGACCCGGACCGGGTCGCCGCCAGCCTGCAACGGCGCGGCCTGGACGCCCATCCCGCCGCGGCCTGGCCCAGCCGACCCGGCATCCACGTCCTGGAACTGGACGCCGCGGAGGGCGTCAGCCTGCCGGGCCTGCTGCTGCCCATCGGCCCCCTGCTCCGCAGCCGTCCCGCCGCCCATCCCGCCGCCATCCTGGCGGAGGCCGACGCGCTGCGCCTGGGCGACCTGGTCGTCCACGAGGACCACGGGATCGCCCGCCTGGCCGCGCTGCGCGACGTGGACGGCGAGGAGCGCATCGCGCTGGAGTTCGCCGAGGGCGCCGAGCTGCTGGTGCCCGCCTGGGACCTGGACCGCATGTGGCGCCTGGGCGGCGACCGCAGCCCGGACCGCATGGGCGGCGAAGCCTGGCGCCGCCGCCGGGCCGAGGTGGAACGGGAGGTCCGGGCCAACGCCGCGGCCCTCGCCGCCGCTGCCGCTGCCCGCGCCGCCGCCAGGGCGCCCGCCATCCCGGTGCATCCCGGCATCGCCGCGCTGGCCCGCCGCTTCCCCCACCTGCCGACGCCGTGCCAGCGCGCCGCCTTCGAGGCCGTCGTCGCCGACATGGAGGCCGGGCGCCCGATGGACCGCCTGGTGTGCGGCGACGTGGGCTTCGGCAAGACCGAGATCGCGTTGCGCGCCGCCGCCCATGCCGCGCTGGCGGGCTGGCAGGTGCTGGTCGCCGCGCCCACGACCGTCCTGGCGCGTCAGCACCTGGACGGCTTCCAGCGCCGCTTCGCCGGCACCGGCATCGAGGTGGCCGGGCTGATGCGCGGCGCGGCCACGCCGGAGGGCCGCGCCGCGCGCCGTGCCGTCGCCCGCGGGCAGGCGCGCGTCGTCATCGGCACCCACGGCCTGGCCTCCGATGCCGTGCGCTTCGAGAAGCTGGGCCTGGCGGTGATCGACGAGGAGCAGCGGTTCGGCGAGGACGACAAGCGGCGCCTGGCCGGGCTGGTGGGCGACGGCGACCACCGGCCGCATCTGCTGACCATGACCGCCACCCCGATCCCGCGCACCCTGCAAGGCGCGCTGGTCGGCCTGCGCGACGTGTCGCTGCTGCTGACCCCGCCGCAGCACCGGCAGCCCACGCGCACCTTCGTGCTGCCCTGGGACCCGGTGGTGGTGCGCGAGGCGCTGCTGCGCGAGCGGCGGCGCGGCGGCCAGTCCTTCCTGGTGGTGCCCCGCATCCAGGACCTGCAGGCCATGCACGCGGACTTGGCGGACCTGGTGCCGGAACTACAGGTGATCGCCGTCCACGGCCGCCTGCGGCCGGAGGAGCAGGAGCGGGCGATGGTCGGCTTTGCCGGGGGCGAGGGCGATATCCTGCTGGCCACCGACATCATCGAGGCCGGGCTGGACATACCGCGCGCCAACCTGATGATCGTGATGGGCGCGGACCGCTTCGGCCTGGCGCAACTGCACCAGTTGCGCGGGCGGGTCGGGCGCGGGTCGCGCCGGGGCGCCGCCTATTTCCTGACGGCCCGGGACCGCCGCCTGGCGCCCGCGACGCAGCGGCGGCTGAGCACCCTGGCGGCGCTGTCCGGCCTGGGCGACGGTGCGGCCGTGGCGCTGGCGGACATGGAGGGGCGCGGCGCCGGGGACCTGTTCGGCGGGCGGCAGGCCGGGCATGTCGGCGTCGTCGGCACCGAGCTGTACCAGCAGTTGCTGGCCCGCGCCGCCGCGGCCCACCGGGGCGAGCCGCCGCCGCCGCCGCCGCCGCCGCCCGCGGTGCGCGCCGCCCTGCCCGCCCGCATCCCGGCGGACGCCGTGCCGGAGCCGAGCCTGCGCCTGCACCTGCTGCGCCGCCTGGCCCGCCTGCCGGACGACGCGGCGCTGCACGACTTCGCGGACGAATTGCAGGACCGCTTCGGCCCGCCTGCGCCGGAGTTGCAGGCGTTGCTGTCCCTGGCGCGGCTGCGCGCGCTGTGCCGGGCGGCCGGGGTCGCGGCGGCGGACCTCGGCCCGCAGGCCGCGGCGCTGACGCCGGCCGATCCGGCTGATGTGGCGGCGTTGGCGGCACGGATCGGCGCGGAGGCGCGGGGCGCGCGGGCGGTGCTGTCCTGGGCCGAGCGCGACCCGGCGGCGCAGGTCGCGCGCCTGGCGGCCATCATGGCGGCCTGACCCGCACTGCGTCCCAGCCTGGCCCGCAGGCTGCCGGCACCGCACCTCTCCTGCGCGCCCGATCCAATGCAGCCGGCCCAATGCAGCCGACCCAATGCAGCCGACCCAATGCAGCCGTCAGGGCGGCGGACCTTCGAGCAGCCGGTAGCCGACGCCCGGCTCAGTCAGGATCAGGCGCGCGCCGGCCGGGCCGAGCTTCTGGCGCAGGTGGCCGACATACACGCGAAGGTATTGCACGTCCTCCACATGCGCTGGCCCCCACACCGCCGTCAGCAGGTGCCGGTGCGTCAGCACGCGCCCGGCGTTGCGCGCCATGATCGCCAGCAGATCGTATTCGCGCGGGCTGAGGACCACGGCGTCGCCGTCCACCGACACCAGCCGCCGCGCCAGGTCCACCTCCACGCCGTCCGCCCGGAACACCTCCGCCGCGCCCTCCTGCGCCCGGCCGTGGCGGAGCGCGGCGCGGATGCGGGCCAGCAGCTCGCCGATGCTGAACGGCTTCTCCACATAGTCGTCCGCCCCGGCGTCCAGCGCGGTGATCTTCTCCGCCTCGCGGTCCCGGGCGGACACCACCACGACCGGCACGGGGCTGAAGGCGCGCAGCCGGCCCAGCGCCTCCTGCCCGTCCATGTCCGGCAGGCCAAGGTCCAGCAGCACGGCGTCCGGCGAGCGGGACGCCGCCAGGCGCAGCCCCTCGGCGGCGCTGTCCGCGCGCACGACCCGGTAGCCCGCCGCCTCCAGCGCCGGGCGCAGGAAGCGGTGGATTTGCGGCTCGTCGTCCACCACCAGGATCAGGGCGCCCGTCACGCGGCCCCGGACGCCGCCGGCAGGCGCAGCGTGACCGCCGTGCCCGGCGAGCCGTCGCGCGGCAGGTCCGGGCGTGGGCTTGCGGCTTCGATGGTGCCGCCCATCGCCTCGGTCAGGCCACGGGCGATGGCCAGGCCCAGCCCGGTGCCCGGCGCCACCCGGTCGCCGCGCCGGGCACGGTAGAAGCTGTCGAACACATGCGGCAGGTCCTCTGCCGAGATGCCCACGCCCTCGTCCATGACCGCGATGGACACCTGCCCGCGCGCCGCCGTGACGCGCACCGCGGCGCCGGAGCCGGTGGGCGCGTATTTCACGGCGTTGTCCAGCAGGTTGACCAGCACCTGCTCCAGCAGCGCGGCGTCGGCCAGCACGCGCGGCGGCGGGTCCGGCAGGGCCACGCCGACGTGGATCGCATCCGGCACCCGGGCGACCGCGGCCTCGATCACCGCGCCCACGTCCACAGGCGCCAGGCGCGGCAGCACCTGGCCGCTTTCCAACCGGGTCAGGTCCATGATGTTGGACAGGAAGCGGGTCATGCGCGCCGTGTCCTCCTCGATGGACAGCAGCAGGTCCGCGCGGGTGCCCGCCGTCAGGCCGTCCCAGGACTCGCGCAGGGTTCCGGCCGCGCCGCGTATGCCGGTCAGCGGCGTGCGGAGGTCGTGGCTGAGCGAGTTCAGCAGCGCGGTACGCAGCCGCTGCGTCTCCTCCATGGCCTCGTTGCGGGCGGACTGCCCGGCCAGGCGCACCCGCTCCAGCGCGATGGCCGCCTGGTCCGCCAGCGCCTCCAGGGCTTGCAAGGTCGGCGGGTCGAAGCCATCCGCGCCCGCCTCCGTCCTGGCAGGCGCACGCACGCCCAGCACGCCGCCCGCGCCGCGCACCGTACGCATCGGCAGGAAGCGCCAGGTCGCCGAGGGCAAGGTCGCCGTGCCGCGCCCGGCCTCCACGTCATGCGCGGCGGCCCAGCGCCCGGCGGCCCAGGCGCCCTCGTCCAGTGTGTCCAGGTGCGGCTCGGCGGCGCGCATCACCACGTCCTCCCCGTCCAGGGCCAGCACGGCAGCCTGGCCGGCGATCCCCGCGGCCTGGCGCGCGATCTCCTGCAGCAGGTCCGGCTCCGTCGCCGGCTCCCCCAGGCGGCGGCTGAAGGTGCCGACGCGGCGCAGGCTGTCTATGCGCGCCTGGCCCGCCCGCGCCTCCGCGCGGACGCGGCCGGCCAGCACGCCGGTGATGCCGGCCACCACCAGGAACACCGCAGCCGCAACGGCGTCGTGCGTGTTGGCGATGGTGATGGTGTGAATGGGCGGGATGAAGAAAAAATCCCACGCCAGGAAGCCCGCCACCGCGGCATACAGCGCCACCGGCAGCCCCCGCAGGCTGGCCGCGGCAACGACGACGGCCAGGAACACCATGCCCAGCGCCTCCGCCGACATGGCGTCGCCCAGCAGCAGCCCGGCGACGGTGACGCCCGCCACCAGCGCCGTCGCCACCGCCCAGCCCAGCCAGTCCCGCGGCACCGGCGATGCGGCACGGCGCGGCCGGGGCATGGCGGGGGAGGGCACGACATGCAGCGTATATTCCGGCGCGCGGCGCAGCAGCTCCAGGCTGAGCGAACGGCCCAACAGGCGGCGCCACCACGGCAGCCTCGCGCGGCCGATGACGATGTGCGTCGCGTTGCGCGCCTGCGCCACCTCCAGCGCCACCCCGGCCAGGTCGGCGCCGGACCGCGTCTCCACCTCCGCGCCCAGCCCCTGCGCCAGCGCCAGGGACGGGCGGCTGCTCGGCGCGGCGGTGGGCTGCTCGACGTGCAGCACCGTCCAGGGGGCGTGCAGCGCGTCGGCCAGGCGCTTGGCGTGGCGCACGACGGCCTCGCCCGAGGCGTCCGGGCCGACCAGCGCCAGCACGCGGTCACTGGCGGGCCAGGGGCCGGACACGCCGGTCTGGCGCATCCAGTCCCGCACGTCCTCGTCCACGTGCTCGGCGGCCTGGCGCAGCGCGATCTCGCGCAGGGCGGCGAGGTTGCCCTCCTTGAAATAGCCGTCCAGCGCGCGACGGGCGGTGTCGGCCCGGTAGATGCGCCCGCTGGCCAGGCGGGCGCGCAGCTCGGCGGGCGGCACGTCTATCAGCTCGATCTCGTCGGCGCCCTCCAGCACGCGGTCGGGCAGGGTCTCGGTCACGCGGATGCCGGTGATGCGGGCCACGTCGTCGTTCAGGCTTTCCAGGTGCTGGACGTTCAGGGTGGCCCAGACCGTCAGCCCGGCGTCCACCAGGTCCTGCACGTCCTCCCACCGCTTGGCGTGGCGGCTGCCGGGGGCGTTGGTGTGGGCCAGCTCGTCCACCAGCAGCAGGGCGGGGCGGCGGGCCAGGGCGGCGTCGAGGTCGAACTCCTGCAGGGTCTGGCCGCGGTAGGCGATTTCCCGCCGGGGCAGGACCGGCAGGCCCGCCGTCTGCGCCTCGGTTTCGGCGCGGCCATGCGTCTCGATGACGCCGGCCAGCACGTCCACGCCCTCGGCCTGCCGGCGGCGGGCCTGGGTCAGCATCTCCCAGGTCTTGCCGACGCCGGGCGCTGCCCCCAGGAACACCTTGAGCCGCCCGCGGCTCTCACGGGCGCAGGCAGCGATCAGGGCGTCCGGGTCCGGGCGGGAGTCGTCCATCTCTCCGGTTTAGAGCGTGCTTGATGCAGGTAGAAGCATCAAACACGTCCCAGCTTTCGCTATATCGAGTACCCATTCAGTCCAGACGGAGCCACTTGATCCGGACGTGCCCTAACGCGCGGCGTCCAGCGCGATGTTGAGGCGCAGGACGTTGACGCGCGGCTCACCGATCACGCCCAGCAGCCGGCTCTCGGTGTTCTCGGCCAGCAGCGCCCGCACCTTGTCCTCCGTCACTCCGCGCGCCTTGGCCACGCCCGCGACCTGGCGCAGGGCGTTGGCCGGCGTGATGTGCGGGTCCAGGCCGGATGCGGAGGTGGTCACGGCGTCCGCCGGCACCGGCGCCGGGCCGGCGTTGGCGATGTCGCCCTGCACGCGCTCCACCAGCGCCTTGCTGGTAGGACCCATGTTGGAGGCGAGCGAGGCCGCCGCGTTGTAGGGCGCCGGCACCTGCTTCGTGGCGTCCGCCGGATCGGTGTCGGTGGTGGCGGACGGGCGGGCATGGAAGTACTTGTCGGACGCGAACACCTGGCCGATCAGCGCGCTGCCGACCACCTTGCCGTCGCGCTCGACCAGGCTGCCGCCGGCCTGGAACGGCAGCACGGCACGTCCCACCCCCACGAAGCCAAGCGGCAGCGCCACGCCGGTGAGCAGCGTGAACACCGCGATCAGCACGATGGCGGGGCGGATAGCGGACAGGATGCCCATGCGGGTCTCGGCAGGCCCGGGGCTGGCCTGCTGCCGGGCCGTGGACGGAACGGGGGAGACGATGTTCATGAAAGCCTCAACAGGGACAGGATCAGGTCGATCAACTTGATGCCGATGAACGGGGCGACCAGCCCGCCCAGGCCATAGACCAGCAGGTTGCGCCGCAGCAGCGCCGCTGCGCCCAGCGGACGGAAGCCCACGCCGCGCAGCGTCAGCGGCACCAGCGACACGATGATGAGCGCGTTGAAGATCACCGCCGATAGGATCGCGCTCTCGGGGCTGTGCAGCCGCATGACGTTCAGCGTGCCCAGCTCCGGGTAGGTCGTGGCGAAGATGGCGGGCAGGATGGCGAAATACTTGCTCACGTCGTTGGCGATGCTGAACGTGGTCAGGGACCCGCGGGTGATGAGCAGTTGCTTGCCGATCTCCACGACCTCGATCAGCTTGGTCGGGTCGCTGTCCAGGTCCACCATGTTGCCGGCCTCGCGCGCCGCCTGCGTGCCGGTCTGCATCGCCACGCCCACGTCGGCCTGCGCCAGGGCGGGGGCGTCGTTGGTGCCGTCGCCGCACATGGCGACCAGCCGCCCTTTGGCCTGGACGCGGCGTATGTAGTCCAGCTTGTCCTGCGGCGTCGCCTGCGCCAGGAAGTCGTCCACCCCGGCCTCGGTGGCGATGGCCGCGGCCGTCACCTTGTTGTCGCCGGTGATCATCACCGTGCGTATGCCCATGCCGCGAAGCTGGGCGAACCGCTCGCGTATGCCGGGCTTCACGATGTCCTTCAGCTCGATCACGCCCATCAGGCGCCCGTCCATCGCGACGGCCAGCGGCGTGCCGCCCGCGCGGGCGATGCGGTCCACCGCGGCGGTGAAGGCGGCGGGCGGCTCCCCCCCGGCCAGCTTCAGCAGCGAGTCCACGGCGCCCTTGCGCCAGGCGTGCCCGCCGGCGTCCAGGCCGGACACGCGGGTGTTGGCGCTGAACGGCACCACGTCGGCGCCGGACGGCATGGCCGGGACCAGGCCGTGCCGGTCGCGCACCCAGGCCAGGATGGACCGCCCCTCCGGCGTGTCGTCGCCGAGCGACGCCGTCGCGGCGGCCTCGGCGATGCCGCGCTCGTCCACGCCGGGCACCGGGGTCAGCCCGGCGCACATGCGGTTGCCGAAGGTGATGGTGCCGGTCTTGTCCAGCAGCAGCGTGTCCACGTCGCCCGCGGCCTCCACCGCGCGGCCGGAGGTCGCGACGACGTTGAAGCGGATCAGCCGGTCCATGCCGGCAATGCCGATGGCCGATAGCAGGCCGCCGATGGTGGTGGGGATCAGCGTCACCAGCAGCGCCGCCAGCACGGGCACGCCCAGGTCGGTGCCGGAGTACTTGGCCAGGCCCACGAGCGTCACGACCGCGATCAGGAAGATGATCGTGAGGCCCGCCAGCAGGATGTCGAGCGCGATCTCGTTCGGCGTCTTGCGGCGGGACGCGCCCTCCACCAGGCTGATCATGCGGTCGAGGAAGGTGCTGCCGGGGTCGGCGGTGATGCGGACCACCAGGTAATCGGACACGACCTGGGTGCCGCCGGTGACGGCGCTGCGGTCGCCGCCGGCCTCGCGTATGACGGGCGCGCTCTCGCCGGTGACGGCGCTCTCGTTGACGCTGGCCACGCCCTCGATGATCTCGCCGTCGCTGGGGATCAGGTCGCCGGCCTCCACCAGCACGATGCTGCCGCGGCGCAACTGGGAGGCCGGGGTGGAGGTGATGCGGGTGCGGTCGGTGGCGTTGGCCATCAGCTTGGCCACCGCGTCCGACCGGGCGCGGCGCAGGCTCTCGGCGCGGGCACGGCCCCGGCCCTCCGCCACGGCCTCGGCGAAGGTGGCGAACAGCACCGTCAGCCACAGCCAAGCGGCGATGGAGGCGGCGAACGTCCAGGGCTGCCCGGAGCCGGCGTTGCGTATGGCAAGCACCGTCACCAGCACCGCCACCACTTCCGTCACGAAGATGACGGGGTTGCGTATCAGCTTGGCCGGGTTGAGCTTCGCAAAGGCGTCCCGCGCGGCGCGGGCGATGATCGCGCCGTCGAACAGCGCGATGGTGTCGGCAGTCTGTGCCATCTCAGGGTCTTTCTAGAACGTCTTGCCGGCGAGCATGGAGAAGTGCTCCGCCAACGGGCCAAGGGAAAGCGCGGGCAGGAACTGCAGGCCGCCCAGGATCAGGATGACGCCTACCAGCAGGCCGATGAACAGCGGCCCGTGCGTCGGGAAGGTGCCTGCGGACGGCGGCAGCTTGGGCTTGGCCGCCAGGCTGCCGGCGATGGCCAGCACCGGCACCAGGAAGGCGAACCGCCCCAGCAGCATCGCCAGCGCCTGCCCGTAGTCCAGCAGGTCGGTGTCGGCGGAAATGCCGGCGAAGGCGCTGCCGTTGTTGGCCGTGGCCGAGGTCCAGGCATACAGCATCTCGCTCAGCCCGTGCGGCCCGGCGTTGGACAGCGACCCGTTGCCGCTCGCCGTCACCAGGCTGATGGCCGTGCCGCCCAGGATGCTCAGCGGCAGGATCAGCACCGCCAGCATCGCCAGCTTCACTTCCCGCGCCTGCACCTTTTTGCCGAGATACTCCGGCGTGCGCCCCACCATCAGCCCGGCGACGAACACCGCCAGCAGCGCGAACACCAGGATGCCATACAGGCCCGACCCGACGCCGCCGGGCACGATCTCGCCAAGCTGCATCAGGAACAGCGTGATGAAACCGCCCAGCGGCATGAAGCTGTCGTGCATGGCGATCACCGCGCCGGTGCTGGTCGCCGTCGTGCTGGCGGCGAACAGGGACGAGACGGCGACGCCGAAGCGCACCTCCTTGCCCTCCATGTTGCCGGCGAGCGCATCCACGCCCAGCGCGTGCAGCATCGGGTTGCCCGCGGCCTCCGCCGCATAGGCCAGGCCGCCGAGCGTCGCGAGCAGCGCGCCCATCACCCACATCAGCGCGAAGCCCTGGCGCCGGTCGCCGACGATGTGGCCGAAGGCGACCGCCAGGGAGAAGGGGATCAGCAGGAGGGACCAGTTCTCCAGCAGGTTGCTGAGCGCCGTCGGGTTCTCGAACGGGTGGGCGGAGTTGGCGTTGAAGAAGCCGCCGCCGTTGGTGCCCAGCAGCTTGATCGCCTCCTGGAACGCGACGGGGCCGAGGGCGATGGTCTGCTTGGCGCCCTCCAGCGTGGTCGCGTCCACCGATCCGGCCAGCGTCGCCGGCACGCCCATGACCAGCAACAGCATGCCCACGACTAGCGCCAGCGGCAGCAGGATATACAGCGTGGCGCGCGTCAGGTCCGCCCAGAAGTTGCCGAGCGTCGTAAGCCCCCCGGCGACGAAGGCGCGCGACACGGCGCAGGCCGCGGCGATGCCGGTGGCGGCGGACAGGACGTTATGGACCGTCAGCCCGAACATCTGGGCGCCGTGGCTCAGCGTCGTCTCGCCGGCATACGACTGCCAGTTGGTGTTGGTGACGAAGCTCATGGCGGTGTTGAACGCCAGCTTCGGCGACACGCCGCTGAACTCCTGCGGGTTGAACGGCAGGTAGTACTGAAGGCGCAGGATGGCATACAGCAGGAGGAAGTGCAGCGCGTTCAGCATCAGCAGCGCCGCCGCGTAGCCGAGCCAGCCCATGCCGCGGGCCGGGTCCACGCCGCACAGGGCATACAGGACGCGCTCGATGGGGCGGAGCACGGGGGACAGGACGTTGCGCCCGCCCTGCATGGCGTTGGCGACGTAGCCGCCGAGCGGCACGGCGGCCAGGAAGACGAGCGAAAGCGTGAGTGCGAACTGCACCCAGCCGATGATGGTCATGCTGGGAGGCCCCTAGAAGTCTTCCGGGCGCACGAGCGCCCAGACGAGGTAGATGAACAGGCCGGCCGACACGGCCCCGCCGAGGATCAGGTCCAGCACGGCGCTAGATCCGCTCGCACAGCGCGGCGTAGCCGGCCATGAGAAGGATGCCGCCGGTGCCGAGCACGGCGAGCAGGATGTCGAGCATAGGTGCGCCTTGGTTGTTTCCAAAGCGCAGCATGGTACGGCTGAACGTAAAGAAGCTACCAGCGTTGAGGCGCCAGGACATAAAGGCGGCATAAAGATGCCGGGGCCAGCCTGGCAGTGCCTGCCTGGCGGTGGCAGTCCGGCTGATGCCAACGACAGCGTTCAACGACTTGCCTTGGTTGCGAACCGCTCCCGCGGCATCGGCGGCGAGAGCCGTCCATGCTGCCCCTTGGTGCCGCGCCGCGCCCCCTCCATGACGGCTGGCCGTCGAGGCATGTTCGGATCAAGCGGCCTCGCTTGGGCTGGACGACTGCCTGCTGAAACCGGAGCTGGAGTGCGTTCAATATTTCCATCCGCACTGGACGCACCCTGGTTCCCCTTGCCGCTGCCATGGGGCGGCAGGTGCATTGCGAGAGCGCCGCTGGAACACGGGACCGCAGCAGGAGGTGCGCCGGCACAGCCCCCGCCCGGCATCTCGCCATCCACACCGCGCTAAGACCCCGTTTGAGAAGGTCGGTTGACTGGATGTGATGGGCTGACCGGGGCCGTGCTGTTGGCGTTCCAGACAGTTCGGCTGTCGTGGAGCCTTCGATGTGGACGCCTGATGATCGTGCGT